>SKEL01001104.1_pt1 | contig 25679 bp, 29 predicted proteins | sample 4826741 | NCBI WGS metagenome assembly SKEL01 (sample SAMN11008810, study PRJNA524170) | human gut metagenome | biome: Human fecal sample; material: Feces; isolation source: fecal sample from pouch patient p33 | host: Homo sapiens | place: Israel: Tel-Aviv | collected 2016-03-22
TGCATATATACTATTCAAACAATATTATTTAGTGAAATACATAGCTCCTCCAAGACACCAGTGCCTTCTTGTACTCGTCAATGGTAGAGAATTTCGGTGTATAGTTTGTTAACCATTCGGTTAGTGTAGGTTGTGTCGCCTCTGGGTCTACGGCAATTGGTAAGTCCCAGATGTTACCATGTTTGCCTTCAAAGTAGCGCCATTTGTCTTGGGCAAAGAAAACAAGTATGAAAATCCAAGCCAAGCAAAAACGTCGTCGTTTCCTTCCCCTCTATCGGCGGGAATAAGAACGGCCGGATGGCATTAAATATGCCCGTTGTACTAATCGTAACGTGACGCATAGTACCGCCTATATAACAAACTATATACTAAAACTCCATATATCATCTATATTTGACGATGAATGAAACTGCCGTTATAATAAAAGAAGATAGTCAGACGAGTGGATACGTCAGGCTCATCTCTAAATTACATATACATGTAGAAATGGCCTTTCAGTTATCGAATTATCAAAGATAACGAAGGGCTATTTGTCTTTTCCTAGACAAAAACTCTATTAGTTCCTCAATAGCAACAACTTACATCATCTATATTTGACGATGAACTAAACCGTCGTTATAATATAAGAAGATAGTCAGACGAGTAGTTGCGTCAGGCTCATCTCGGAAAACATTAAATTTTGAGAAATGGCCTTTTCGTTTTTACTAATCTCCGGGTTAGTGGAAATGAAGGGCTATTTGTCTTTTCCTAGACAAATAAGCGCTATTAACGCCCCAAAGGCGATAACCACGGTTATCACCTGTAATAGGAGCATAATGATTTCATAATCACTCATAGGCTTACCCCTCCCTTCAATGACGAAGAGAGGCCCAACCTCGCCTAACTATCTTATGTTAATTATATATCAAACAAACATACGATACAATAAGTATCGTATTATAGAGATTTATAGATGAAAGCTCTACCTTAGAAGATCTAGGGTAGAGTTTTTTGTATTTATAGTATATCTACATTACTCCGTATATCAACTCTGTCTTTTTAACTATATACAATAAATAGTAAGTGATATCAAAGCTTTCACATAAACGATTTTCCGAAAGGTTGTTGTATGATACTATATAAAATATGAAGGTTTTATGAATGTGTATATAAGGGACGGGTTACGTAATGGCTACTAATAAATTTACTTATAAAACATATCAAGAGGAATCTAATTATTACCAAAAATGTAGCTATGAATTCGAAGAGAAAATAAATCGCTCCAACAACGGATGACGGACCAAGAAAATCAATCGGCACAAAAAATTCATGAGCTAGAAACGCAACTACAATTGATGGCGGAAGATGAAAAAGCATATGAGAACGATGCAAAGCGTCTAAATGATGCTAAAGGTTTACAACAAATTTACGAAAAATTTGAACTAGAGAAACAATTCTTAGCGGATTATACAAGTACTAATCAAACAGTGCGCGTTTATATCCAAAAAATGCTCACTCGCCTATATGCAGCCGATGATCCAACACAAATTGATGCCACTCATAATAGTAAAATCAATTCATTGGGATTCCCTATTTATCATATGGAAACCGCTGATGGATATCGATTATATTATGCGTATTCAAAAACAAGTGCCAAACCAATTCACATTCTTTGTCACTGCATAAAATCAAAAGAAGCAGTCTATTTCAATAAGATGAAAAATTCAGAAACATTTAAGAAAAAATTCCGAAACTAAATCACTTGAAGCACTATGATTTATAGGGTTAAAATTAAAATATATTCTTATCATATACAAAGCAAGACAAGGAGAGAATCATGATTTGTCAACATTGCGGCAATCCCTTACCGGAGGGCGCTAAATTTTGCAGTATTTGCGGCCAACCTCAAGCACAATTAACATGTAACAATTGTGGCACCCCAGTAGAACCCAACACCTTATTTTGTAGTAATTGTGGAACACCAGTTACTAACACATCAACTGCACCAGAAGCAGTAAGAACTCCACCAACACAAAAGACCAGTCCTGTTTATGACTGGGATCCTTTTGAACTCAATGAACTAGACACACTTACATTTGTGCTCACCAAGAAATATACTGAATTTCAAGGTCGTGCCAGTCGTAGCGAATTTTTCAGATATAATTTGATGATTTCTCTTTGTCTAACAATCATCCCTATTATAATGGGTATCATTAAATTAGTGTCTAATAATATCATGACTGTTATCGTCTTATATGTCCTACTAGGTATTATCGAATTAGCATTAATACTTCCAGGCTTAGCTATTGCCGTCCGCCGTCTACACGACACCAATAAATCTGGTTGGTTCTTCCTTATCAACTTTATTCCTATCGTAGGACCCATTTGGTTCTTAATCTTAATGCTAACCAAAGGTGATACATATACTAATAACTATGGTGAAAGAACCTCCTATATCCAAATCACCCCAGATATCCAACGACAATATAGGCTCCGACCATCGCCAACCTCCACATCTACCGCATTGTATATCATTGCCTATGTCGTACTCATAAGCATAAGCATTGGCTTGAGCGCTGCTACTATCGCTACTAGTTTTAATTCCATAAACAATACAACACCTACCCACTATTCTACGAATACTAACAGTAATAATTCGTCTGTGAAAGCTACACCTACCCCACAACCAGCATCAACAAATACACAATCTGTGGCACAAAATAATGCGGTTGAAGAAAGCACAAAAGCATTGCAGAACTACTATCGCTACCTAACCAATAAAGATTTTGCTAATGCCTACACGTACCTCTCTGATGAACAACGTGCTAGCCTCGGTACCTACGACTACTGGCGCAATGGATATAAATCAACCCTATCCACCACATTACTTTCAGCAAAAGCTGTATCCGTCTCACCAGACACCGTCGTATATAATTATCGCATTGAAAGTAAGGACCTCATTAACGGCCGTATCAAACATCAAACATTCACCGGCAATGTAACTATGGTAAAAAACAACAACAACTGGATTATCCAAGACCAAGATGGTCAATTAGCTGATTCCTATTACGAATAAAATTCAGAACATAAAAGACTCGTATCATTTACTGTGATACGAGTCTTTTATAATCTATGCTATTACTATCCCTAAAATTATAAATGCTAACTACTATTACTCATACATCATGAGAGCTCTACTATTTCACTAATTTCACTAGCAAACAATTCATAACAATCAACATATATCGATGCTTCATCTGGTTCATTATTTGCGCCAGAAACAAAAGAATCCAACTTACCTATTAATGACTCTCCATCAATAAATCTAACCTCTACATATGTTGATTGTATTTCATGATAACGATAATATAACTCTTCCTCTGTCATAAGGTCACCTCTACTTTAACACCACTTTACGCACAAGTTCCCATTCTACCTTTTTTATCTTTTGCATTAATTCTTCATTCAATTCACGTATTAAGGATATAAATTGTGCACGCTTATCCGCATCATTCCAATCAATTAGTATCTTATGCAATTTAAATTGTAATAGAGTGTTTTCATATTGCTTATATAAATTACCTTCAGAGCATATATCTCCCTTATCAGCTGTACAACAATATAGCTTATTAATAGCCTCCAATTTGGCAGAAATCTTCTCTAATGATAATATATGCTCTTTAATATAGTTATACACACGGGTTTTATATGAGCAGGTATTGCTTTCACCATTATCACCGGCGCCCTTTTCCCACCACGTATAGTAACGTAAACTCAAAACTGGGCCTTCTTTAATTTTATCAACACGCCAAAACATATATGGTTTAACGGTTAAATTGTCCTCATTTGTATTTTGAAAGCCCCAATAATCGGCATCAACAGTTCGGTCTAGAGAACGTGGCCAAAAATGCATCAAAGACCAAGGTGTACCAAAGCTGCTACCATGCTGAATCGTATGAGTATGAGACGCATCATCTATACGACCATATACATACGAATCGTCAATATTCTCAACGTGTTGTTTCAAGTCGGTCATAAATGGTGCTTCGTGATTTGGCTGATTAAATACAGTCTGCAAAAATCTCCGTTGGGAAATTGCAGTATCTTGGATATAAAAACGAATATGCCGATCTACATCCTTATAATATTTCCAAAAACAGCTATGCTCTATCGTAGTCTTAATTTTACTGCTCAAATAATCCACAAAGCTCATTAGAATTGAATTATTCCACTCATGACAAGACAGTAACAAGGATAAGAACTCTGGCCCATCCACATACGTATTAGTTTTAGGATCCTTCTCCAGTTCTCGAACCGTATTCCAATCATCATCATTGAACCAATCCGTCTTCAAATACGCAGTATGAATCGTATACTTTGACAAATCCAATTCTCCCGGTTCATCTTGTAATGCCCATCGAATACTATTCACCGCGCCCCAGCAAGCAGTCTCATCATGTTTTTGCTGTTGTTCCTTTTTATCATCTGAAAGATGTTGATATATATCCAATCCATTGTATTGATTTGATTCAAATGTTTTTGAAAGCAAGTATTTATACCGATTGATCTGATTACCATGCTCCTGTGATGATGTTTTATCTTCAATAATTAAAGCTACTTGTAATTCTGGAACCAATACAAGCACATCGATATTAAGTAACTGCCTAAAAATATATATCTGGTTAACACCAGATACATCATAGCCCCCGTTCAACAAACGAGATAAAAATCGAGCCCCAAACTGGCGTCCGCTTGCATTATCGTCGCGAACAGGCATATTAATCCAATTCAAACACCAACAAATAAAAGCATCCTGCGACAACTCATTCGTTGCAAAATTAAAAATATTATTCTCCACAATCCGTTCATCAATCATATTCCGTATCCCCGATATAATACAAACAACTACCCTAACCAAACCCGGTACATAAAACTCGATCAATTTATAATAACAATACCATCCTTAAGACAAGTATACAATCACATACGTGTAAATTACTTACCATAAATGAAAAACAATGCCCTCACAGTACCTCTATGCAAACGCAGACAGAGTAAGCCCCCATGGTATTCTAAAACCGACTTATCGGCTGGCTACGCCAGCCGTCAAGGCCGTGGAGGTTTTTCTCTCTTCTCCAGAAACAATGCCCCTACATCACCTCCGTACAAACGTACATAGAGAAAGACCCTATCGGCCCCTCAAAACGACTTCGGGCTCCGCGTAAGCGCAGTAGCGTGTCGGCTTTGAGGGGCCGATAGGGTCTAACTATAACTACCCTTTGTATTTAGGTGATGTAGGGCATGTTTCAGGCACCACGTCTTTGCGGTCCCCTAGTTGTGCACTACGGTCTGTATAGTGTGTATGAAGTAGTTCGTGTGCTTTATGTCCTAATGGTTCGCCCAAGAAGTTTTTGTATAGGTCTTGAATTTCTGGGTTTTCATAGGATGCCACGTATTTGTATTCTTCATCAGCTTTGTAAAGTCCGCCAATGCGGGCTTCTTTTGTTTTCACAGCTTGTGGTAATTTAGTACGTGGTTGACCACCACCACCGATACAACCACCTGGACATGCCATAACTTCGATGAAGTCATAGTGTTTGCCACTTTCTTTCAACGTGTTAAGGAAATCACGAGTATTTTTACCACCGTGTACAACAGCAACGGACAAGGTAACATCATCACCAAGTTGTACAGTCGCTTCTTTTACACCATTCATACCGCGAACGTCTTCGAGGTGGGTCAATGCATATGGAGGTGGCTCCTTGTCAGTGATGAGCTTATATGCTGTACGCATAGCTGCTTCCATAACGCCGCCCGTATTACCGAAGATGATGGACGCACCAGTTTCCATACCGATTAAATCATCGAATTTAGAGTCTTCTAAGCTGCCAAAATCAACATCTTCATCATTGAGCCAACGAATGAATTCACGTGTGGTAATGGAAATATCCGTATCCATGCCGAGGCTTTCATCATCGTAATAACGAGCCGCCGCGTTTTCCTCAACCCGCTTAGTTTCTGCTTTCTTCGCCGTACAAGGGTTAACGCTGACAGACACGATATTTGCAGGATTGATGCCCTTTTTCTCAGCAAAATAGGTCTTGATCATAGCCGCTTCCATAGCGATGCAAGAACGGGTACTGGACAAGTTTGGAATGAGTTCAGGGAAATAGATTTCCGCAAAGCGCACCCATGCAGGGCAACAGGATGTGAATTGAGGGATAGTACCGCCATTCTTTAGGCGATCTACAAGCTCAGATGCTTCTTCCATAATAGTCAAATCCGCACCAAAGTTCGTATCAACCACATAATCAGCACCCAATTTACGAAGGGCGCTAACCATTTTTCCTTCTAAGAATGTGCCTGGTTCGTAGCCAAAGCCTTCGCCGATAGCCACGCGCACAGCCGGAGCCGTTTGGATAACAACAATCTTGTCAGGGTCAGCAATAGCCGCTTTCACCTTATCAAGCTCAGATCTAGCATGCATGGAATCGAATGGACAGGCAGCCGCACATTGACCACAGTGGATGCACATTGGCACATCACCGGTTGATTCAAGATCGTAATAATCGAGCACACTCATCACATCGGCGCAAGCGCGACGGCACAAGGTGCAATTCTTACACTTCGAAATATCGTGGTAAATGGACGGGTTGTCGAGCGCGATTGGCACGCGTTTGTCGATAAATTCGAATTGGGACATGAGGACCTCCTCGTTCTGTATAATCATACCTATTGTGAAAGTTTTAATTTCTCCTATATTACTAGCATAACAAATAAGGAGGCCATCAATCAACGTACTAGGCTAGTAGGAATTGAAAGATTATTGGACTTCATAAACAGGAAACTTTAAAGTTCATACATCATCGGTACATCGATGAGCTCTACCCGTTCATCGTCTGAGACAAATCCAAACCCTCGTTTGCTAAATAGCCAATAGTATGGTTCACCGTGCAATACACGGGCTTTTTCCATGAGTGATATCAGCACATCTTGGCCAACCGGTTCATTTTTCCATTTGCACTCGCCCACTAATAAATGACGTACAGGCCGTGCATTGGGATCTGCTTGTATGTCCGCCATGGCCACTAAATCGATTTCAACTTGCTTTTTCGTTGCACTATCCGTGCCCCACCAATGACCTATTTGTTGTGGCAAGAACGGAACTGAGCCTCGGTGAATGCGCGCCTGTACATATTGTGCTGCCATCGTTTCAAATACGGGTCCCATGAAATGTGAAAGCATAGGTTTAACGTATTGATGGTATACAAGTTTGCCATTAAAGTTTTCAATGGCCCCTTGGTTCGGTTCTACAAAACGATACCAAAAGGTATACATAGAATCTTTAATGGTATAAATACTTTTATTAGACTTAGATTCAACAGGATGTATTTTTTCGATGATCTGTAAATCAATAAGGCTTTTTAGATAATTATTCAATGCCCCCGTCGTCATATCTACCTTAGTAGCAATTTCGTTATTACGGCTAGCCCCCTTGGCGATAACACTAAGAATTGCATTATACTGACGCGGCTCTCGTAATTCCTGCTTTAACAGACTCGACGGCTCATCCACAAGACGTCCTGTAGGCGTGAAAAACAAGGAAATAATGCTTTCATCAAGAGAATCACCATCCCTAAAATATGATAAATATTCAGCCACACCACCGGTAAGACCAAAGGCGATAGCACTATCCTCATAGGAAAGATGGGGTACCATTTGACGGGCCTCGATATACGTAAACGGTTTAATTTTATACTGCGCCGTACGACGACCATACAAAGGACTCTTATGACCAAGCACCTGATTTTCCATAAAACTCATGGACGAACCGCATAGTATGAGCATCAACTGGGACCGATTTTTATACGCATCAATCAATGCCTGCAGCTCAGACGAAACGGACGGAATCGACTCCGCCAAGTACGGATATTCATCGATAATAAATATACAACGATGGTCTAAGCTATACTCAAATAAATGGGTCAACGCCGCCGTAATTGTTGGAAAATTCGGTAACGTGGACTGTAATTTACCGGTTTCAATCATCCCCGTTGCACGATATACAGCTTGTGAAAGCACCTCTAAATTGTTACTCGCACCAGACTCGAGGCCCACCATATACGCGCCATCATGAGACGCCAAAAAGTGGTGCAACAAATACGTCTTACCCACACGACGGCGTCCATACACAATAGCCAATTCAAAACGTTTTGAATTATATTGCGCCTCCAGAGAAGCTAATTCATGTTCACGGCCTACAAATACCATATCGCACCTCCTCGTTAATCTAAATTACGCTATGCAACAAATATCCTATCTATATCTTCTTTAGTATAACACGATATAGTATATTACGATATACTATATTACGTTATACTAAATTGCAAAAGAAGATACAGTCCTCGTAACACCAGATATTATCTAGTATTATAAGAATTTTCACCCACACGTTTTGTCCTATAACTCCATTTCACTCCTCATCTAAACGCACAAAAAAGCAGCTCTTTCGAGCTGCTTTATCATATAAGGTGTATATTATTTTTTACCTTGTTTTGCTTGTTGTGGCCATAAGAAGTTGTAAACTGCTTCGGATGGGGAACCAGCAACAACTGGACGGTCTTTGCCATCAACTTTATCTTCACGTTCTGCGTAACCTTGTGGGTTGTACAATACAACTTTTTGGTCTTTTACAGTTTTCTTTTTGTGGTTGAATTCTTCAGTTGCGATGAAATGATAACCTTCAGAATCTTGAGCTTTGATCATTACAGTTGCAGTTTTATCGCTTTTTTGAACGCTATCTTGATCGATAGACCAAGTGATACCTGCACTATCTTGACCAAATACTTGCCAGTTAACAGCACTAGCAGAACCGAAACCGAATGCGCAAATTGCAGCAGCAGCTAAACATGTACCTAGTAATTTTTTCATATATTTCACCTCGTATAAAATCAAATTTAATTTATTATACCATATATTAAATGTATTTTGCGTGAAAGCTAATTTTTTGCGATACTTTTACGTAAAATGTACTTCGTCCTACACCATGTCGCTCAATAAAGCCCTCTTCTACAAGTTCTTTCAATGCTTTTTCAACAGTAGATACAGCTATATCTGGTTGTTTCTCAAGGATTCCAGATTTCGTAATCTTACCAATAGTGGCACTAATTATGATTTTTATACGATCCTTTGCAGATAACGACGTAGTCAGCAATTCAATACGGCTTTCAAAATCACGATAGGCCGCCAAAATAACGCGAAGCATGTATTTGACAAAAGGGACTACATCCTCTTCTCCGGTCCTTTGTGGAAAATAATTTTGTAGATAAAAAGAACTCAATTCTCTGAATTTGTATAAATGATAGATGCGAAATGGGATTGATGGGGCCGAAAAAACGACTTTGGCCCTGCGGAGGCCGTAGGCCGGAGTCAGACCCGGCCGGTGGAGGCTTTTTCGGCCCCATCAATCCCTAAGCATACGTATCACGGATACTGTTCAGAGAATTGAGTTCCAAATATCTATATTAAATTATTTTCCCCAAAGGGCCTGCATTACTTCTGCTCCTATTGTATCTTTCTCAATTTTCACAGGTTTTTGTTTTTCATTGCTACTCAACAAAGGTACACCAGATTGGCTATACACAGTGGCGTTCACTTCTGTCCAAGTGCTATCTGGGCGATTGATTTCAACGGTGTAGATATAGGTATAACCTTCTACATTGTTGGCTTTCACCAAGATACGCGCCATAGAATCTGTTTTAAACACAGATGAGTTATCGATAAACCATGCGGAATCGTCTGTGTCCGCATCAACGTAGTACCAATCAGCAGCATTGGCTACGCCAAAGCCACCGAAAAATATACATCCTGCTACCATGATGGCAGCTAACCATTTTTTCATCATTCTCTCCTATTCAATCCTTTATTCATTCAACTATATATGGGCATGATTGTGGTTTGGTCTCTACAGAACGTCAGGGCCTAATAGATAAAGCAACTGCTCGTCCTGTATAACACGAGTGGCGACCACATAGGTGATCGCCAATTGTGCATATCTATGTTAGATATAGTATATTTTCGTTACTTTGCATATAGAATACAAATAAATCTATATGACATATACGATATTAGTCTTCGCTTTCGATTTCAGATGCAGGGATTACAGCAATGCTTGCTACCTTATCACCTTCGTCGAGGTTTTGTGTTTTCACACCAGAAATAGCTTTGCCTTTTTTCACAGCAATGTCATTCATGTTAAAGCGAATGATTTTACCTTGTTCGGAAATGAGCATCACTTCGTCATCATTGTGAACGACTTCAACGGCTACTACATCACCAGTTTTGTCGTTAATACGGAAGTTCTTTGTACCGATGCCGCCGCGTTTTTGTACATTGTACGCATCCGCTTCGTTGCGTTTACCATACCCCTCTTCGGAAATAGTAAACACTTGTGCTTCGCTTTCATCAGACTCAAGAACACCAGCGCCTACAACAACGTCGCCTGTTTTCAATTTGATACCACGAACGCCATGAGCCGCACGTTTCATGAGACGAACGTCCTCTTCGTTGCAACGGATGGCCATGCCAAGTTTCGTACCGATTAGGATATCTTGGTTGCCTGTGGTTACGATTACAGAAATCAAGCGGTCCCCATCGTCAAGGTTAATCGCATTGAGGCCAGAACGACGGATGTTGCGGTATTCTTCAATAGCCGTGCGTTTTACAACACCGAACTCAGTAACCATGAATAAGTTTACATTTTCATGGATGCGTTCAAGGTCGATCATAGTCGTAACGGATTCGCCCACAGCGAGTGGCAATACGTTGACCATAGCGGTACCACGAGAATTACGGGAACCTGCTTCTGGCACTTCGTACGCTTTGAGGCGATATGTACGGCCTGTGGATGTGAAGAATAGCAATGTATTATGCGTGCGAACATGCATAATTTGCGTTACATAATCGTCTTCCTTCGTCTTCATACCGATAACGCCAGCGCCACCTTTATGTTGGTTGCGATATACGTTCGCGTTCATCCGTTTGATATAACCTTGTTTCGTCAAGGTAATTACCATTTCTTCGTCAGCGATGAGGTCTTCTACATCAAGGTCGGACGTATCGATTGTGATTTCACTGCGACGAGGGTCGCCGTATTTCTTCTTCATATCTTCCAGTTCGTCTTTGATGATTTGACGTTGACGCGCTTCGCTAGCCAAGATAGCTTTCAAATCTTCAATCAATGCCAACAATTCCTTGTATTCCTCTTCGATTTTCTCGCGTTCCAAACCTGTTAAACGGCGTAAACGCATGTCGAGGATAGCTACTGCTTGTTTTTCTGAAAGCCCGAATTTTTGCATCAATGCGTTACGTGCGATTTCGTCAGTTTGAGAACTGCGGATTGTAGCGATAACTTCATCGATGTGGTCGAGGGCAATCAACAAGCCTTCCAAAATGTGTGCACGCGCTTCGGCTTTGTTAAGCTCGAATTGAGTACGGCGTACGATGACATCGAGACGATGATCTAAGTAGTAACCCAATACTTCTTTCAAATTCAATACGCGAGGATGACCATCTACGAGGGCCAACATAATCACGCCAAAAGATTCTTGAAGTTGAGTGTGTTTATATAATTTGTTAAGAACGATATCTGGTTGCACGTCAGCGCGCAATTCGATAACGATGCGCATACCTTGACGGTCAGATTCGTCGCGAAGTGCTGTGATGCCATCAATTACCTTGTCACGGCTCAAGTTTGCAATCGTTTCGATAACGCGAGCCTTGTTAACTTGGTATGGGATCTCAGTCACTACGATTTTATGCTTGCCCTTCGCCATTTCTTCAATGGTTGCACGAGCGCGCATTTTTACGCTGCCACGACCTGTGGAGTACGCTTTTTTAATGCCTTCCCGGCCCAAAATGAGCGCCCCAGTCGGGAAGTCTGGACCTTTGATTTGCGTCATCAATTCGTCCACAGTTACGTCTGGATTATCGATGAGCATGGTAAGGCCATTACATACCTCGTTAAGGTTGTGCGGTGGAATATTTGTCGCCATCCCTACGGCGATACCGCTGGAACCATTGATGAGAAGATTTGGAATCTTCGCTGGCAATACGGTAGGTTCTTGCAAGCTTTCATCATAGTTCGGCATGAAATCAACAGTTTCCTTGTCGATATCAGCAAGCATTTCTTGCGTAATTTTTGCCATACGTACTTCGGTATAACGCATCGCAGCGGCACTATCGCCGTCGATGGAACCAAAGTTACCGTGGCCGTCTACCAAGAGGTAGCGCGTATTGAAATCTTGCGCTAAACGAACCGTTGCGTCGTAAACGGATCTATCACCATGTGGATGATACTTACCGAGAACGTCACCGACGATACGAGCGGATTTCTTGTACGGTTTATTTGGCGTCATGCCTGTTTCGTGCATCGCGTACAAAATACGACGATGTACTGGTTTCAAGCCATCGCGCACATCTGGAAGAGCACGCATTACGATTACGGACATCGCATAATCGATATAGGCGTTCTTCATTTCTTTATCAATCTGAACGGGATGAATATTCCCATGGGACCATTGTTGGTCTGCCACAATCTCACCTCATTTTACTAACACTGATTACAATTCATCATATTATTATAGCATTTTTGTGGGTTTAGCGCTATTGTTATCAGGATTTTTAGTGAAAGCATACTCTAACACTTACAAATTTTATCTCTCCCCCATATATTTAGGGATTATAATCCCAATTCCGCACAATTTTAACGAGTTTAAGGATTACAATCCCAATTCACCAATATTTTTATCCGTTTATGGATTATAATCCCTAAACACAATTATGAATATAAATCTAATATCCGACTATGAATTGAATACCTGCACAATAGTAATTACCTATTTAAAAATATATCTATCCTTGTTACAATAATTTTGTTTTTATTCATTATTCTATATTCTATGGAATTTTATAAATAGAATGTACAGAGAGGAGATACATATGGATAATCAGAATTCAAAATTTCACTTACCCAAGATTTCAGCCATTATCTGGATACAATTTAACTATGTTCTTTTACAAACTTATCAAAATCAGAAATTACCTTCTGATGCGTATTAAACACTTTATATTCACTAACAGCTTTCTTTTGAGCCTGTGTCATAGAAATATTACCCTTGTTTGTTAGGATATGATACTCATTAAAGTCTAAAAACTTATCAACACTTTCAATAAAGGCTTTCATAGTAAATGTTTCACGTCGTTCGATAATACGCTCTATATAATCAAAAAACGAAGATATAGTTCGCTCTAATTGTTCAATCTCTTCAATGGATAAATAATTTTTTGCTACAATTACATCCTTCTTATAAATCCGTCCTTCAGGCCCAGATTCCCAAGTAGTCAACCCCATATGATCCTTTGTAGCATCCGCATGACTATGAATGATTTCTGCAGCAGTTTGACCAGTTATAGCATAATGAAACTTATTTTGTATAGTTCCAAAAAACGCTCTAGTTATAGGTGATTGTGCATCATAATCGATTGCACACGCTGCAAATATATCTGTCACTTGTTGATATATACGACGTTCACTAGCACGAATTGAACGGACTCTTCGTAGGAACTCTTTAAAATAATCTTGGCCAAATGCGCGTCCATTTTTTAGCATATCATCATCAAGGGCAAAACCCTTTATAATATATTCACGCAATACGCCCGTAGCCCATATACGGAATTGAGTTGCTTTTTTACTGTTTACACGATACCCTACCGCAATGATGGCATCGAGATTATAAAAATCCGTAAGCCTCTTTACAGTACGTAAGCCTTCTATTTGAACTTGTTCCATTTTGGAACAAGTTCCAATTTTTTCTAACTCTCCTTCAGCATAAATATTGCTTAAATGCTTTGATATAGCTTGTGGATTAACATCAAATAATTTCGACATATCCTTTTGAGTCATCCAGAATGTTTCATCTTTATATAACACATTGGTGGAAACAGACTCATTCTCTGCTTGATATACAATAACATTTCCGGTAATCGCATTTTCTAAAGATTTCATATAATTCCCTCCGACAATTATACTTAGCCTTAGTTATATCCTATGCTCCCCTTTAATAATTCACTACAGTCACAGGGTCATTATTTCGATATTTGCGGCTTGTATGAGGATGATCTCGTTCTGCCAAACCTTTTAAAGCTACATCTAATAAGTGCCAAAAATTCTTATTTTCAGCTGTTGGTATTCCCAATACAATGGCATTCCCCTTAGAATACGTAATACATGTAGATGTTATATCATCAATGATAGGCAAATATACAATAATAACACCAGATGCCGCTAGCATATCTTTAAGTGGCTCTTTAGCCACAGTCAAAGATTCTTGTGAAAGTTCTTTTATTTGAGGAATAAAGGCTTTAAGTAATTCACAATCATAAGGATTTACCTCCACAAATCGAGATTCACCTTTTGTAATTTGTACCAATGTATAAATAGCACTCTGTTTTGCTTTATCCATATCCTTTATATTCTCATATACCAAAGGCATAACCATTTCATCAGCCACAGTTTTCAAAGATGCTACCTCAAAAAACTTTTGTAAATTATTAACTTGTTCCGCTTTCTTTTTAGTTTCTGGTACAATGCCCAACCGAGCTAATTTAGCATACCCAAAAGGCTTGGCAAAATTTATTTCCTCATCAATAGAATTTTCATACTCTACCTTTAGTATTTTCTCTCTATATCCAGCTTCTAAACCATTCCAGAAACTTGCATCTACGCCAAATACACGTTCTAGACGTAACGCTACATCCTGTGTTAGAGGTACTTCACCATTAATCAATTTACTAATATGTTTCTCACTCATATCCATACGAGAAGCCAACTCTTTTTGAGTCATATGTCTATTTTCTAAAACTTCTTTAATAGTCATGCCTGGTGGAATCGCTATAAAGGTCTTACTCCTATAAATTTTCATATGCGTATCTCCTTGGCTAATGGTAATCTTCTAGCCTCACCGACTCTCTATCTAACGAGACTAGATACAATATAAATGGCCATCTATAATAATTTACCTATTAGGTTAATTCTATTATACTCCTTTGTAACAAGTTGTAAACAGAAATTTACCTAATAGGTAAATTAAAATATAGAATAATAAATTACACAAATTCAATACATATAAAGAACGTGCAAATCAAATTGATTTACACGTCCTTTTATCAGCATATCATCAGTAGTTATTTCCATTTTGGAAATAACTACTAACACATCTTAAATATGCTACTTTATTAATTCTCAACAATTATGGAATCCAGCTGGTTCATCCTAAATTCTTCTACCACGTCCATAAATTTCTTATTATGTATTGGATTTTCTTTCATACCAAACAAATGGCTCATGCAATCGCAGTCGGAGCAGCCAAATTTTGGCACGTCCCACTCTGCAATGGCACGCACCGCATCAGCCAGAGCACATTCGACGCTCACTTCTACATCGGGATCTGGCCAGCTCGGCATGGATGGGTATGGCTCATGAGTGAGGCTCCAGCTTTCAAGGGGCAATCCACTTGTGCGAATGGGCACGGCCGCTATCATTTCGCAGTGGCCGCGGAAGTAGTCAAGGTGCCAATGCATTTTCTTGCGCTTTCTCTTATGACGCTCAATGCGTTTCGTAAGGTTTGCCTTGGCGGAGCCGACATACATGTAATATCCTGCATTAAAATGCATCATGCCCTTAGATCCGATTTCGAGGTCTAGTTCATGGTCAAGGTGCATCACCATGATGTATACGCCGCTATCGTGCGCTTCGCTGTCGAGAACATAGCTCGGATAGGTACAAGCGCGTGTCACAGTAGGCATTGTGAAAGTCTCATCCCACGCTACAGCAACGGCTTTCCAGTCGAGGAATGGTGCCACTTCTTTAAAAGTCATAGCGAATTCTAGATCCGTATGGTAGTCTGGCAAGAACCATTGAGCTTGGTCCCATTGTACAAGGAATAGCACGCCCGTATGGTAGCCTTCATTTTGAAGTTCCCGTAAGTGCAATAAATGCTTGCGTCCCCGTTCTGTAATAGCATCGGGAAACATGGCACCGGTCTTGGAGAACAAGGTGCAGGATTTAACCTCTAACAGGAATTCTTCACCATCGTCGTTAGTGAGGAGTAAATCAAAGCGTGATGTCGCACCATGTAGTTTTACCGTATATTCACGACGTACAACACGCCATTGTTCCCACCCAGGGATAAGTTTGTGTTCAATCAAATGCTGAGCCACATCATTGCTGTAATTCGTATCAAGCATGATAACCACGCCATCCCGCTCAATGCCTACAACGCGGTACTTCGTCTTCGCATCCGGCTTATCATGAGGCACGATATACATCGTGACACCGGTAAATAACAGTTCCCACATACGACCTGGATTTGGTAAATGAGCAAGTACGCTTTCACCATTAAGATCCAAGGTCACCACAAAACGATTGGGACGACCTGTATAAGTTGCTTTCAAAATTGTATCGTATAGAACCTTCATCGTTCCTCCTACATCAAGATAATTCTAGGTTCATTATACAACAAAACGAGCCACTCCGAAGAGTGGCCCGCTGGGAGGCGTCATATGACAGGTTCCGAGGCTATCATATGACCAGGGATAAGATATTCATCGCATAACAGCGATATGTTGTTTTATTGCAAATCTTTACTTTGCGTAGATACTTCACTGGCAGAGGTAAAGCTTGCCAATGGAGCGTCGCCAGAGCCTAAGATTACCTTGTTCGCTACTAGCGCATTAGCTGCCGTTTTAGCTTGTTCCAAAGTAAGGCCAGTGCGAGGTCCACTAATTGTAATCGATGCACTTTTACCATCGACTGTAGCAAATTTAAGATATACCACACGTTTATCAGCCATGTTGGGCACTCCTTTCTAATTCATATACATAAGGATGGGAATGATCGCGATAGGTCCACAGGGTTTGGATTACTACGAACCTTCACGCAGCCATTATGTGCTAACTATTATGAGTGAAAGCACATTAATGACCAAGGGATACTTCGTTGACGCGTATTACGTCAGCAATGGTGTTCTCATAGAGACCAGCCAATGCGGTACCGACGATTTTGACCGCATCATCAGTAGCTTCTTCAGCGACGCGTGTGAAAGTGACGTCTTTGTACTTCGGTTTTTCTTCCGTACCGATATTAAAACGTAACACTAACTTTGTGCGTTTTAGTTCAGCCATCTGATCACCTCCTTTCACCTATATACATTCCAAAAGGAGGCTCGTGACAAGCAAATTCGTTTCAAAAAGAGGAATAATATTTTTCCCCATGAAAAAACGACCCCAAATCAAGGTTTAGGGCCGTACTTTTGTATTTAGTTTCACGTGAAACAGTGCCAAAAATTTTTGCTTTTTTGTAGCTTGGGACACATTATTTTATTGTAAAATGAATTATACTAGTATATGTAATTTGAAATGATGATAACAATCATTTCATAACGATCTCTTACTAGCTCTCTAGAACATGTATCGTTTGGACGTACATCACCGTCGAAACGCATCATCTCTAGCATGTGCTAATAGAGACTTTCACAGTGAAAATATATGATAGAATATAAGTAGTTCATTACAATTTAGAGGGGATTACAATGGCTCAAATCGCAGGAAATTTACAACGAATTAAAAACGGCCAACGCCGTTATGCTATTACACCGCGCATTCCAGCGGGTTTTATTCAACCAGATCAATTGCAAAAATACATTGATGTGGCGAACAAATTTGGCGCTGTTCTTAAACTAACAGGCAGCCAACGCATTATGATTACGAATTTGAAAGCTGAGGACGTAGACGCAGCGTGGGAAATGCTCGGCATGGAGCCGGCGTACATGGTGTCCAACCGCGTGCGCAGCGTCAAGATTTGCCCAGGCACAACGTTCTGTAAACGGGCTAAACAAGACAGCGTGCATCTTGGCATGCAGTTGGAACGCAAATATTTGTCCCAAGAAATGCCTAGCAAGATGAAAATCGGCGTGTCCGGCTGCATTAATTCTTGTACTGAAAGCCGCATGAAGGACGTTGGCGTTATCGGTTCTGTTGAGGGCTGGAGCGTCTACGCTGGCGGTAGCGGCGGTGCGCATCCACGCATTGGCGACCTCATTGCAGAGGTAACAACAGAAAAAGAAGTCCTTGCACTTGTGGACCGCATCATCGAATATTACAAAGCAAATGCACAAATCGAACGAATGGGTGAATTCATCGACCGCATCGGCTTAGATGCTTTCAAAGAAGCTGTACTAGGCGACCTTGAAGGGGCTCCTACAGAAGTAAAAGCAGCAGAACCTATTGTTAACTTGCCAGGTCACGGCAATGATCCAGAGGTTGAGACGCCACGCCTTGAACCAGGTCAACCAATTACACCGGATACAATCATCCGCGATATCGTGGACATCTATCCAAATACAGTACCTGTACTACAAAGCATCGGCATGGGTTGCCTCGGTTGCCCATCCTCTACGATGGAACCACTATGGCAAGCCGCTGAAATCCACGGCGTCAATGTGTATGATTTACTTAACAAACTAGAAACTGCCCGCAAAGGTGCATAATTAATATAAAGGAGTTTCACATGTCCGCATTTTTAGGTCACATTCACTACTGGTTATACCGCAAAATCCAATTGCTCGTAGAGCGTGAAAACTTAATTCTTGAAAAAACGACAAAGGTCGTAGACGATCTTGCTGAGGAATTACATTCCATCTCCGTAGATACATACGGCGAACCAATTAACCCTAGCATTCCATTGGAAAACATTATCGACCACAACAACATTCACGGTTGGCTCTCCAACCAAATCAACATAGCATCCGTCCGCGAAGCGGCTTTCATCAAAGACATGCTCGATACAAATGCTGATGAAAATGCTATTCACGTAGTAACCGCTATTCTCGATGCCTTCGCTGTACAAGGTCAAGCATGCGGCGTTGTGGCCCAAGATAGCCTCGAAGAACATACGGCGCCAGCCATCTACAACGCCCTTCAAAACTTCTATGTAAACGGCATGCCTTGCGACGGCGGCGACCAAATCGTTGAGGACAGCGCTGACCGTTTCACATGGGTCGGCGACCACCGCTTACAAGCTGGCTACTGGCGCACTGCAGGCGTAGACCCTAAATTCATGATGCTCGCATACCAAACATGGTTCGAGGCCTTTGTGAAAGCTATCGATCCTGAATTCGAGCTTATCACCACCGAAGACAATGGCACACGATTATATACAATCGCTAAAAAATAAATACCATTTCGTTCGCTAAAACGGACGAAAAACGAACGAAAACGCGAACGTAAAATTTTACGCTCGCGTTTTTTATTTCTAATGATCCAATATATGTGCCTAAAAAAATTAGAACAGGCGTGTTCTATTTCTGGAGATCTAGTATATGTATCTAAAAAAATAGAACAGGCGTGTTCTATTTCTAGGCACCTAGTATATGTATCTCAAAAATTAGAACAGGCGTGTTCTATTTCTAGGCACCTAGTATATGTATCTCAAAAATTAGAACAGGCGTGTTCTATTTCCGGGGATCTAGTATATGCGTCTAAAAAAATAGAACAGGCGTGTTCTAATTCCGGGGATCTAGTATATGTGTCTAAAAAAAATAGAACACGCCTGTTCTAATTCTGGAGATCTAGTATATGTGTCTAAAAAAATAGAACAGGCGTGTTCTAATTCTGGAGATCTAGTATATGTGTCTAAACAAATAGAACAGGCCTGTTCTATTTCTAGGGACCTAGTATATGTGTCTTAAAAATAGTACAGGCCTGTTCTATTTTAAAATTCCTTATAAAAGTGTAGCTATAGACACAGAATTGATAAGAAATATCAGTTATAATAGAACCATAAGATAAATCATTACTCATATACTTTCAAATATAGGAGGTGCAGCATCATGGCAGGCACAGTAAAAAAAGAATTAGGTTTATTATTCCAAGGTCCTAATTATGTGATCGTAAAAAAAGGCGGTAAAGCAGGCGAAAAGGTAGAAAAACATAATCATCCTGAAGCCAATGTTATCTTTACTGTTGTTAAGGGCACAGTTCAAGTATTCCTTAACGAAACAGAGGAACATGTACTCGTACCAGGTGAAGTTCTCGAATTTAATGGCGATAACTACATTCAAGCAACGCTTGTTGAAGATAGCGAATTCATCGTAAACCTCGTTCATAAACCTGAATAAGATTATATAGATATGACCTCCTCCTCTCCTTAGTGTCTATATATAAAAAACACCTATAAGTGGTAAGTTATACAAAACAGTAACTATTACCATATATAGGTGTTTTTTTACATTCTTAGTCCTAATATCTTAATTTCATAACTGTATTTCTATAGAATATAGTGTTTTTGCTTGCAGTTGCTTTCATAAGAGAATATACTAATTATGTAAGAGAGAAAGAAGGATTTACATGACACGCGAAGATTTAGAAACCTATATTCACAATCAATTTGAGGATACTACCACCAATACTCCTTGGACGCAGTTCCCGCATTACAAGGTGTACCGCCATCAAAGTAATCATAAATGGTTCGCCCTAGTCATGAATATTACTACCGATAAATTAGGATGGTCAAACATTCGGCCTATCGATGTTTTAAACATCAAATGCGAGCCCACCATGATTGGTGCCTTTCGTAAGGAACCAGGCATATACGCAGCCTATCATATGAATAAGGCCAATTGGCTAACCATTTCTTTGGATGGCTCTGTGCCTACTGAAAGAATAAAAATGCTCCTCGACATGAGCTATCGATTGACTAAATAAAATACTAAATTCTTTATCTGCCCATTTAGCACATAAAATAAAACGAGCCTGGATTCATTCTAAGCTCGTTTTTTCGCTTTCACGTATTGTATTGTTTAATATTTATAAAATAACTTTCACCTATACTCGTAACATCATAGATGCACTTATTAAAAGTACAGTATATACAATAGCAATGATAATAATATGCATTGATGTAGTCTTTAACATTTGGCGGTATAATCCAAGTGAACAAAGTATATAATATAGGGCCAATACAAACGTAATAAGGCCTAAAATAAATTGAACACCAAACGCAATCATACCTGCTCCAGCAAGACTCAATATAATAACAAGTACCGCACCGAGTAAGGACAATACAGTTATAGGTAAATCAAAGGCCATCGCATACGAAACGGCCATGAACGTATGCTTAAACATAAGATCACGATTACTAGTGGCTTTCACATAAAAATGGGCCAATACCAACCAAAGCCCTTTTAAGAAAATCAAGGCAAAAACAAAGCCTAAAATCGATACAATTGTATCTAGCACAGTTACAGGCGTGATAAGAAATATGATACCATTTTCCACCACCGACAAACCAAGCATAATGCCAAACAAACGCAACATAAAAACTAATGCTTGATCAAACGTACCATTCTCCATAATATACGGAATCCCCTTAGACCGCGGATACCGCATCAAACTCCAACAAACCTGCATAAAAGACATCTACAAAACCTCCTTCGCCGCCCTCAATTACAACTAAATCATACCATAACAAACCAACACAAAACACCCTGCGTCCCCTCTGTTTCTTAGTCTAAAAAAATTAATATCTATCTCTGATAGGGAAAACAGCCCCCTCTCGAAAAACGACTTGCTCCTTTTCCCATATAGTCTAAAAAAATAATATTTTATCCAAAGAGATTAACGAAAAAAGGGATACCCCTCTGAAAACGACTTTGGCCCTGTTCCGAAGGAACAGACCCGGCCGGTGGAGGCTTTCAGAGGGGTATCCCCTTTACCACACGTTAAAACGCTAGATAAGATATTATTTTTTTAGACGTTTAATTACTTCATCTGTAATATTTTCAACGTTACTATTTGCATCAGCTGCGCGGATTGTGTATGGGTCGTCTAATACAACGTCCATTTTCTTTTCAACGCGAACGGATTCGATAGCGTTGTGAATGTTTTGCATCATTGGTTGTGCAATTTTATTCACTTCGTCATTTTCTTTTTGTAACAACGGAGCTACGGATTTATTGAATTCTGCTTCTGCTTGAGCTTGATCTTTAATTTTGTCAATTTCTTGCATTTTCTTTTCAATTTGTGGACGGTATTGTGCATCTACTTGTTGCATTTTCATATCGAGTGCACCGTAACCAGGATAGCTATTTACAACTTGACTCATTTGCACTAAACCAATGTTAGCAGCGCTTGCCACAGCAGTGGTAGCGGAGATAGCACCAACGATAGCCAATGTTGTCAATTTTTTAGTTAATTTCATTTGAGATCCTCCTGAACAGTAAAGTTTCATTACACAAACATGTAATGCACTATTTTTACTATATCAAATCTAACTTGCTTTCACAAGTAAAAACCCTCAAAAATCATAGATGAGATATAGCATCTAATAATTAAATTGTATACTATTAAATAATAATAAGGGCCCATGAATTCATCATGAACCCTTATTAAAAATTTACTATCTATTATTGTTCGTCATTAAGATAGATGTATTTATCGGATTTCAATTTAGACACGAGGTCAGGCACCAAGCCGATAAGGCGATCAAAGCTATTGCTGTAAGGATTACCTTTAATGTTGAACAACTCGATGCGTTCGCCTTTGATCACGAGCACAGCGCTTGGTTCCATGCGAGCGCCGCCGCCACCGCCGCCACATTCATGATTCTTGCCAGATGTATTGTGGTTTGTGCCAGTGCCGAAACCAAATGTTACGTCCACAAATGGAACCAATGTAGTATCGCCGATTTGCACCGCTTCACCGACTACAGTTTCCACCTTAATCATATTTTTAAATTTCTCAAAAAGGACTTCTAAATTTTCTTTTACGTTACTGTTCTCCATCGTAGTACCTCCACTGATGTCAACTATGCGTTAGCGGCTTGTTCCGCTTTCAATCGTTCTAATTCTTTCTTTTCTTTGCGCTTAACCCAAACGACCTTGACCGTTTCAGCTATGAGTGCACGCATTGGTTGTGAAAGCACGAATTGCGTGCCGTGCCATGCCAATGCGCCTAGAATAATGCGCCCTTTAATGTGGCCGCTACCTTCTAAATGCCAATTCAAATAATCAATCTCGATATGTTCAGCCTGTTCAGGCCAAATACTGTACAACATCGAAGCAAACATGCCACCCTTAAAAGGATCACCGATGCCGATACGCCCTTCTACAGCGATATCTCGTGGTTTAGAATGGTCATAACACCGCTTAGAAACAAGCAACAATTGACGCCACAATTCCGTATTCGTCACATGTTTCATGAACCAAAAGGTCGGGATTTTCGATTTAAAGCTAGCCACCGGATCATTAGGATCTGGTTTTTGAAAGCGCGATTTTACGCTATCTTTCAAGCCGTCTATTTTCGTAAATACCTTCTCTTTTACGGTGCCATCACTATTGAAAGTAACCTTTTCTACCACTTCATCATCAGATTTCATCGTCGGGTTATCGCGAATTGAATCATATTGTGCGGCCCGCGCTTCAGCACCCTTATTATCATCCTTAGATGTATCAACACGTTCAACGCGAACCTGTTTACCTTGTGCATCTGATGTTTGCCCTGCACTGCGCGTAGCATCTAGGCTTTCACCAGAAGCACCAACGGTCGTCGGCTCAGTCGGTTCAGTACCGCCCTGGCCATCACCTTGCATGGCTTTCATCATCGCTTCCGCCTGCGCAGCCATCGGATCATTTTCAAATTCGTCAACAGCCTTCTGATATTCGTCATCAACCCGTTGTTGAATCCATTCGTCGTATTCTTTCACAGGGCCTATTTTCTGCATACCTAATACATACAGTTGTTTAAAAAATGGTTTGCCCTGAAAATATGCGAGATGCAGCGACAATACGCGCCACAGCCATTTAACCGACAATTCTACGCGGTACGGCGTCCTGCCGTTCCATTCGATGCTATATGTGATTGGCGTTAGTAGGATAATCATGATCAGCGCTACGATGAGAAGCACTACGACGAGTGCCACAATAGCGACTATACTCAACCACATCACCTCCTTAGGTTATGGGATTTGTGAAAGTATGCTCTAATTTTCGATGCCCTTACGAGCCATTACACCTTGCATGTAATAATGCTTAACTTCCTTCATTTCCGTCACAAGATCGGCTGCATCAAGAAGTTCTTGCGGTGCCCCGCGCCCCGTAAACACAAGTTCTGTTTCCGGATTGCGAGCCTCTAATAGAGCCTCCGTCTTTTTCCAATCAATGAGTTCAAAGAACAAAGCCATGTTATATTCGTCGAGAATCACCAAATCATAATCGCTGCTAGAAACAGCCTCTAACGCGCGTTCATAGCCCTTTTCAATAAGCGCTACATAATCCTTAGGCGGATTTCCTGATTCAAATACAACTACCTCATCACCCCATTTGGCGAGCTCATCCTTGCTCTTCATGCCTTCCTTGATGATAAAAAACGGTTTACCTACAGTTTCTAATGTAATATTTTTGAGGGTCGGTAAAATATTATGTTCACTATACACTTTAGACTTCATAAACTGTAAAAATAAAACCTTTTTGCCAGCGCCTATAGCTCGTATAGCGAGACCGATTGCAGCCGTCGTTTTACCCTTGCCTTCGCCGGTATAAACTTGTACATAGGCCTTCATAGATATACCTCCGTTCATATACCATAATTGTACAATATTTATAGACGAAAAGGAATAGATATCACATGAAAGACAATCCTAATTATGCATAAGATAATAATATCTATTGATCCATTAATTATATTACCTACACATTGGTGCCAAACAAGATGATGATGGGGCCCTAAATCCTCCACCGGCCAGGTCTGACTACGGCCTTCGGCCTTCGCAGGGCCAAAGTCGGATTTAGAACCCCATCATCATCTTACTATCTAGCACTTCAATAATGTATGCTTATAAAATAATAGACACCAATACAATATCCAATAGATATTATTATCAACCCAAAAGGACTATCCCACATGTGATATCTATACCATCAGTATATAAACATGTACCAATTATGGTATATGAATTACTACCAACCCAGCCGTTTGGGAAGAAATGTAATGAATACTTGTTACATAGGTTCCTTATAGTGTGTCCCAAAAAATAGAACAGGCCTGTTCTATTTTTTAAGACACATATACTAGGTCCTCAGAATTAGTACACACCTGTTCTATTTTAAAACACATATACTAGGTTCTCAGAATTAGTACACGCCTGTTCTATTTTTTAGGGCACATATATTAGGTACTCAGAATTAGAACACGCCTGTTCTATTTTTTTATAAGGCATATATAAGCCAATCTCGTACACTTCTTTATCCTAAATTGTACAATGGTATTTTATGCCAATTAGTCAACTAAATTTAGATAGAAAAGATAGACCCCTCCGGAAAATGATTTCGGGCTCCGCGTAGCGCAGTAGCTTCCCCTCTCTCGCCAGTTTAGTAATTAAAGTATAGCGTAGAAAAGGAGTACCCTCCAAAAAACAACTTCGGGCTCCGCGTAGCGCAGTAGCGTGTTGTTTTTGGAGGGTACTCCTTTTCATCAGCGTATTTAATTACTAATTGGTAAAAATACCATGGGATCAACCGCGGACCCATTAATCCGTACTTCGTAGTGTACGTGTGCGCCAGTACTTTTACCAGTACTACCCATAAGGG
>SKEL01001105.1_pt1 | contig 25677 bp, 29 predicted proteins | sample 4826741 | NCBI WGS metagenome assembly SKEL01 (sample SAMN11008810, study PRJNA524170) | human gut metagenome | biome: Human fecal sample; material: Feces; isolation source: fecal sample from pouch patient p33 | host: Homo sapiens | place: Israel: Tel-Aviv | collected 2016-03-22
TTATATCTATATTCCTTGTTGAGCAAGTAGGTACTCTCTGCTCAACTCTTACTGGCGGGGTAGGTATAAATGGCCTTACATCAGCCGCTAATGGCTTTGGAGGTAAGGTTGCATCCGGTTTTATGCGAGCATCAGGACTCCGATCTTTCACTAATGGATTTGCCAGCAAAATGCCAAATCCAATCTTTAATGCAGGAAGTCGTTCTGCATCAGCATTAGTTCAGGGATTAAACCGTGGAAGTAAACTTAAAGCGGGGTGATTAACATGAAAGATAAAGTATTATCATTTCTCTTTGCTGGAATAATTACCATAACATCACCATCAATCTTTGCATCTGGTATTCCAGTAGTAGACGTTGCAGCAATAGCTAAAACAGTTGAAGAAGGGCTAAATCGTGCCGCTGAAGCGGCAAGACAGCTTGAGCAACTCAAGCAACAATATGAACAGACCATAAGATACGCTGAAGAACAGAAGAAAAGACTCGAAGGCTTCACTGATTTCAGCAATGGCTTTGATAGCGCATCCAGCTATATGAAGGATTCTCTATCAACAATAACAAATAGTGCAAAATCAGATCTTAGCTCTTTGCGATCGCAATATGACTTATCAAGCAACATTGCAGAGACGCAACAAAAATATGATGCAATCCTGGCTAAGATCAAATTCTATGAAAATTTCAACAATGAAATGCAGGAAAGGGCTAAGAGATTAACCACGTTACAGAAGGAGTTCGCGTCAGCAGATACTCCGCAAAAAAAAGCTGACTTATCTAACCAATTGAATACAGAAAAATTGACAATGGAGCTACAATTGAAGCAATATGATATTGCTGAACGGCAACTAGAGAATGAGCGGAAAGCTCAATATGAAACATATGTTCGCCAAAAGAGAAGAGATTTAAGCTGATATGAATAAGTCACGAAATGCAATTATCGCCTCATCAATTATCTTCGCCAGTTTAATGTTAGTGGGATGTAAAGAAAAAATATATTCTGTAGAATATTACTCAAACAACATCAGTGAAGCCACTAAAACTTTAGAAGATTGCAAGAAAGGTACAATAACCGATCAAAACTGCGATAATGCTCGTGCTGCACTTCAGCAAAAACAAGATAGTGAATATAAAAAGAAAGTTAGTGAAATGAGAAGACGCCTTGATTAAGGAATACATAAAATGCCAACGAAGCACTCTATGATCTAAAACGAAAAGAAATCATGAGTCAAATGCTTGGACGCTCCAATAAATAAACTTATGCCATAATAAAAACCCGCCTCGTGCGGGTTTTATCTTGCGTAAAGATTTATAAAACCTCCACTACCAAGCATTACTCTATGGCTTGCCTGTGGTTTGCATTAGCAAAAATTGTTTCATTTATTACTTCATGGAGTTTTATTTTCTTCGCCTGTTCAGATGTGACTGGATAAAACACACCACCTGGCTCATCAAACATCATAAAGTCTCCCTGCATTGATTTACAATGACAACAATGATTCGCGTAGTAGGTCATTTTCGCTGTTTTACTATAGGCGGGATAATATAACTTAGAATGCTTATTGATTATTGATAACGCAGAAGATGATATCCTTCTTACGTTGGATAAAATAGCCCATGCTTTTGGATTGGTTAACCACTGATAAATTATATTTTTCTTTGAATCAAAATATACCATACCTCGTGGAGAAGATGTTTCATACCATTTATCTAATATGCGACCTTCCCATTCAGCAGGTTTAACCCCACAAACAACATCTCTATAACTAAACCAACGAGGCAAAAAAACACCAAACACAGGAGTTATTTTCTTACAGCGCCAACATGACTGGTAACTTTCCGCAATATAAAAACGTTGAGAAAAAATATTGTAATCATGTTCGTTTAATTCTTTTACCCACTGAATAAAATAAATTGGATTTTTCCCCTGTGGAACAAACCATTTCCGTTGTTCTTGATCCCATTGCGCCCCTTTTTGTTTGGCTAACTCCTTTTCTTCAAAAGGTACATTTAAATAAAACCGCGCCATAACCAACTTAACTCCAGTATTCTGTTCTGATGATGCAACAGGATAGATATCAAAACTAAACAAAGAGTGCAATTCCGCCTTTAATGGCTCATTCATACCCGCCTCGTGCGGGTTTTCTTTTGTCTGAAATATGGAGGAACACCATGAAATCCATCATTTTATCGATGGTTGCCGCCACAGCATTACTGTCAGGCTGCGCGGATAGCAAAACACAACCAGTACCTGAGTCACCGTTAACCTCAAATGACCACCAGATAACGTTGAAAATTGATACCGTGCGAACAGACCTGCCGGACAGTTCTCCTGTTTGTTTGAATGGTATGAATATATACGAAAGTCTGAGCGAGCGGCATCCAGGCTTGTTTGCCAAAAATCAGAACGTGATTTTCCGTAGTGCATTCTTTGATGACGGTCAGGCGATATCCTCCGAAACAATCCGCAAAATAATGCAGAGTACCCCGTGCGTTGAATCACAAACAACATCTGCCGGAAGCTGGGAACCTGCCACGGAACTGATCCCCCGTCAGGCAATATCCGGTGACACTACACTGGCTGAAAAAGATCGGACTGCTGGCTTCACAATGCGGATAGCACCGGAGATTGAGCGTGGAAATTTCCACCTGCTACTCACAACCACTGACCCGATACGGAAACTGACTGTCAAGCAGAATATTTTACTCAAACCGGACCAGCCCCTTATCGTGAGTGGTTTTACTGGAGTTAATGCTGATAGCCAAAGTGAGAACCGGATTGTCATCATTACGCCACACGTGCGTTGATTCCCAACCCCGGATCATTTTTGTCGTTCCCCGCAATCAAAAGCACCTTTAAAAGTCTTTTTAAGGTGCTACAATCTCCATGATACAAATGGAGGACTTATGAGCTACCAAATTCTGACTACGACAGCAGCCAGTATTACTGACCTGAAAAAAAATCCTATGGGAACTGTAGCCGAAGGAGAAGGGGATGCCGTCGCAATCCTGAACCGAAATGAACCAGCGTTCTACTGTGTCCCACCAGAACTTTATGCCTACTACCGGGAACTCGCTGAAGACGCTGAACTCAACGCAATTGCTGATGAAAGAATGAAAAATCCAGACATTGTAAGGGTTAACCTGGATGATTTATGAACTGGCATTTGACCACAGAGCACTGAAGGAATGGCAAAAACTCGGTCACACTGTTCGTGAGCAATTCAAAAAGAAACTGTCAGAACGCCTGATAAATCCACGCGTCCCCGCAGCCAAGCTACATGGTCATACTGACCGTTACAAAATTAAGCTTCGCGCATCCGGTTACAGGCTCGTTTATCAGGTAATTGATGAGAAGGTCGTTTTGCTTGTGATTTCTGTGGGAAAAAGAGAAGGCAGCGACGTCTATCACATGGCAGATACCCGCTGATATTTTAAACCTGTCAAGTAACCCGCCTCGTGCGGGTTTTCTTTTGCCTGAAATATGGAGGAACACCATGAAATCCATCATTTTATCGATGGTTGCCGCAAGTGCTATCGCACTCTCTGCCCCCGTATATGCGTCTGATCCATGTGCTTCCGTTCTTTGTCTGTACGGTAAAGCTATCGGTAGCGGCGGCGGGAGCGAATGCAAAAGCGCCGAAAAGGACTTCTTTAATATCATAAAAAAGAAAAAGGGATCTATTCGCTGGAGCAAAACCTTTGATGCCCGAAAAGCGTTTCTTAATCAATGCACGACCGCAGACCCTGCGGCGATCTCAAAAATCATGAGTAAGTTCGGACGTTCCTGGGGTTAACCATGAAAAAGCTCATTATTATTCCCACCACATTATTGCTGAATGCGTGTTCCCATGCCCCTGAACCCGCACAGGCAAAAGGAGGTTGGTATGAACTGAATACCACAATTGAGCAGGTAAGAGCAGACACATACTATAACGGGGTGATCCTTCAGCAGCCCGTGTCACAGCCAAACAGCACTGTTCAATACAGCAATGATAATTATCTCAAAAAGGAAGCCATAAACGTAACTCCCGCGCCTCGTATTGCAGAAACCGTAAAACCACGTTCTGAGCAATCAGCGACAGCGCCAAAAAACCAGGGCAGCAATAATAGTTTTCTGAAGCCGACAACAAACAGCATAACCCCATCTGGTGAGATAAAAACAGCAGCCAAAGGAGCAACTAAACAGCATTCTGAACAACCAGCACTCTCTCCCGCAAAGCCAATCAGTAGCAACAACCATCAGGCACAAACGGCACAAAAGACTGATCAGCAGACAAAACCGCGTCCTGAACAACCACCGCTAATGTCAAAAAGCGGTTTTCTGAAAAAAAACGCTAACAACGCTGTTCCGGCCACCACGCTTACAGGCCCATCAACACCTGAAAAGCAAATTTACTTTGTTCGCCATGATGGTAAAGGCTCGCTGCAAAAAGCATTAAAAGAAATTGTCCCATCGGACTGGACGGCTGAAATATCCCCGGAGGTAACGAAAACTTTCCGTCGCACGATATCCTGGCAGGGCAACGATCAATGGCCTTATGTCCTGGATAAAATGCTTCGCAACTACGGTCTGACAGTAATTAAGAACACCGAAAAAAGACATCTTCTGATTGATTTTCAACAACAGAAAGGGAAAACATCACAAAAAGCACCTGTATCTCCTGACAAAACCCCTGCATCTCCTGTCAGGACACCAGTTTCCTCTGACAAGTTACCTCAAAAACCGCTAACGCCTGTCACTGTTCCGCAAAAACAGACAGAAAAACTTACCTGGAATCTTAAAAAAGGTTCGACGCTGCGGGATGGCCTCACCGAATGGGCGTCAAGTTCGCCGTGTGGTAATTCAACCTGGAATCTTGTATGGGATACTCCTGTGAACTACAGAATAGATGCTCCTCTTATTTTCCGGGGAAACTTTGAATCTGCATTAAAAGATACGCTGATGCTTTATCTTTCAGCAGATAAACCGTTATACGCATTCAGGAATATTGCACAATGCGTAATCACAATTAAAGACACACAACAGGAGTAATCGCTATGGGTTGGTTCTTCAGCTTGCTCCTGATATTCCTGTCAATAGGCAGTTACTATCTGACAGATAACAATAACCAAACCATACAGCGAATGAAGTTGCTTCCTGCAAAACAGGAAGCAATTGAATTTATCCATTTCGCAAATGTTATCAATGACTATCTTTATAAATATCCAGACAAACGTAATTCAGGAGGAACGTTAACATCTGAGCAAATCGGCATAACCCCCGTTTATGATATTCATCATATTATTTACGGTAAGCGAGTTTATATCTGGTCTGCCGATACAGAAGGTCTGATGTCTGCTTTGCAGCAGCAAACAAAACATTCAGCAATGTTAGGAAGAGTAAAAAATAGGAAGATTGTCGATAATCAGGGGAATGATATGGGCGTTCCCGTTCCTTCCTCCATTCCAGAAGAGGCTATTGTACTCATTAACTAAATATCCCCTGACAAGGGGATTCTGAACTGGAGTCTGCATATCCGACACATCATTATGTGGACCGGATATATCGCTACGGCGCGGACTTCAGTCCAGAAAATCTTTACCGGAGATGCCCATGCAGGATAATGATGATGTCAGCGAGCTTGATATTGCCACTCGCGAAGTCCTTATCTTACGATGCAATCTTATTCAGCTTGCTTCTGAATATATAAAAATAAATCCCCTTAAAAACACCCGAATCTACACAGATTTAATTCATCGTTCAGCAGATGTTATCAAAAATATCGAACAAGGTAACATCCAGAATAAACATAATTATCTGTCACAGGATGTAAAACATACGCTTGTTTTATACGACCTGTACAAATCAGACTTTGAACAATGTCCGGGGGCAAAATCCCTTATACCTGTCAGGGAAAAAATTGTCTCGCTGAAAGAACTTCTTTCCGGCGCTAATGAGCTGGACAGTATCGTTCGTCGCCCCCGCAGGAAAAAACGTTCTTCACGAATTTAATATCAGGAGATAAATCTCTTATGCAGTTATCAGCGGCTGTTCTGGCTGCACTGATAAGTCAGTGTGCCCCTGATGTATCACCCGATACGATGAATGCCCTGATTATGACTGAATCAGGGGCTAATCCATATGTAATAGCGAATGTTTCTGACGGAACAAGTAAGTATTTTAAAGATAAAAAAGGAGCTATTGAATATGCAGAAAAATTAACAGCAGAAAATAAAAGGTTTAGTGCAGGTCTGACACAGATATACAGCAAAAATTTCCCATCACTCAATCTGACTAATAAAACAGTTTTTGACCCGTGTACAAATATAAAAGCAGGAGCGGCAGTCCTGACGGACAATTATCTGAGACAAAAGGAGGGTAGTAGTAATCAAAAAATTCTCCGCGCTTTATCTTTGTATTATTCGGGTAACGAATCAACAGGATTTATTAAAGAAAAGAAATTTAACAACACTTCTTATCTGGAGCGAGTTATTCGTAACGCGAATAACTATATCGTGCCATCAATCCGTGAAAAAACTGATGAATCAGAAATAAAACCCCCGAATGATGAAGAGAAAACATCACCGGACTGGGATGTTTTTGGAGATTTTAGTTAATGAAAGTCAAATCAACTTTGCAGTATTTTATCCTGGCGTTTTTCCTGTCACTAACCGCCTCCGTTGCCTATGCAGGTGGACTCGACACCGCAACAAATACCATGACAGAAATTAAGACATGGGCATTTAGCTTTGGTGGTGTTTGTGCTTTGTGTTACCTGATCTATAACGTCATCATGGCATTCATGGAGAAGAAAAGCTGGTCTGATGTAGGAATGGCGCTTGTCTATTGTTCCCTCGCTGGCGGTGCACTTTACGCCGGGAACTGGGCGCTGGAACTCTTCAAATAAGTAATTCATATATACAACTGTGCCGCATATTTACCTTACGTGTGAGTTGCGGCTTTTTTCATGGTGAGTTATGGACAAAGTAAATGAACATGTCAGTGAGTCATTCATGACTTATAACGGGTTTAACCGTCCTGCGTTAGTTGCTGGTATACCCTTAATGTTGTTATTGTTCACGGCTTTTTTCGCTGTTCTGACAGGCTTCCCCGCTATTTTCCTTTGGGGTATAAAAGGGATAATTATTCCTGTTATATGTGCGCTGTTTCTTTTTATAGTAAAACTGGCCTGTGAAAATGACTCAAACGCACTAAGAGTCATCCGTTTAAACCTTATGGGGCTTTTGTTAAAAATCCGCCACAGAGATTTAATTATTGGTTATTCATCTGTCAGGTAACATATATGCACAAAGTCAAATTAAAAAACAGTGACAATATGGATGTTGCTCGTGAATATCCCGATTATCGCTTCCATGTAACAGACAGTATTATCTTTACTTCTGACAGGAAAATGCTGGCTTCACTTGTTGTAGCAGGCATTCCATTTGAGACAGAGAACGATAATGTTCTTACAAATTTATTTAACAGCGTTAAAAACTTCCTGATTGGGTTAGGAAAGGAAGGCGACCTGTATTTATGGACTCATCTTATCAAAAAAAGAATAACCATTGATGGAGAATGGAATTTTGACAATGATTTTTTAAGCAGGTTTTCAAAAAAATACCTTGCTCTGTTCACATCCAGCGCATTCTATAAATCAACATGGTATCTGACATTTGGGATTCCCTACGATGATGTTGATACCGGAATCGAGCGCATGAATGAAATCACACAACAGGCGCAAAAAGCACTTCAGCCATTTAACGCTTCTGTTTTATCAGTTCACAAAACTTATATCAGTGAGGTGGCAGACTATCTATCACTATTGCTAAATGCAGAACATAACATGATTCCTTTATCATCCACCCCCTTATCATCCAGTATTTGTGATTCTGAATGGTATTTTGGTGCTGATGTTCTTGAACTGCGTAACAACGAATCGGATAGTAAAAAATTCGCAACGAATTATATTTTGAAGGATTTCCCGATAGAAACAACCCCCGGACAATGGGATTTCCTTCTCAAGCAACCCTATGAATTTATTCTTACTCAATCGTTTATTTTTGAATCACCCACAAAAACCCTGAAGAACATTGATTCGCAATTAAACAAACTGCAATCAGCTAATGATGCAGCCAAAACACAACAGGAAGAACTCGAAGCTGGTAAAGAAGCGGTCGCAGCCGGAATTACGTTGTTTGGTTCACTACACTGCGCATTAACGGTATTCGGTGATACACCAGATCAGGCCAGAAGCAATGGTATAAAGCTCTCTGCTGAGTTTATTACTTCGGGTAATGGATTCCGCTTCAGTCGCGCCTCACTCGCATCACCTTTTGTTTTTTTCAGTCATATGCCGCTGAATAAAAGGCGTCCACTGGATACCCGAAGAACAATAACCAACCTGGCCTGTCTGATGTCTTTTCACAATTATTCCTCCGGGAAAAAATCAGGCAATCCTATTGGTGATGGGTCCGCCATAATGCCTTTAAAAACGGATTCAGGCAGCGTTTACTGGTTCAATACACATTACAGCCCACCGGAAAAAAATGTTACCGGACAAAAAATTGCCGGACACGCAATGTTTCTTGGCGCAACAGGCACAGGGAAAACAACATTTGAAGCAACAGCCAGCGGCTTTCTTCAACGCTTTGACCCTTTAATGTTTGTTGTGGATTACAACCGTTCTACCGAACTTTTTGTCCGCGCATACGGAGGGAGCTATTTCACATTGCAGGAAGGTATCTATACCGGCTGCAATCCGTGGCAACTGGCAGAAGGCCCGGAATCGCCCGTCTGGCACAGACTTCTCGCATTTCTGAAACGCTGGACACAGGTTCTGGCACGAGACAACCAGGGCAACCCCTGTTCTGATGAACATGGCATTGAATTAAACGCTGCCGTGGAAAGCATTATGCGAATGCCTGTCGAAGAACGCCGGACAGCCCTTCTTCTCGATATAGTCAGTCCTGAACTTCAGACGCGTCTCGCCAAATGGTGCGACAACGGCGAATATGCCTGGGCGGTGGATTCCCCCCGGAATACCTTCAATCCACTGCATCATAAAAAAGTGGGATTTGATACAACCGTTGTCCTGGACACAAAAAACGGTATTCATCCTGCCTGTGAACCTTTACTCGCGGTCCTGTTTTTCTACAAAGAAATCATGCAACGCGGCGGCAATCTGATGCTCTCCATTATTGAAGAGTTCTGGATGCCAGCAAACTTTCCCATGACACAAAGCATGATTAAAAGCGCACTGAAAGCGGGGCGCATGAAAGGTGAAATGATGTGGTTAACATCACAGTCCCCGGAAGACGCCATAAACTGCGCAATTTTTGCGGCGCTGGTACAACAAACCGCAACGAAAATTCTCCTGCCCAATCCCGATGCAAAATGGGAAGGATATAAAGAAATTGGGCTTACTGAAAAAGAGTTTGAAAAACTCAAAGAGCTGGCGAAGGACTCAAGGACCATGCTCATCAAGCAATCTGGCTCTTCTGTTTTCGCCAAAATGGATTTGTTTGGATTCGATGAGTTTATGCCCGTGCTTTCTGGCTCTGAAACTGGCCTGTCTATTTTTGATGAGATTATTGCTGAAAAAGGAGATGTAGCTCCTGATATCTGGATACCAGAACTCCTGAAACGCCTGAACGGTTAATTTCTCTGTTTTATACAGAACGGAAAACAATATGCCCCCCTCATAATTGCCTCCGCGCTATTAATTAGTGCATGTTCTCACACCCTCAATCCTGTGCAGAAAAAAGGGGGATGGTTTGAGTTAAACACAGCAATTGGACAAATCAAAGCAGGTGATTATTAATGGAAAACACAAACTATTATGAACATTCAAAAAAAGAAGCCTCCAAAAAGAAATTTGAAGAAAAGAACGAAAAAAAGGATTATTTCAAGGCCATACGTGACTTTGAGCGCAGTGAAATTGAAATCATAAAGAAAAAGGCAAAAACATTTACCATTCTCGCCATTGGTGAATTTGTTGTAATTTGCATTCTTGGTTTCGCAATAGCCTCCCTTGCTCCATTAAAAACCGCTGTACCGTTCCTTGTGCGAGTGGATAACAGCACTGGATATACTGATATTGCCCCTCAATTATCTGATGCTAAGGAAAGTTATCAGGATGTTGAGACTAAATATTTCCTGTCAAAATATCTCATTAACTATGAAGCATACGACTGGCAGACTATCCAGGAACAGGCCGATACAGTAAAAACAATGTCTTCCCAAAAGGTGTTTTCAGCTTATGACACCATGATTCGTGCTAATTCCTCACCACTGAACATTCTGAAAAACAACTACAAAATTAAGGTCCAGATTAATTCAGTAATCCTTCTAAGGAAGGATATGGCGCAGGTGCGTTTCAAAAAAATGGTACTGGATTTATCTGGTAAACCCGCCCCCGGATACAGAGCAACAGAGTGGATTTCGACGATTTCTTTTGACTGGGATAAAGATATCAAAACAGAAAAAGAGCGCCTTGTGAATCCGCTGGGACTGCAAGTTCTGAGCTACCAACCTGATCCAGAGGTTATAAAATGATGCTTAAACGCACTACTGCGATAGTTCTTTTGTCGATGCTACAAGTACCTGGTGCTTTAGCAGCTATGTACGGCACACCATCGGAACGAGACGGGCGTATTCAGACCGTAGATTATAACGAGCAGGATGTATTTAATGTGCGCGTAAAAGCAGGCGCACAAACAACAATTAAGTTCGGACAAGACGAAACAATAAAAGATGTCGGAATTGGTGATCCAGAAGCCTGGTCAGTATCGGTCAGGGACAACACTCTGTTTCTGCGTCCAAAAGCAGAAGAACCGGATACAAACGTTACCGTTCAGACAAATAAACATATTTATCCTCTCTACCTGATATCGACCACAAAACAACCCACGTATATTCTGCGTTTTAATTATCCGAAACCACCGTCAGCTACCGTAATGACTGAAAGGCCATTTCCATGCACTGATGGTGGAATAATTAATGGTCATTATCAACTCAAGGGGGACAAATCAATTTTCCCTTATCAGGTATGGGATAATGGCGAATTTACATGTATGAGATGGACTAATAAACAGGAAATTCCGGTCCTTTATCGTGTTGATGCCGATGGAAATGAACATCTGGTTAACGGAGACAGAAATAAAAACACAATGGTTTACTATGACGTGGCTGAAAATCTCCGTTTGCGCCTGGGTGATCAGGTTGCAGATATCAGAACATCATCAATTGTTAATCGTCCGTGGAATAAAAAAGGTACGTCAAACGGAAAAACACGAGTAGAGAAGTTCAGTTATGAAAAATAAAGATGATGAAAAAAATAATGACGCGGGAAATCGCGGAATTATCGAAGTAAAAGGTAAAGCAGCGCCCAAAAAAATATTAATCCTCATCATATTACTGATTGCCGCGTTATTTGTGATCATTATCTTGTTTAAAGTTCTTTCACGAGAACAGGTCGTTCAGCAAACACCTCTTGAGAAGTCTGACGAGACACTGGTCACAAATACCAACAATGGCGTTTCACTGACAACAATGATGAAAAACATCGAAGAAAAGGAAAAACTCGATGCCGCTAACCGCAGGAAAGCACAGGAGGAGCAAGAACAGAAACAGGCAGACAATGCCCCGTCAGCGCCAGCATCACAAAAGGCCGATCAAACAGCCGTCAATGTGATAGCCAACGGCACTCCCCAAACCGCCAGTGGAGATCCAAACCAACCACAACCATTGCCAAAATCCGTCCGACAACTGATGGGCGACACAATGGTGAAGATCGACAATCAGGAACCAGGCGAAAAAAACCAGGAAAGAGATGATTTACAGGGCAGTCAGTACGCAGACGGAAAGGTATCCCCTGTGCTGAACCGCCGATATCTGTTATCTGCGGGAATAGCATTATCCTGTGCGCTCAAAACGAAAATCGTAACCTCTTATCCCGGTATCACAATGTGTCAGTTAACACGAGACGTCTGGTCGGATAACGGCGAAGTGCTTCTTGCCCGTAAAGGAGCATTACTGATCGGGGAGCAGAATAAAGTCATGACACAGGGAGTAGCCCGTGTGTTCGTTAACTGGACAACGCTCAAAGATGAAAATGTCAATGTGCGCATTGGCGCACTTGGCACTGACAGTCTGGGCGCTTCCGGCCTTCCTGCATGGGTCGATAATCATTTTGGTCAGCGTTTTGGTGGTGCATTGCTGCTGTCATTACTTGGTGATGGTTTAGATATTCTGAAAAACAGCACGCAACAAACAGGCTCAAACAGCAATATCACCTACGAAAACACATCTGACGCAACAAAAGAAATGGCAAAAACAACGCTGGACAATACGATAAATATTCCCCCCACGGCATATATTAATCAGGGGACTGTATTGTCTGTTATTGTTCCGCGAAATATCGACTTTTCATCCGTATATGAACTTCAGTAATTCAGTAAAGCAATTGATATGAATAACATCAGAGATACCAGTAATACATCACAACCACGAGATAACAGTAAAACCGCAAGACGATATCTGGATATGACGGGTATCCAGTCTGTTCTTAATATTGAACATGTCACAGAAATATCTGTGAATAAACCAGGAACAATATGGTTTGAAGGGAAAAATGGCTGGGAATCTAAAGATGCGCCAGACGCGACTTTTGATAATTTAATGACACTTGCCAAAACTCTGACGAACTTATCAAAGATAAAAATACCACTTAGCCATGATAATCCCATTGCATCGGTAGTTCTTCCCGGTGGGGAACGTGGACAAATCATCATTCCACCTGCAACAGAAAATAACAGCGTTGTTATATCTATCCGTAAGCCATCATTAACGCGCTTTACTATAGATGATTATGTCCGAACAGGGCGTTTTGATAATGTCAGGATTGCGACGAAACACGAAGCCATCCTGACTGAACGGCAACGCTACCTGTATGAATTATCCCGGCGTCCAGATGGTCAATCTAAAGCTCAATTTTTAAGAGAGGCAGTTAAAGACCGTCTTAATTTTTTAATCGTAGGTGGGACTGGCTCCGGTAAGACAACTATAGCAAAGGCAATTGCAGATATCTTTCCACCTGAACGGCGTTATATAACCGTTGAAGATGTACCGGAAATGTCTCTGCCGCTGCATCCAAACCACATCCGGCTTTTCTACAAAAAAAATACCGTTGAAGCGAAGGAAATCATTGAAGCGTGTATGCGATTAAAGCCAGATCACATCTTTCTTGCTGAACTTAGGGGTAACGAAGCATGGAGTTATCTGGAGGCGCTTAATACAGGGCATGAAGGCTCAATCAGTACCATTCATGCTAATAATACTTATGCCTCATTTTCACGACTGGCAAGTATTGTAAAACAATCTGATGTTGGTATGACTGTTGATATGGACCTCATCATGCGCACGATAAAAACATCAATTGATGTCATTCTTTTTTTCAACCATACCAGAATGACTGAACTGTATTACGAACCCGAAGAAAAAAATCGCTTTTTGAGCACAATGTAAATTCTGGAGATAACTATGGATGCAAAAAAAACGGGGGGGTTAATTCTCTTCCTGTTACTGCTTCTTGTGGGTGTGCTTATAGCCTCAAACTATCTCGGTGGATACACAGCATTAAGATATTCATCCGTTGATATGTCTTTGCTCAAGTGGGATACATTCCATTCTGTAATCTCAACATTTTCTGGCAACCCACAATATAAAAAACTCGTTTTTATGGCATGGTTTGGATTCAGCGTTCCATTAATATTCTTTGCCATATTCATGTTAATTGTCGTGATTGGGATTATGCCTAAAAAAGTCATCTACGGTGACGCCCGGCTCGCAACTGATATGGACCTGAGTAAATCAGGTTTTTTCCCGGATAAAAAATCACCTTACAAACATCCACCAATACTCATCGGTAAAATGTTCAAGGGGAGATACAAAAAACAATTTATTTATTTCGCCGGACAACAATTTTTAATTCTTTATGCCCCGACACGTTCTGGTAAAGGGGTGGGGATTGTTATCCCCAACTGCGTAAACTATCCAGGAAGTATGGTCATACTGGATATCAAACTTGAAAACTGGTTTTTATCAGCCGGATTCAGGCAAAAAGAATTAGGGCAAAAATGCTTTCTCTTTGCGCCCGCCGGATACGCGGAAACTATCGACCAGGCCATTAAAGGACAGATACGCTCTCACCGCTGGAATCCTCTGGATTGCGTCAGTCGCAGTGATTTACTTCGTGAAACGGACCTGGCAAAAATTGCCGCAATCCTTATCCCGGCAAGTGATGATCCTATATGGTCTGATTCTGCACGCAACCTTTTTGTCGGGTTAGGGCTTTACCTGCTGGACAAGGAGCGTTTTCACCTGGACCAGAAAGCCAAAGGTCATAATGCACCGGACGTCCTTGTTTCCATCAGCGCCATACTGAAAACGTCGATTCCCGATAATGGAAAAGATCTCGCCGCATGGATGGGACAGGAAGTTGAAAATCGTAGCTGGATTAGCGATAAAACAAAATCATTCTTCTTTGAGTTCATGTCAGCACCAGATCGCACAAGGGGAAGTATAAAAACGAACTTTTCATCACCACTGAATATATTCAGCAACCCTGTTACTGCTGAAGCGACGAATTTCAGTGATTTTGATATCCGGGATATTCGTAAAAAACCCATGTCAATTTATCTTGGTCTGACACCGGATGCCTTAATCACTCATGAGAAAATTGTAAACCTTTTCTTCTCATTACTGGTTAATGAAAACTGTCGTGAACTGCCGGAACATAACCCGGACCTGAAATACCAGTGCCTTATTCTCCTGGATGAGTTTACATCAATGGGTAAATCTGAAGTCATTGAACGCGCTGTTGGTTATACAGCTGGTTATAACCTTCGCTTTGTGTTCATTCTTCAGAATGAAGGGCAAGGACAAAAAAGCGATATGTACGGTCAGGAAGGATGGACCACATTTACTGAAAACAGTGGTGTTGTGCTTTACTATCCGCCGAAATCAAAAAATGCTCTGGCTAAAAAGATTTCAGAAGAGATTGGGGTGCGTGATATGAAAATCTCGAAACGTTCTGTTTCGAGCGGTGGAGGAAACACCGGAACCTCCCGCACACGAAATGATGATGTAATAGAGCGTCCTGTTCTTCTTCCTGAAGAAATTGTGTCTCTCCGGGATAAGAAGAATAAAGCCAGAAATATTGCAATCCGTGAAATTATAACCAGTGAATTTAGCCGACCATTTATTGCCAACAAAATAATCTGGTTTGAAGAACCAGAGTTTAAACGCCGCGTGGATATCGCCCGTAACAATCATGTTGACATTCCAAACCTGTTTACACAAGAAGTCATGGATGAAATAGCAAAAATTGCAGAAATTTATCTCCCTAAAGCTGGAGGAAAAAAAGTCATGGTTGCCGGAGGCAATGTGATTACTAATCCAGACCTTGATAATCACGATAAAACAGACGTATCTGAATAATCCTCGCAATAAAGATACTATTGATTAGCAAAGACAGGATTCTATTATGAGAATAAAACACTCGAATATGATAAATATGAATATGAATATGAATATGAATATGAATATGATGAAAGAAGCCATTGATGTTTTGATAAACTCTGAAAAACATATTCTGATTATAGGCGAAACTGGAACTGGAAAATCAACACTTTTAGCAGAATTGCTAATCAATGACACTGACGTTAAATATTTTGATTTCTGTGATATTTATAAACGCCATGAACACCTTCCCCTTCTAAAACACCATTATCTTTGCGATGAAAATTTTGATTATTTTGACTTTTTATCTGCACCTGAAAAAACGTTGGTTCTTAATAGTGTAGCCATCGGTAACAACTTACGGGAATCAAAAGTTGTTCAGTTTATTGTTCGATTTATTAAAACAGCCAGGAAACGTGGCAAACGTCTTATTGTTGTCACGACTCCTTCAGATGGCGGCGTACAGATACAAAATCTTTTCGACACAGTTATATCGTTAACCCGCTCTCACGATGAAATAGGATGCACAGTTATCATTCCAGTACCGGAGTTAATTAAATATGAATAAAAAATTGCTTTGTTTATTAATATCCTCTTTTTTATTATCAGGCTGTGCAAACTTCAAAAAAATCAATGTTAATGAACTTGCTGCCGAAAGAGACGCACAAAAAGCGACTGAATACGCGAAAAAAATTCGTAATAACCCGGTTATCCAGGACTCAACAAAACAATGGATTAATACAACGCCAATTATTGAAAAGCAGGTAAAGCAATCAGCGCCGCCCTGCCCGATTGTGATTAATACTCGTTCAGATATTGAGCTACGCCAGATCGCACAACGCATCACACAAACCTGTCATATCCCGGTACGAATCAGCGCCGATGTCTGGACCTATCTGAACGGTACAGGCACTGGCTCAACACAACAAATGACAGGCTCAATTCCAGCACCTGATGCAAATGGAATGGTTCCTCTGGCGTCAGTAGGCAGTCAGCCAGTAAAAGTCTCTTCTGGCGGTACATCACTCCCGGAGCTGAATATCTCCGGGCTTCCTGCCCTACTGCAAACCGTATCTTCACGGCTGGGAATATCCTGGAAATACGATAAAGGTCGTATCACATTCTTCTATCTGGAAACGCGCTCATTCCCGATTACATATATGGACAGCAATGTGGCATACAACTCAAAAGTTGTGAGCGGCACAATGTCTTCCAGTGGCAGTACCGGCTCTACAAGTTCTGGCGGTATGACTGGCGACGCATCAAATACGCAAACTACAACCGTGGAAATGAAATCATCGCTGTACAACGACCTGAAAAGCGAAGTTTCCTCAATGCTGACACCAGGTACAGGGCGCATGTATCTGTCCACAGGTTCACTGACAGTAACAGATACCCCGGATGTACTGGACAGCGTTCAGGAGATTGTGAACAAGCGCAATAATGAAATGAGTCGTCAGGTTGTGCTGAACGTTGAAATCCTGAGTATCAAGAAATCAAGCCAGGAACAGGCGGGAATCGACTGGAACGCAGTATTTAATGATGGTCATCTTGGTCTGAGTCTTGGTGGCTCATTTGGTGATGCCGCCGAGAATGTTATTACCAGTGGTGTATCCATCGTGGACGGTAAGCTGGCTGGCTCAAAAGCATTTCTGAAAGCCCTGTCGTCACAAGGCAGCGTCAGTGTCGTAACGCAAAACTCCGCTGTGACTAAAAACCTGACGCCTGTCCCTATGCAAATTGCCAATCAGCAGGGCTTCATTGAAAGTGTCACAACCGATTCTACCGCCAATGTGGGATCATCCACGTCACTGAATGCGGCAACAATAACGACCGGATTCAATATGACTCTGCTTCCATACATTCAGCCGGATTCACAAAACCTGCAATTGCTGTTCTCAATGAGTCTGTCTGACAAACCTACTTTTGAGGTGTTCGAAAGTGGCGGCAGTAAAGCACAAACACCGAATGTGGATTTGAAAACAATTAATCAGACTATTGATCTGAAATCAGGCCAGACAGTCATTCTGAGTGGATTCCAGCAATCAAACCGGAAAACCAGTAAGCAAGGTGTAATAACCCCCTCCTTCTTTGGACTTGGGGGTGGCGTTAACAGCGAAGACGGCGACACGATTCTGGTCGTTTTGATTACACCAAATGTGCTTAATTCCGGCTCCAGTGCAGTAATAAAAAATGTGAACTAATTAACTGAAAACTCCCTGAAAAAACACAGGGAGTTTTTTTGGAGGTCACTTTGTCTGAGAATAATCAGAATAACCGGAATTTCACTTCGGTTATTAAAAACAAGCGTGCTTTTTTCTCCGGTCTGGACTGGAAAACGCTTCCTTCAGAAGAAAAGAATGCGCGTACATTCGCAAGAAAAAACGACGCTGAATATTTTCTCTCCTGTCAGTATCAGGATTCAGAAAATGAAACCAAAACGATGGTGGCATTTATCAGAAAAGAGGATCTTCCCACAGGGGCGTCCTCATTCTGGTCACTGGCACTGATGATAAAACCCCTCATCGAACCTGACGGATACGCTATCTGCGAACTCGGTGATCTTTATGGCTTTGTTTCCTGCGTCAATAACGTTCTCGTCAACGATGTTGTAGGTAACAAAAGTCAGATCATGAGTGCTCTGACAACATTTCTTGAGTTTAATGAAACACCAGAACCCGGCTGGAAACTATACCAGCCTGAATCATGGGATATCAGCCAGGCACTCCCCTCACTCACTCTGTCTGCGTTGATTGACGTAAAAAAACCGCCGAAAGAGGCGGCGTTTACTCGCGTATCCCGAAAACGTCAGTTCATGATTTATGGCGGAAGTGCCATTCTGGCCATACTGCTCTGGAACGGGATCACCATGTACCAGGAATACCGGGAAAAAGAAGCTGCGGCAGAAGCTGCACGTCTTCGTCTGGCAAAAGAAATGGCAGACAAACAGGCAATACAGATTGCCCCACCGTGGCAACATTTACCTGAAATAAAACCATTTATTGATAAATGCATTGATAAATGGGATGCACTGCCCTTATCGATCGCCGGATGGCGTTTTGACCTTGCTGAATGCAGCACATCCGGTAATGACGGGCTGTTACGCACATCATATAAGGAACTGAGCGGCGTTACGGTCGAGGACTTCAGCACACGGATACGAGAAATATTCCAGGGGACAACCACAGCAACTTTTGTATTGCCAGAAGGCAGCGCCGGGGGATTTTCTCTTCCTGTCAGTTTTGACGTTTCGCCTGATCCAATTACCCCGGACACATTGCCACAGGCAACAGATATTCAGGAACGCCTGACAACATTTGCACAAAAAATGAGGTTAAAACTCACCTGGCAGGAAATTGAAAACACAAAAACAGATGAAGAAGGCCGTCCAATAATTCTCCCGTGGAACGAGTATGAATTAATGATTCAGACCAGCACCCCGCCTTCAATACTTTTCGCTAACTTTCATGAACCTGCCGTTCGCTTCCAGTATGCAGGAATAAAACTGGAAGAAGGAAGACTGAATTATGAGATTAAAGGTGCATTCTATGTTAAAAATAATTAAACCAACGATTATTTCTGTCTGTTTTTTCAGTTCACTTGCTTACGCAACAGAATCTGAAAGCACACCAAAAGACGAAATAAAATATTCATCTCCGACCATTTTACAGGTAGAGCAGATTCAGGCTGAAACGGTAATTTACGAAGCAAAGCTGGCGCGTCAGAAGGCTGTCAGTGAATTGCGTAATCTTGATTTGAATGGTGTAGCGTCCGCAACGCCAGCAATAACGCCCTCTTCCGGGTATTCTTCTCTTGCAGATACCGATATACCAGCGCAACGTGTAGCCGCTAAATCACTTCGTGTTATTGAAATATTTGGTACACCACAACAAATGTCAGCACGAATTTCTCTCCTGGACGGGTCAGTAACTGATGTCAAGGTCGGGCAAAGTATTCCAGGTACTTCTTATAAGGTGGCATCAATCACTGGTAATGGCGTCTGGATTCAGAATGGTACAGAGAAACGCCAGCTTATTCTTTAATGCTATTGAAAGAGACGACACATAATGTTTTTTTCTGACGCAGACTATCCCGGAAAAGATATTTCTGATGTTGTATACGTCAGTATATCTGAAAAAGACGATAAACCTGTTCATGTTTATATCGCTGATAACAGTAAAGGACAGCGTGCTGTTCAGGCTTATATTGGCACTCTGAATGTTAAATATCCCGGAAAGGTAAATATAACCTGGACCACTCTTGATGTTATCGCATCCCGCTACCAGGACAGCGAAAGAAGGTCTGATTCAAACTCATCACAACACTTAAACAGCAACCAGGAAAAGGTCATTAGCTACCTGGCGAAAGCAAACAACCTGGGAAGTTCCGATTTGCACATCACACCTGGTCGGGACGGTTCCGAGTTCACTTATGTCGAAGCACGCGTGCATGGGGAACTGGAAATTCTGGATGTCATCCCGCGTAAAGAAGGGCTGGAATTGCTGGGTGCTGCCTATTCTGGAATGAGCGATGTTATCAAAGGTACGCAGTTTGACCCGGCAATACCGCAGGATGCACGTATCGCAGAGAATTTTCTGAAGCCTGTAAATCTTTTTGGGGCGCGCTATTCGCATTATCCGTGCGTGGGTGGTGTGTACGCGGTATTCCGCCTGATTAAAGATGACAGCGAGGATATTCCCACTTTCGAAGAACTTGGCTACATGCCGCAACAAATCCAGACAATCAGGCGAATGTTACAACGCCCGGAAGGAATTATCGTTTTATCCGGCCCTACAGGGTCCGGTAAGTCAACGACTCTGAGAACGGCTTCAGAAGCCTATCTGAGCACGTTTGGTTTCAACCATAACGATAATATGCGTCTCCCCCGAAAACGCCTTTTCACCATTGAATCACCGCCGGAGGGCCGCATTCCCGGCGCAATACAGACGGCAGTCAGGGATTCCGTCGATGGCTGGGTTGACGCGATTAAATCCGCTATGCGACTTGATCCAGACGCGATACTGAACGGCGAAATTCGTGATCACGCATCGGCATTAGCAGCAATCAAAGCCTCGATGACAGGCCACCTTCTGTTGACGACCTTACACGCCAACGATGCCCTGAATATTATTGAGCGCCTTGAAATGGAGAATATTCAGGCCAGGCTGATTGCAGATCCTCTTCTGTTTATCGGTCTGCTGAGTCAACGGCTGGTACAAAAACTCTGTCCTTACTGTAAGCGCACTTATGCTGAAATGGCAGACAAACTGAGTACAGAAGAACGGAAACTCATTGAGGAAAACTGCCTGCCGGAACAGGTCCGGTTGCGCAATCTTGACGGTTGTGAGCACTGTTATAAAGGCGTAACGGGAAGGACGGTTATAGCAGAAGTCGTCTCACCCGACGCACGTTTTTTTCAGTTATATCGTCAGTCCGGGCGTCTGGAAGCAAAATCATACTGGCACTATGAACTTGGAGGAATTACCCGTAATCAGCACTTATTACACCTGATTAATCATGGCCTGGTAGATCCGCTGTCCGCACACTTCATATCCCCCATTGACGAAGATAAATACTCAATGCTCCCGGAGGGGACATGGCGATAAAAGATATATTTGAGAAACTCAATTCGATAGAAATTGATTTCTCTGGAATATCCCACTGGCTGGCAAAATACACATTCAGGTATTCCAGAATAAGTTTATATGAAGATTTATCTGGAATGTTAAATGATGGCATAAATGTAAAGCGTGCTCTTACACACCTGATTGATGTAGAAACAGACTACGGGAAGAAAACTGGTTCTTCTGCAACCTACTATATTTGTTGTGAGTGCCTTAATGCACTGAATAACACAGGGGCTATATCTTCAGCATTAAAAAAATATATAAAGGAGGATGAATATCAATTAATATCCAGCGGTGAAATTCGCGGCGACCTTGCCGGAGGATTAGTTCAGGCCATAAAAATTGTCAGAAGTCGTTCTGAAATGACAATGACTCTTGTTATGTCGATGATTTATCCATCCGTACTGGTTTTTGGTTGTCTGGCAAACATGTATATGGTCCACGATACCATAACACCTGTTTTCCTTTCTCTCGCACCGAAAGAACGCTGGACAAGTTCTATGCGATTACTGACAGATACGTCTGGTTTCCTGATAGAAAACGGAACGTATATTCTCTGCTTCTGCATCGTACTGTTTTTCCTGATCAGATATTCGCTTGCGCGTTATACAGGACCGGGCCGTCAGTATCTTGATTACATTCCCCCCTGGTCACTTTATAAAACATTTAATGGTGTAAGTTTTCTCTTCAACATGGCCTCCATGTTAAGTATTGATATTCCCGTTGCAAAAGCACTGGAAAGACTGGAGAAAAACAGCACTCAAAACAGATGGCTACTCGAACGAATAAAAGAAATAAGGAGATATGTTTTACTTGGACAGTCACTTGCAATGGCAATGAAAAGTTGCGGTTATGACTTCCCATCGAAATTATGCATTAACAAACTATTACTTCATTCTGAAAATGCTGACAATGCATTGATGATGTCTAACTATGCTGATAAATGGCTGGAGGAAGCAAAAGGAAAAGTCAAATCAACAGGAGTCTGGATAACTGTAGTATCCGCATTAATTGTTTTCGCATTTATTGTAATGATGATTACTGCTCTCTACGATGTCAGTAACGTCCTGCAACACTAATCCCTAATATTTTTAACCTCTCAATAAATAAGGAGTTATTTATTATGTCTTCTATTAATGTTTTAAATATGCGTTCTGTTTTTTCTTCTCTTTCTGCACTCCGTAAAAAAGAACAGGACAAAGGGGCAACACTGATAGAAGTGTTATTGGTTGTTGGTGCTATTGTTGTACTTGCAGCAGGTGCATATAAACTCTATTCAATGGTGCAATCCAACATTCAATCATCCAATGAACAAAACAATGTCCTGACAGTGATTGCCAACATGAAATCACTGAAATTCCAGGGGCGTTATACTGACAGTAACTATATTTCCACTCTGTATAAACAAGGATTGTTACCATCCGATATGATCGCAGATTCCACTGGCGCAAGCGCGAAAAACCCGTGGGGCGGCTCCGTTACAATCACCACCTCTTCGGATAAATACTCCTTCAATGTTGTAGAGGCCAATGTCCCACAGAAAAACTGCATGGCAATGGTAAACGCCCTGCGTTCTTCCAGCGCAATCTCCAAAATTAACAACACTTCCACATCAACCGTCAGTGCAGCAACTGTTTGCGCATCTGACAGCAATACGCTGACCTTCAGCACTGATTCCTGATTTTTCATGTGCATCGGATAAGCGCCTTCGGGCGCTTATTTTTTCCATGTTTACAGGAGGAGTATTGTGCGTTCTGTTCTTTATATCCTGCTATCATGTATTTCATCATTAATCTTTTCATTGCAACCCGCATATTCAGCGACAACGACCCGATTTGATGCCTGCTTTGCACAAGCCGGGCAACGTTACCTGATTGACCCCCTGCTTCTGAAAAGCATTGCCACTGTAGAAAGTTCACTCATACCAGACCGGATAAATCACAACAAAGAAAAAGGAAAAATATTAAGCACCGATTACGGACTGATGCAAATTAATTCATCACACATCCCCAACCTGAAAAAACTTGGCGTAATAAAAGACAAATCAGAGCTTATTGATAACCCCTGTCTCAATATACAAATTGGCGCGTGGATTCTGGCAACACATTTTCAGAAATGTGGCATAAACTGGAGTTGTCTTGGCAGTTATAACGCTGGTTTCAAAGAAAGTAACGAACAGAAAAGAATCAAATACGCACGCTATGTCTACAATAAATACATGGTAAGGTAAGTTATGCTAAACAGCATATTTAATACGGCGATACTTTGCTGTGCAAATATCGTCTGTCAATGCTACGCCTACAATGAAGTAAAATTCCGTTTAAATAAACTTAATGTATCTTATAAAACCGGCACAGAGAAATATTACTGTCTGATACTGACAACGCTTGCCGTTCTGTATCTTTCATTAAACCAGCTATCACTGATTCAATCTATAATAGTGATTGTTTTCTATGCTTTCCTTACATTAATGGCTTGTATAGACCTTCTTTCATTTCTACTACCACGCCTTTATACCGTGACATTTATCTTCTCCGGCCTGTTATATCAGACATGGAATAACAATATATTGTCTGGTTTGTTTTGTGCAATGCTGATGTTCTTCATTATGCTGTTTGTAAGACTTTACTTTGCATATAAAAACGGAACGGAAAGTTTCGGCATGGGAGATGTGCTACTTATTGCAGGAACTGGCGTATGGTTTCCAACGCCTGAGATTGCCTGTTCAATTGTATTTATTGCCGTTATCGGCGGAATTATTTTCTTCACTCTTGGCGGATTAAACAAGCAAAAAAAATATATTCCATTTGGTCCGTTCCTTTGTGGCGGAATGTTTGTTTACTCACTCGTACCGGGAATATTATTCTGAGGATTAAGAGCAATGAAAAAGACAGATAAAGGTGTATCTCTCCTTGAGGTATTACTTGTCATCGGCATAATGGTGATGGTTATCCCTAAAGTTTATGAAAACATTGAAAACCATCTGAATAATGTTCGCTGGCAGAATGCAGCAGAACACGCAAATACCTATAACACCGCTGTTCGTAATTATGTTGCTGACAATGCATCAACACTACTTGCTGGCTCTTTACCCAAAACAATCACGCCAGCAACACTCATTCAGAAAGGCTATCTGAAATCTGGTTTTTCTGAATCCAATTTTGGACAAAGCTACATTACCGGTATTGCAAAGAACAGCAAAACATCCCGTCTGGAAGCCCTGACCTGTAGTAATGGCGGTCAGTCCCTGTCAGAAGCCGGAATGCGCTCGGTAGCAAGCATGATTGAAGGGCTTGGCGGCTACATCAACAGCAGCAAGCAGGCGATTGGCGCGGGTGGCGGCTGGTCTGACACGCCTTCAAATTACGGGCTGAACTGCGCGACCGGGCATATTGCAATGGCACTTGTTGGCGCTGATTTGCAGGAAAGCGACCGTTTGTATCGTTACTCCATAACTAATCGTCCCGACCTTAACAGGATGCATACGGCGATTGATATGAACAGCAACAATCTGAACAACGTCGGCACTTTAAACGGCAACGCCGCCGCGCTCTCCGGCGATATCAGCGCACGTAACGGTACGTTCTCTGGCGCAATTTCAGGAAATACAGCCACAACCAACGGTGATATCACTTCGAATAATGGCTGGCTGGTCACAAAAAACAGCAAAGGCTGGATGAACAGCACCTATGGTGGCGGCTGGTATATGTCCGATTCGTCCTGGTTGCGCAGCGTGAATAATAAAGGGATTTACACTGGTGGCCAGGTAAAAGGTGGAACTGTACGCGCTGATGGACGCCTCTATACAGGCGAGTATTTACAGCTTGAAAAAACAGCAACGGCTGGCGCTTCCTGCTCCCCTAACGGGCTTGTAGGCCGCGACAGTACAGGGGCGATACTTTCGTGCCAATCCGGTTCGTGGAAATCAATAGGTTCATCTGCGCCGTGGACATCAGTAACATCCTTCACCTTGTACCCAACCACAACGAAGGCTCTAGGAAAATTCAAACTTTGCGTTAATACATATCGCATAGATGGAAAGGAAACCGCGATGACGCGTGTCTGGCCTACAGACAATCCAGATGCAAACGGCGAGATGAACTGGAGTGCGTATAACGGTACGTTATATGGCAGCTACTACATCACTGTTCACTGCTTCCGCTAATTCATACCAGAATACTCACTGACACAATGCATAAGTAGTGACTGAATAATACTGATTCTGGTTGGTGTTTTGGCTGCAACCAGCTACCCATGCACTGTTACCGGAGGGGGAAGAACGCTTGAGAATGGCATTTGAAAAGCTGCACATTCCACCACCTCCTGTAACTTTCTTTCCTGAAGGGCAAGTCGCGGTGGCAATTGGCTGATTCCAGTCACTTGCTGTCGCAGTAACCATCTGTACTGTACCGCCGCCATTTTTCTGCCACGTACCGGATTGGCACGGAGGCCAGTGCCAATCCGGTCGGTGGTCTGGTGGCAATAAAGTGAACTACTCCGCCTGTAAGTGGTATCAATCATCTGTAGCAATGAATCACTTCATTGGCGGGAA
>SKEL01001108.1_pt1 | contig 25609 bp, 20 predicted proteins | sample 4826741 | NCBI WGS metagenome assembly SKEL01 (sample SAMN11008810, study PRJNA524170) | human gut metagenome | biome: Human fecal sample; material: Feces; isolation source: fecal sample from pouch patient p33 | host: Homo sapiens | place: Israel: Tel-Aviv | collected 2016-03-22
ATGATATGGTAATCCGCGATATGAATAAAGATGTTTCCTGGGAAAAGAGTGCAAAACAGTACAAAGATATGTATGTAGGATTAACACCAAGAGATTAGAGTGTGTTTGAAAAATGCTTTACGCAAGATTTCACATTCTGATGGGCTTGGATTAAGATGCATTATTTTAGAGGATTGCTATAATGAAGTAAAAGAGCCAGATCTCGCCAAATGTGCAAAGAGAAAAGATTTTGGGCAGGGATTTTATTTGAGACTCTTATCGCTTATCTTGCCGGAGCTTATGGAAGAATTGAGGTTAAGTGTTGCAGGTACTCTTTCTATACTCAGAAGGTGTCATTCCGAATTGTTTTTTGAATGACCGCGCGTCGCATTCTCGTTACTTCAGTGATGAGTTAGAGCTTGAATGAAAAAGTAAATTCTACATTCTAATATACCTTGATTTTATGCGGGATTTAATTCTATTTTCGGAGATATACAACTTGATTTTTTTAGTATATAATGCTTTTATACGGCATAAACAGCATAGTTTTTTGCATGATAAAAGGACATCTGGAAATAGTGTGCAGGACTAAATTCCACATGTCTGTTGGAAAGACTAAATTCTATGCAATGAAACTTGCCTGTGCCTGTACTGTTATTTTTATTTTATTAATTCTGGTATCAATGTGACTTCATCGGCTGGTATCTCTGCCAATCCTAATGCTTTATGAAGTCTGTTATCCAGCAGGAGACGGGATACTTCATATGGACTGTGTCCATTGAGGCTGTCCCGTTTTTCACTATTGATATGATTTAATAACAGCAGCGTTGTTTTGTCTGTCATTTTTTCAAAGCTTGTTCCTTTTGGCAGGACATACCTTATATATTCATGATTCTTTTCAAGAGCACCTTTTTGATCAGAACGGTTGGGATCACAATAATAAATGCGTGTGCGTACTTCATCATTTTTGCTATATTCCAGACTCTGCCGGTCCTGAAATTCATGCCCGTTGTCTGTAAGTATTACTTCGAAAAGTTTCTGAAACAGTTCAATTCCAAGTAACTCTGTTAAATGATCAAAAATCCTAGTTACTTCTTTCTGGGTCTGTTCTTCTAAAAGAAACATAAGCATAAGGCTACAGTTTCGAAAGAACATAGTCAGAAAGCAGGGACTGGTACCTTTTGCTCCTTCAACAGTATCCATTTCGACTACATAAACAGATTTGTTCGCTGCGATATATTCCAGGAATTCTTTATAGCCCCGGTCTTTTCGAAAACTTCTGTCTTTAAGGCTGGTAGTGGTTTTTCTTTTTCTCTGCTTGTATACCACTTTACGGCGCAGATCTATGTTTCTGGCTTGAAAAATGCCACGGTCTATATAAGAGTATATGGTTCTTCTGGAACAGGCGATCTCATCAGCATGAGATGCGTAGATGTGGGCAATGGACTGTCCTTTTTTGAGAAGCGGTGACAACAGGTTGTCCAGTTTCTGTATACTTTCCGGTGTCTGGTTGATCCCTTCTCTGCTGGTAGTCCTAAGGGCTTCATAGGAGTCCTGGGCGTATTTTGAAGAATAGATCTTTTTGTCCATCATGCAATTCGTTCTCTTGCTGCATCCATTGCACACATAAGGAGGTTTATTTAATTTTTCACATTCTCTTGGTTTATAAAATTTACAGACATCGCTGCATCTGAATTTTCTGCAGAGGACACATTTGCGCCGACATTCATTATCACCGCACATATGCATGACATTGCATATATTTGTCCGCGGCTTTGAACTATCATAATTGTTTGCACAGGGAATAGGGGCAAATGCATCTGCGCTTCTTTCCCTGATAATGGAATGACGTCTGATTTCTTTGGATATGGTACTTGGATCCTTGCTTAATTCTATTGCAATACTTCTAAATGAATCACCGTTATTTAAATGCTGTTCGATTATAATACGTGCAGATAAGTCAAGATGTTTTTGGTTGCCTTTTGGTCTTCCTGTATTCATTTTATCCTCCTTCTGCACAGGCAGGGGATCATCTGCAGTAGTATTTTATAAAAAGAAGAAGGAAAAATCCATGCAGAAGTAATTTCTACAGGTATAGAATTTACTCTTGCAAGGTAGAATTTAAAAATTCATTTAACTTTTTTGTTGCCTCTGCTTTTTCTATATTCGCCCAAAGAAAACACTTGTTCGAAAAGTGGAAGTGTAGTATACTTAATAAAGAATGGATAAGGAGAATGTATGAAACAGTTAGAAAAGGCCAGGAAATACGAAGAACTGTATAAGGAATTGTTTGACAGGAACAGTAAGGTAACCACGATTTGTCTGCTGTTGTGTGGTGCTTTTTGGGTGTTAAAACTCTACGTGTTGAGTGAACAGTGTCTTATATTGTTTTTCTTTTCTGGCGGACTGTATGGGGTGAGGCGAATTCATCGAGAGCATGTTCAACTGGGCGAATATTATTTGCCAGATCAGCTAAGAACATCATCTATCTGTAACAAAGTACTGTATAAAGGTAATGTAATTCCTGTTAGCAGGGCAAATGTAATTGATGTCTGGATATTGGTATGCTGTTTGGGGGCGGCGACGCTTTTATTATGGATTGAATGCATCTTCGGTAAAGATATTGAAGGCACTCCGGCACTTATAATGTTTTATGGCATTGTGCCTGTTATATGTCTGGAATATATTTCTGGGTTTTGTACAGTGCATAGAAGGCTCAAACGTCTGACATGGAAAAATTTTCGATATCATATAGGTTGGTGTAACATCGGTGAAAAACTGCCGAAACAATATAAACTGGGAAATTGTGAGATAATAAAGGAAACCAGGATTTTTTTCAGGACATACTATACTGTAAAGACAACCAAAACTAATAACATCTATAAGAAAGTCATGTATTGTGGAAAAGAAGAGATAAATATAGGGTCTGTATACGTTCTGTACGAAATCTGCGGTGTCCGATATATACAATAGCAAATCCATAAATCGAGGGCAAAATATGTGGAATAAAGTGATCGATGATAAAACACGTACTGTTTTGCTAGAAGAAGCAGGATTTTTTCATGACACCTGTCTCACGGAACTGAGATATATCAGTGGTGCATACGTTGGTAAAGATCTGGCAATGTATCCGATCAATGATAAGCGAAAGGTAAATGTTTTTATTCAGCGTCAGGAAGTGGAAAGAAATACAATCGAACTGGAATTCTCGGGCATTGAGTATCTGAAATTATTTCCGTATGATGAAGAATATACCTGTGAAATCTTTGGAGTAACTCTGATATTGGAAGATGGCAAAATTTTCTGGTGTGACTGTGATGGCATATCAAAAGAAGAATTTCCAGATTACAGGGGAATTTCAATTTGCGCGTCGGAACTTAGGTGGCGCTGGGGAGATGGAAATAATATAGAAACAGAGCGGGAATAAGGGGCTAAATGGCTGGACGAAACGCGAATGGCTATGCTATAATGACCCACGATATAGAGAATTTTCGTGAAGCACATATATATAGAAGGGAGCACATCCAAGAATGATAGATCAGAGCAAAATCCGTAATTTTTGTATCATTGCACATATAGACCATGGCAAGTCTACGCTTGCTGACCGAATTATCGAGATGACTGGTACGCTGACTGAGCGTGAGATGCAGTCACAGGTCCTTGACAATATGGAACTGGAGAGGGAGCGTGGTATCACGATCAAATCCCAGGCAGTCCGTATCGTATACAAGGCGAGCGACGGGGAGGAGTATATCTTCAACCTGATCGATACCCCGGGACATGTCGATTTTAACTATGAGGTTTCCAGAAGCCTTGCCGCCTGTGACGGCGCAATCCTTGTCGTGGATGCGGCACAGGGAATTGAGGCACAGACACTGGCGAACGTATATCTGGCACTGGATCATGATCTGGATGTCCTTCCGGTCATCAACAAGATCGATCTTCCGAGTGCAGAACCGGATCGAGTTGTCAATGAGATCGAGGATGTGATTGGAATCGAGGCACACGATGCACCGAGGATTTCTGCCAAGACAGGACTGAATGTAGAGGAAGTTTTGGAGCAGATCGTTACGAAGATCCCGGCACCGAACGGAGATGTGGATGCACCGCTCAAGGCGCTGATCTTTGACTCCATTTATGATGCATACAAGGGCGTTATCGTATTCTGCCGTGTGCTGGATGGCCGTGTAAAGAAAGGTACACAGATCCGCATGATGGCAACAGGATTTACAACGGAAGTTGTAGAAGTAGGTTATTTTGGTGCAGGGCAGTTTATTCCGTGTGATGAGCTGACAGCAGGTATGGTTGGATATATTACTGCAAGTATCAAGAATCTTGGAGATACCAGAGTTGGAGATACCGTAACAGATAATGAGAGACCATGTGCAGAGGCACTTCCGGGATATAAGAAGGTACAGCCGATGGTTTACTGCGGACTTTATCCGGCGGATGGTGCCAGATATGGTGACCTGAGAGATGCACTTGAGAAGCTGCAGTTAAACGACGCTTCTCTGTTCTTTGAGCCGGAGACCTCCGTAGCACTCGGCTTTGGTTTCCGTTGTGGTTTCCTTGGACTTCTTCATCTTGAGATCATTCAGGAGCGTCTTGAGAGAGAATATAATCTGGACCTCGTAACGACAGCACCGGGAGTTATCTACAAGGTCTACAAGACCAATGGAGAGATGATCGAACTGACCAACCCATCCAACCTTCCGGATCCATCTGAGATTGAATATATGGAAGAGCCGATGGTAAATGCCGAGATCATGGTAACAACCGAGTTTATCGGTGCGATCATGGATCTCTGTCAGGAACGCCGTGGTCAGTATATCGGAATGGAATATATGGAAGAGACGAGAGCACTTCTGAAATACAAGCTTCCTCTGAATGAGATTATCTATGATTTCTTTGATGCACTGAAATCCCGTTCCAGAGGATATGCTTCTCTTGATTATGAACTCTGTGGCTATGAGCGCAGTGAACTGGTCAAACTGGATATCCTGGTTAATAAGGAAGAAGTCGATGCACTTTCCTTCATCGTACATGCAGATACTGCTTATGAGCGTGGACGCAAAATGTGCGAGAAACTCAAAGAAGAGATTCCGAGACAGTTATTCGAGATCCCGATCCAGGCTGCGATCGGAAGCAAGGTTATTGCCAGAGAGACTGTCCGTGCCATGCGTAAGGACGTACTTGCCAAATGTTACGGTGGTGATATTTCCCGTAAGAAGAAACTTCTGGAGAAACAGAAGGAAGGTAAGAAGCGTATGCGCCAGGTAGGAAACGTAGAGATTCCACAGAAAGCGTTTATGAGTGTTCTGAAACTGGATGATAAATAATTATTGTAACTGGGGTAAACAGTAACAATGAATGATCATCCGGAGATCGGAGGATAACAGAGAATGAAAAAAATAAGATCACGTTTATTGCTGACAGGAGCAGTTCTTCTGATGTGTACACTTCTGGCGGGCTGTGGATGCGGTAAGAAGAAGGCGGTTGATCCTGAAACGGAAGAAGTTATCAAGATCAGCATTACACCAGAGCCGACACCTACAACTGCACCGGAGCAGGTAAATTCCGCTGCGGTTGTTTCAAGCGGAGGTGTAACGATGGTCAACAGCTATCTTGATGAAAATGCCGGTTCTACATCGGCTAATACCACAAGTGGTGCAGCGGTTGTGTCGGACAGTACGTCAGCAGCAGATGCCGCGAATTCTGCAAATAGTACATCTGCGGATGCAAATACATCTTCAGATACAGAAGGAGATTCTTCTGACAGCGGAGACAGCCAGGAATATTCAGAGGACGACAGCAGTCAGGATGATTCTGAATATGATGACAGTGAGGATGCTTACAGTGAGGAATACTAAGACACCACTGGAATTATATGTGCACATTCCGTTTTGCATCCGTAAATGCCAGTACTGTGATTTCCTTTCCGGGCCGTCAGACCAGAGGACACGGGACAATTATGTAGATGCACTGTGCCGGGAGATCAGGAGCATCTCACAGAAAGAATCATATGAGGTTGTCTCTGTATTTATCGGCGGCGGAACGCCATCTGTGCTCAGTGGGGAGCAGCTTTGCCGGATCATGGATGAGATAAGACAGGCATTTGATCTTAGCGAAGATGCGGAGATCACAATGGAGGCGAACCCGGGGACAGTCAGTCTGGAGCAGATGAAGCTCTGCCGTAAAGCCAGTATCAACAGAATCAGTCTCGGACTTCAGTCCACGGTACAGCAGGAACTTGATATGCTTGGCAGGATCCACACCTATGAAGAATTTCTCCAGAGTTATCAGTGGGCGCGGGAAGCAGGATTTGACAATATCAATGTGGATCTGATGTTTGCGATACCGGGACAGACCTGCGAGAGCTGGAAGCATAATCTGGAAACTGTTGCAGAACTTTTGCCGGAACATATTTCTGCCTACAGTCTGATCATCGAGGAGGGAACTCCTTTTGCCAGGAAGAAGCTGATTCTTCCGACAGAAGATGAAGAATACCAGATGTACGAGGATACTGCAGAGATTCTGAGAAAATATGGATTCCATCAGTATGAGATATCCAATTATGCCCGTAACGGCTTTGAGTGCAGACATAACAAGGGATACTGGCAGCGTACAGAATATCTGGGAGCCGGTCTGGGAGCAGCATCGTTATTTCAGGGACAGCGGTTCAGCAATACATCTGATATGAAAGTGTACCTGTCTGACAGTACAGATCCGGAGAAAATCCGGGAGGATGTCACAACGCTTTCCGGCAGTAATGAGATGGAAGAATTCATGTTCCTGGGGCTACGTATGACGGAAGGAATCTCAGAAAGACAGTTTGAAAGAAATTTTGGTTGCAGGATAGAGGATATTTATGGTTCTGTTCTGACAAAATATAAAGACATGGATTTACTGGAACACACCGGCGAGTTCTGGCGTTTTACCAGAAAGGGAATCCATGTGAGCAATCCGGTTCTGGCAGATTTTCTGCTGGATGAGTGAAAGAACAGTAATATTACAGAGAAACAGTGCAAATTAGATATAATGAGAAAACAGAGGAGCATAAGAACCATGGCGGAACATACAACAGAGAAGAAATTTATCCGGATTCGGGGTGCGAATGTAAATAACCTCAAGAATCTGAGTGTGGATATCCCAAGAGATGAGTTTGTAGTGCTGACGGGAGTCAGTGGTTCCGGCAAGTCTTCTCTTGCTTTTGATACGATTTATGCAGAGGGACAGAGAAGATATATGGAATCTCTGTCCTCCTATGCACGACAGTTTCTGGGACAGATGGAGAAGCCGGACGTGGAGTCAATCGAGGGACTGCCGCCGGCAATCTCCATTGACCAGAAATCAACAAACAGAAATCCGCGTTCTACCGTAGGAACTGTAACGGAGATTTATGATTATTTTCGTCTGCTGTACGCAAGAATCGGAATCCCGCACTGTCCGAAGTGCGGTAAGGAGATTAAAAAGCAGACAGTAGACCAGATGGTGGATCACATCATGTCTCTGCCGGAGCGTACAAAGCTCCAGCTTCTTGCACCGGTGGTCAGAGGACGAAAGGGAACGCATGCGAAGCTTCTGGATCAGGCAAAGCGAAGCGGCTACGTCCGTGTCCTGATCGATGGAAACCTGTATGAGCTTTCCGAAGAGATCAAACTGGACAAGAATATCAAGCATAATATTGAGATCGTGGTAGACCGTCTGGTGGTGAAACCGGGAATTGAGAAACGACTTTCAGATTCTATCGAAACAGTTCTTGATCTTGCAGATGGTCTTCTGATGGTGGATACCATGGATGGGAATGTTATAAATTTCAGCCAGAGTTTTTCCTGTCCGGACTGTCAGATCAGTATTGATGAGATTGAGCCGAGAAGTTTTTCTTTTAATAATCCGTTTGGAGCCTGCCCGGACTGTTTTGGTCTGGGATATAAGATGGAATTCGACATTGATCTTATGATACCGGACAAATCATTGAGTATTTCAGAGGGTGCCATAGCTGTGATGGGATGGCAGTCCTGTACAGATAAGGGAAGTTTTACCAGAGCAATCCTGAATGCTCTGGCTGAGGAATACCATTTCAGTCTGGATACTCCGTTTCAGGATTATCCGGAGGAGATTCAGAATATTCTGATCCATGGAACCAACGGACATGCAGTCAAAGTCTATTATAAGGGGCAGCGCGGAGAGGGAATCTATGATGTGGCGTTTCCGGGACTGATCAAGAACGTGGAGCAGAGATATAAAGAAACAGGTTCCGATGCGATGAAGCAGGAGTATGAATCCTTTATGCGCATCACACCGTGTAAGATATGTAAGGGACAGCGACTGAAGAAGGAATCACTTGCTGTCACAGTTGGAGATAAGAATATTTATGAAGTAACAGCACTTTCTATTGAGAAGCTGTGCGTTTTTCTGAAAGATCTGAAGCTTTCCAGCCAGCAGGAACTGATCGGAAAGCAGATCCTTAAGGAAATCCGTGCGAGAGTCGGCTTCCTTAAGGAGGTGGGGCTGGATTATCTTTCTTTAAGTCGTGCAACCGCGACACTTTCCGGCGGGGAGGCACAGAGAATCCGTCTTGCCACACAGATTGGTTCTGGTCTGGTCGGTGTTGCCTATATCCTGGATGAGCCGAGCATCGGACTTCATCAGAGAGATAATGATAAATTACTGAGAGCACTGATGCGTCTGCGTGATCTGGGCAACAGTCTGATCGTTGTGGAGCATGATGAGGATACCATGCGGGCTGCGGACTGCGTTGTGGATATCGGCCCGGGAGCAGGAGAGCATGGTGGAAAACTTGTCGAGATTGGTACAGCCGAGACTCTTATGAAGAATCCGGAGTCTGTCACAGGGGCATATTTAAGCGGCAGAATCAGGATTCCGGTGCCGACAGAACGCAAACATCCCACAGGATGGCTCAGGGTCCGCGGAGCGGCGGAGAATAATCTGAAGCAGGTCAATGTGGATGTTCCGCTGGGAATTATGACGTGTGTAACGGGAGTCAGCGGCTCCGGTAAGAGTTCACTGATCAATGAGGTTCTGTACAAGACGCTGGCAAGGGATCTGAACCGTGCAAGAACCATTCCAGGTAAACATAAGGAGATCCAGGGCCTTGACCAGTTGGATAAGGTCATTAATATTGACCAGTCACCGATCGGACGTACACCGCGCTCCAATCCGGCGACATATACAGGCGTGTTTGATCAGATCCGGGATCTTTTTGCTGCCACTGCAGATGCCAAGGCCAGAGGGTACAAGAAAGGCCGGTTCAGCTTTAATGTCAAGGGCGGACGCTGTGAGGCGTGCAGCGGTGACGGAATCATCAAGATCGAGATGCATTTTTTGGCCGACGTTTATGTTCCGTGTGAGGTATGCAGGGGCAAACGATATAACAGAGAGACTCTGGAAGTCAAATACAAGGACAAAAATATCTATGATGTCCTGAATATGACAGTCGAGGAGGCTCTGGAATTTTTTGAGAATGTGCCGTCTATCCGCCGCAAAATACAGACATTGTATGATGTGGGACTTTCCTATATCCGTCTTGGTCAGCCTTCGACCGAACTTTCCGGTGGAGAGGCACAGAGGATCAAGCTTGCGGCAGAACTCAGCAAACGCAGCACCGGCAGAACGATCTATATTCTGGATGAGCCTACGACAGGACTTCATTTTGCAGATGTCCACAAGCTGGTGGAGATTCTGAAGCGGCTGACAGATGGTGGAAATACGGTTGTGGTGATCGAGCATAATCTGGATGTGATCAAGACAGCTGATTATATTATAGATATGGGACCGGAAGGCGGTGACCGTGGAGGTACGGTCATTGCGACAGGTACACCGGAGGAGATTACTTCCTGCCAGGAATCTTATACCGGACAATATGTAAAGAAATATCTGTAAAAAGAACAAAAAGTAAAGATTCAGCAGGTAATATCCCGAAACCGGGCTGAACATCTGCAAAATAACAGGAAGGGAATAATTATGCCAGCGAATGATATTGGAATAGATATGGGAACCAGCAGCTGTCTGGTTTATTCTACCGGAAAAGGCCTTGTTCTTAAGGAACCGACGGTGGTAGTATATGACAAAGATACCGAGAAGATCAAAGCCATCGGCGAAGAGGCAAAACAGATGGCGGGACACGCATCTTCTAATATAGAGGTGATCCGTCCGATCCGACAGGGTGTGATCACAGACTTCATTGTAATGGAAAAAATGCTGAAATATTTTATTCCCAAGGCGATGGGACGAAGAGCTTTTCGTAAGCCGCGAATCAGCATTTGTGTACCAAGTGGAATTACAGAGATTGAGCGTCACGCAGTAGAGGAAGCTACTTATCAGGCTGGTGCAAGAGAAGTTTTTCTTGTGGAAGAGCCAATCGCAGCGGCAATAGGTTCCGGTGTGGATATTACAAAGCCTTTTGGAAATCTGATCGTGGATATCGGGGGCGGTACAACAGATGTTGCTGTGATCTCACTGGGAGGAGTTGTTGTTTCCTCTACGATCAAGGTAGCGGGAGACACCTTTGACCAGGAGATTATGAGTTATATCCGTCAGGCACATGGACTTTTTATTGGTGAGGATACTGCAGAGATGATCAAAGTCAGGATCGGTACTGCAATCGAGGAAGCAAATCCAAGAGTTATGGAAGTCAAGGGAAGAAACATTCTGACAGGTCTTCCCAAGACGATCAAACTGACCTCGGAGGAGATTCGTGTGGCGCTTAAGGATGCAATAAACCAGATCACAGAGACGGTTCACAGTGTTCTGGAAAAAACACCTCCGGAACTCGCGGCAGATATTGTGGATCGTGGAATTGTTCTTGCCGGCGGCGGAGCAATGCTGAGTGGAATGGACACGCTGATCGAGCAGAGAACAGGAGTGAATACACTGACCGTGCAGAACGCCATCAATGTAGTGGCTATCGGAACCGGAAAGTATGCAGAGGTCATGGCGAGAATGGAAGAATGATCGCAGAGATCTGAAAAGAAAAACCAGGAATGCCTGAAATATGTTTCGGGTGTCCTGGTTTTGCTGTACAGACATCTGTGAATAGGAAATGAGGAATTATGAACGAAAGTGTGACGGGATATATCGATCATGTGATTTTTCGAAATGAAGAAAACGGATATACCGTAATGATACTAAAAGGAGTAGACGGTGAGGAAGAACTGACCTGTGTAGGGACTTTTCCGGTGCTTACGATGGGAGCTTCGGTAGAACTTACAGGAAGCTATATCCAGCACCCTGTTTATGGAAAGCAGTTCCAGGTGTCTGTCCTTACCGAAAAAATGCCGGAGGATGCCATGGCGATGGAACGTTACCTGGGATCCGGGGCCATCAAAGGAATTGGTGCAGCACTGGCAGCCAGGATTGTCCGGCGGTTTGGAAAAGACACCCTGCATATTGTGGAAGAAGAACCGGAACGTCTTGCAGAAGTTAAGGGAATCAGTGAAAAAAAGGCGAGAGAGATCGCGATGCAGGTTGCTGAGAAGGCAGATATGCGCAAAGCAATGATGTTTTTGCAGAAATATGGGATTTCTCTGAATCTGGGAGCCAGGATATATCAGAAATATGGTGAAACCGTATACAGCGTTCTCCAGGAGAATCCTTACAGGCTGGCAGATGATATCAGCGGTATTGGCTTTAAGATCGCAGATGAGATTGCTTATCGGATTGGAATCCATACAGATTCGGATTACAGAATCCGAAGCGGAATGATGTATACTCTTTTGCAGGCATCGAGAGACGGACATGTTTATCTTCCAAAAGAAGAACTTTTTCAGAAATCTTCAGAGCTTCTGGGTGTGGATTCCTCCTACATGGAAAAGCACCTCATGGATCTTTCTGTGGACCGTAAGCTGATCCAGAAGGAAAAGAACGGAGAGATCCTTGTTTATCCGACGCTGTATTATTATCTGGAGCTGAATACGGCAAGAATGCTCAAAGAACTGGATATCCTGTATCCGGAAGAACCGGAAATGATGAATAAGCAGATTCTGCAGATTGAGAAAGAAACAGAGACTGTTCTGGACGAAATGCAGAAAAAAGCTGTCACAGAGGCAGCCTGTCATGGGCTGTTTATTCTGACAGGAGGACCGGGAACCGGTAAGACCACTACGATCAATGCGATCATTCGGTATTTTGAAGGACAGGGAGCAGAAATCCGTCTTGCGGCACCGACAGGCCGGGCTGCCAAACGAATGACGGAGGCAACCGGCTACGAGGCACAGACTATCCACAGGCTTCTGGAACTGTCAGGGATGCCGGAAGATAATGACCAAAATGCACAGGCGGTTCATTTTGAGAGAAATGCAGAAAACCCTCTGGAAGCGGATGTGATCATCATCGATGAAATGTCCATGGTGGATATTCAGCTGATGCATTCCCTTCTTCAGGCGGTGATAGCGGGGACAAGACTGATCCTGGTGGGGGATGAAAATCAGCTGCCAAGTGTAGGCCCGGGAAATGTACTGCATGATATTATCCAGAGTCAGGCATTTCCGGTGATAGAGCTTACCAAGATCTTCCGGCAGGCATCAGAGAGTGATATCGTTGTGAATGCACATAAGATCAACAGAGGAGAACAGATCCTTCTTAATAATAAGAGTCGGGATTTCTTCTTTCTCAAACGATATGATGCAGACATTATCATTCGGGTAGTGATTGCGCTGATCCAGGAGAAGCTTCCACGATATGTAGAGGCAAAGCCTTTTGATATCCAGGTGCTGACTCCGATGAGAAAGGGGCTTCTTGGAGTGGAGAGGCTGAACCAGATCCTGCAGAGATATCTGAATCCTCCGGATGCAGCTAAGAAAGAAAGAGAAAGTATGCATGGGCTTTTGCGTGAGGGCGACAAAGTCATGCAGATCCGCAATAATTATCAGATGGAGTGGGAGATCAGGGGCAGATATGGCATTCCAATCGAAAAAGGGATTGGTATTTTTAATGGTGATACCGGAATTCTGCGAACGATCAATGAATTTGCGGAAACTGCAGAGGTGGAATTCGAGGATGGCAGATGGGCAGAGTATTCTTTTAAGCAGCTGGAAGAACTGGAACTTGCCTACGCGATCACCATACATAAATCTCAGGGCTCCGAGTATCCGGCAGTCGTGATCCCGATTCTGTCAGGACCAAAGATGCTTTTGAACCGGAATCTGCTTTATACAGCTGTTACCAGAGCCCGCAAATGTGTAACAGTTGTGGGAAGCGAGGAAACACTGCGTGAAATGATCCGTAATGAAAAACAGCAGCAGAGATACAGTTCTCTGGATCAGAGAATCTGTGAGATGGAAGAGTAAGAGCGTTTCATCGGGGAGAAAGGACTTACTTGGAAAAATTTCTGAATATTTTATACCCGAAGCGATGTCCGGTGTGTCATGGGATACTTTCGGACCGGGGAAATCTGATCTGCCAGTCATGTGAAAAATGGCTTCATCCGATAGTGACAGATTATTGTCTTAAATGTGGGAAACCGGTAAAGGCAGAAGAGGAACTATGTGGTGAGTGTAGGAAATCGCACAGGGAATTTGACAGGGGACGGAGCGTTTTTTTCTATAATGATAAGATGCGGCAGTCACTGCTTCGTTATAAATACTACGGAAACAGAGACTATGCGGAATATTATGCAGTTTCTCTGTGCCGCTATATGGAAAGAGAAATTCGTATGTGGAAACCGGACCTGATCGTTCCGGTTCCGATGCATCCGCGAAAACAAAGGGAGAGAGGCTTTAATCAGGCAGCAGATCTCGCCGAAAAAGCAGGAGGGATCCTGAAAATACCGATGTCAGATCAGGTAGTGAAAAAGACAAAGGCGACACGTTCACAGAAGAAGCTGAATGCCGCAGAACGAAAACAAAATCTCAGGATGGCTTTTCAGGCGACGGAGAGACTGGACGGACTGCGGATCCTGGTCATAGATGATGTGTATACGACAGGGAGTACCATAGAGGCAATGGCACATGTCCTTAAAGCGGCGGGTGCAGATAAGGTATTCTTTGTGACATTATGTACAGGTCAGATCTGAACGGAACGAATGATAACAGCTGTCTACAGGTGAAGCCGGAAGGGGCGGATACTGGATAAAAAAGGCTTTTCATGGTCATGGATATATGTTACAATTAATTTATATGAGTATTTTGTAACTGTGAGGGTACTGAACAGTTGCAGTATTTCTGCATAAGAAGCAGAAGATACGATTTTGTAAGGAGCAGAATATGATCAATGAAGAAAAAGTTAAGATAATGACAAAGCTTGCCATGTATGAGCAGGGCAAGGGCAGGAAATATCTTCCGGTCAGCAGATATTACAGAAGTGACTATATCGGACTTGCACTGATCAAGAATTTTTTTCTGGTTACGATAGGATATGCACTGATCGTAGCAGCAGTGGCAGTATATTTTGGGGAGTATCTTCTGGAAAATATTCATAAGATGGATCTGGTCACACTTGGAGTTTATCTGATCATCGGATATGTGGTGGTTCTTGTCGCATATTCTATACTGACGTATATCCAGTATTCGGTGAAGTATTATCAGGCCAAGAAAAGTGTGAGGGAATATTACAGCTGGCTTACTGAGCTGAATAAGATTTATGCAAGGGATGAAAAGAAAATGTCCGGCAGAGGTACAGCAGGAGGTTATCGGAAATGACAGCATTACTGGAGTTTAAACAGAAAATCAAAGGCTTATTTGCACAGTATGAAGTGTATATGATGCCATTTTTTAAATTTGTTCTGGCACTGGTTTATTTTGTATGGATCAACAGTAATATGGGATATATGAGAGCACTTGACAATATATTTGTAGTATTGATTCTGGCTCTGATCTGCAGCGTACTTCCAACGGGGATGATCGTTTTTACTGGATGTGTGATGATGACGGTACATTGTTATGCCCTTGGAATCGAGGTTGCCGGATTTATGCTGGTGATCCTGCTTTTTATGCTGATCCTGTTTTTGAGATTCAGTGCCGGAAAAAACATTGTTATGGTATTTACGCCACTGGCATGTGCGTTTGATCTTCCGGCATTGCTTCCTATCGGATGCGGCCTTTTGAGTTCTCCGGTTTCGGCACTCCCGGCCGGCGGCGGAGTGGTGATCTATTATTTTGTACGTTATGTGAGAGTGCAGTCCCAGGCACTTATGAACCAGGATGCACAGATCATAGATAATCTGACACTTTTGTCTGATGGAATTATGAAAAACGGAGAGATGTGGCTGACTTTGATCACATTTGTTGTTGTGATCCTTGCAGTATATCTGATCCGTACCAGACAGTTTGATTATGCGTGGAGAATCGGGATCATTGCAGGCGGTGTGATTTATCTTGTACTGATACTGGCCGGAAGTATGTATTTTGGGCTTCCTGTTATGGTTGCATCACAGAGTGTTTTTGCAGTGGTGGCAGTTCTTCTGGGAATTGTTCTTGAGTTCTTTGTTTTTGGAGGCGATTATACAAGAACAGAGCGACTGGAATATGAGGATGATGATTATTATTACTATGTCAAAGCCGTACCGAAGGCTCTGGTTGCAACTTCAGCGAGAAGTATCAAGAAGATCAATGGCGAGCCAATGCGTGATGACAGGAAACAGAATGAACGTGTAGTGAATTTCTCTGCACCGCTGTTCCAGGGGGCAGTTCCACCAAAGAAAGAGAAACCGGAACCAGAGGAAACAGAAAATACAGCAGTGATTGACAAGGCAGATATGGATGATATTGATTTCGAGAAGAAACTCGAGGAGTCATTGAAGGATCTGTGATCAGAGCAGCTTTAAGGTCTATTGTGAACGGAGTGAACAGTGCCAGGGGCTGCAGTCTATAAAAGAAAGGTTGCAAGGAGGAAAGCGTGTTTATGCGGAATATCACGGGTATGATAGGCAGGTATCTTTCAGGAGTCAGTTTACCTTCTATGAATATCATTGATATTATAGAGATTATGCTGATTGCATTTTTTGTATATCAGTTTATGGTATGGATCAAGTTCACCCGTGCGTATACTTTGCTCAAGGGTCTTCTGGTTATTGGCGCTTTTCTTGTACTTGCATATATTTTTAAAATGAATACGATCCTCTGGATCGTATCCAAGCTGGCAGGAGCACTGATCACGGCGATTGTGGTCATTTTCCAGCCGGAACTTCGCAAGGTCATAGAGCAGCTCGGGCAGAAGAAGATCATGGCGTCGATTATTCCGTTTGATACCGGTAAGGAAGTGAAGGAACGTTTCACAGACAAGACAGTGAATGAACTGATCAAGGCCTGTTATGATATGGCGGAAGTTAAGACAGGAGCATTGATCGTGATCGAACAGGAGATTCGTCTGGATGAATACATTCGAACAGGGATTAATGTGGACGCAATCCTGACAAGTCAGCTGCTGATCAATATTTTTGAACATAATACACCGCTTCATGACGGAGCAGTCATTGTGAGAGAGAACAGAATCGTATCAGCAACCTGCTATCTTCCGCTTTCCGACAATATGGAACTGAGTAAGCAGCTTGGAACCAGACATCGTGCAGGTGTGGGAATCAGCGAGGTCACAGATTCAGTGACGATCATTGTCTCTGAGGAAACAGGACAGGTTTCCGTAGCTGAGGGCGGACATCTGATGAGAAATGTCAGCAGTTCGGAACTTCGAGAAGTACTTGAGCGTGCACAGAACAAGAAAGTTATAAATAACAGTAAACTGCGGCAGCTTTTTAAGGGGAGAGTGAAACATGAAGAAAAAAATGGGAAATAATATTTCTCTGAAGATTCTGTCTCTTGTGATTGCTGTAGTCGTATGGCTTCTGGTTGTAAATATTGACAATCCTGTCGGGACGAAATCGTTTGTGATTTCAGATGTGCAGCTTCTTAATGAGGCATACATTGATGCAGATGGAAAGATGTGTATGCAGGACAGTGACCAGACGCCGATCCGCGTGACAATCAAGGCACAGCGAAAAACTCTGGATAAGATTACAGCCAGTGATTTTCAGGCGGTCGCAGATCTTCAGCAGGCGGTAAGCCTTGATACGGATCCGGTGATGGTTCCGATCACGGTAACCTGTAATAAACTTTCTCCGGGTAATATCGAAGTGACACCGAATAATCTGAGTCTTCATCTGGAAGATAAGGATACACAGGAATTTGTAGTAAATGTTACCACGAATAACACCAGGCCTGATAAGAGATATGAAGTGGGTTCACTGAGTTCAAATCCTGAGAAAATCAAGATTACAGGACCGAAGTCCCTTATTAATAAAATAGATAAGGTAAATGCTTCTATTGATGTGGATGGGGCAACAGAGGACGTGACTCAGGAAACAGAAGTGAAGATCATTGATAAGAATGGAGAGGAATTCTCCGATACGGATGCGAGTTATCTTAATATTTCCAAAGTTTATGTGACTGCAAGGTTGTGGAAAGTCAAAACTGATGTTAAAATAAGTGCAGAGTACACAGGTACTCCGGACAGTGGATATCAGGTCGAGAGTGTCACCACAACTCCGAATGTGATCAGCATAGCGGGAAGTGAAGAGGCACTGAATAATCTGAAAAATCAGAATAATACGATCTGGATATCCGGATCAGCTGTTGATATTTCAGATCAGAGCAGTGATTTTGAGGCAAAACTCAATATTTCCGACTACCTGCCGGAGGGACTGAAGCTGACCAGTGATTCCAGTGAGGATGTCTTTGTCAGAGTTAATATCCTGCCGGAAGGGAGTACTGCTTGCGAAATACTGACGAAGAATATTTCTGTTGAAAATCAGCCGGAAGGAATGCAGGTAGCATTTGATACAGCCAAGATAGAAGTCAGAGTTAAGAAATCAGAAGACGATCTTAAGGACCTGGACGAGAATGATATCAAGGCTTCTATTGATCTGGAGGGTAAGGAAGAAGGCAGCTATGAAGTGCCGGTCAAGGTAAGTATTCCGAAGGGATACGAACTGGTAGATGAGGTTACTACAGGAGTGGAAGTTTCCAGAATTTCCACGGCAGATACAGGTAATTGATCGTAACTGTTTACAGGTAATATTCCGCACGGTATTTTGCCATAAATATAGCAAAATCTTATCACCAAAGGTGATCTGGAATGGATTTTGATCAGGTTGCTGTGAACGGAGTGGACAGTAACAATTGATGAACAGGAGATATATGAAATGATCAGTCAGAAGATAACAGTCAATAATCCGTCAGGGCTTCACCTGCGCCCGGCAGGAGCTTTATGCAATGAGGCGATTAAATATGATTCCAGAATTGAATTTATCTTTAATGGAGCCAAATCTAATGCCAAAAGCGTGTTGAGTGTTCTGGGAGCCTGCGTTAAATGCGGGGATGAGATTGAACTGATCTGTGATGGTACAGATGAGCAGGCAGCAATGGAAGCTTTGACCAGTGCGATCAGCAGTGGTCTTGGTGAATAAAGGTGTTACAAGAATAAGGAGGAGATGTTGTGAAGAAACGAGTTGTGGCAGTTTTACTGAGTCTGTCTATGTGCATGGCTACTGCAGCAGAGGCAACGGCTGTCAGTGCGGCAGACTTTTCAGCGGAGATTGCAGTTACAGAAGACAATGAGGAACCTGTTGCAGATGAAGAAGCAGACAGCAATGAGGAAACAGATGATCCTGCTGTGACCATAGACGAGGCAGTATCAGATGAGGGTGAAGAGGAAGATGTGGATTCCGAACCGGAATTCACAAAAGAATCTGAAGATGCAGATATGGATTTTGTATCTGAGGCGGACTTTACTTCTGAAGCAGATGTAACAGCAGATACTCAGGATATCCTTGAGGAAGAGAAAACAGAAGCTGTGGGAACGGTTTATCCGGGAGAGGAAGACAGCATTACAGAGGCGAAACTGTCTTATCTGCGCTGGAAGTATGAAGAGGACAGCAACGGGAAACTCCAGTGGAGACTTTACAAATACACAGGAGCTAAAGCAGGAACTGCGGAAGATGCAGCAGATGCAGCTGAAACAACAGGTGCTGAAGAAACAACCGTAACCGAAGGAACAGTAACTGAAGAAACCTCAGCCGCTGTGGAAACCGCAGAGGATATCCAGAATACCGAAGAAGCGGTGACAGAGGAAGTAGCAGAGGAAATTCCGGCTGACAGTACAGAAACGGATGCCGCTGAAGAAACAACGGATCCGGCAGCAGTAGCAGAGACGAAAACTCCGGCTTACTATACAGACAAAGATGGTCTTGTACAGATCACAACACTGGATGCAAGCGGAGCGGAAGTATTTACTGCAAAATATGCGTTCGATGCAAATGGATATCTGTGTACAGGTGATGCAAAGGCAGGAGACTCTTATTATTATTTCAACACAGTCAGTGATGTTAAGGTAATAAATCCTGATTTAAATCCGGCATTTGCCGATATCAAAGCACCGTACAATTCCAAACTTGGACAGATGCAGACAAACAAATGGTACTGGGATACATCTGCCAAAGCTTTTAAATACTATGACAATACAGGTGTAAGAATCAACATCGCAGAGAAGGTATATAAGATTGGCAAGGAATACTATTATCTTCAGAATAACGGTGTACCGTTTGTAGGAGAAAAAGAAACTACTTACAATAATAACAAGGGACTTTACTGGTTCAGAAGTGCCTCTGCAAATGAGATTGTACCTGGAAAGATGGTCAGAAACACATGGATTGGCATCAATAACAAGAGATGGCGTTACTTCGGAAGTGACGGACGTTATGTCAAGAAAGGCATTGGCGCCTATAAAGTTCTGAAGAACAGTTCCAATCTGTATCTTCTTGATGCAAATGGCTATCTGATCAAGGGAAAACAGGTCAAAGGTGCTGATGGATATTATTATATGTCCAATAGTTCCGGTATTGCTTATGCAAACCGTCTTGTCAAAATCGGTAATTACAGATATTACTTTACTTCAAACGGCCGTCGTGCAACCTGGAGAAATCGCTGGGTACAGCTGGCAGGTACAGGCTCCACCAAGTATGGCAGATATTATTACTTCGGAAACACTGCAGGACGTATACAAGAGAAGAAGGGAATGCAGAAGGTAACTGTCAATAATAAATTTATCGGATGGTTCCTGTTTACGAATGGTGGAAATAACTACCAGAACGCATGGAGTGGATCCAGATATTTCCTTCCTGACGGACGTATGGCAAGTGGTGTGACAAAGATTGGCAACAAATACTACTTCTTCCAGAGATCCAGCACAAAACAGTATCGTGGACAGATGTACAAGGGAACATGGATCAAATATAATAATAAATATTATTATGCAGCATCCAATGGTCTGCTTGCAGTTTCAGGTTGGAGAAGAATCAGATGTGATGGCAAGATGTATTACTTCTACTTCAAGGACTGTATAGCACAGACCAACAGAAGTATTACCCGTGCAGGAACCAAGGGATGGCTGGACAGCAGAGGAAGATTTACAACAGGATGGGTAACTATCGACTCAAGCAGAAACCTGGCACGTTATATTAACCCGAATACCGGTAAATGGTATGTGAATACAACAGCATGGATCGATGGTGTTAACTATCGTTTCAATAAATACGGAAACCGTGTGTATGACAGAACAAACGAGTTTAAACGCAGCAGATACTATCTGGAATGTGACCGTACCAACGGTGTTATGACGGTATATACAGACAGCAGCAAGAAATACCCGATCAAAACAATCCGTGTTTCTGTAGGTAATCCAGTTACACTGACACTGAAAGGAACTTACAAACTTACAAGATCTCTTCGCTGGCAGCCGCTGATGGGACCATCCTGGGGACAGTATGGAACTCATGTGGTAAATGGAATATTTATCCATTCAGTAGCAAGTGGTCTGCAGAATGGAAATAACCTTCCGGCTGGTGAGTATCTGAAACTTGGCAGTCCTGCATCTCATGGATGTATCCGTGCCTGTGTTGCAGATGCAAAATGGGTATATGAGAACTGCAATGGCTCCACACTTCGTGTATTCGATGGAAAATACAGTGCAGATGAGTGCTATAAGGGACCACTGGGAAGAAGACCGCTTACACCACTGAGAGGAAGTAAGACTTTCGACCCGACAGACCCGGATTATCAATAATTATCAGTTAAATAAACGCTCTTCCATGAGGGAGAGCGTTTTTCAGGAGGAAAGGAAATATGAGAACATACCTAGTAACAGGCGGTGCCGGTTTTATCGGTTCTAACTATATTCACTATATGTTTCAGAAATATGATAATGAGATTCGTATTATCAATGTTGACAAACTGACCTACGCAGGAAATCTTGAGAATCTCAAGGACGTTGAAAACAGAGAAAACTATACATTTGTCAAAGCTGATATCTGTGACAGCGAGGCGATCATGAAGATCTTTGATGAGAATGATATCGACCGTGTCGTTCATTTTGCAGCTGAGAGCCACGTAGACAGAAGTATCCGTAATCCGGAAGTATTTGTCAAGACAAATGTACTTGGAACTCTGGTTATGCTGAATGCAGCAAAATCTGCATGGGAACTTCCGGATGGAACCTTCAAACCGGATAAGAAATTTCTCCATGTATCCACAGATGAAGTATATGGTTCGCTGGAAGAGGATGGAGGATTTTTCTATGAGACAACTCCGTATGATCCGCACAGCCCATACTCAGCAAGTAAGGCATCTTCAGACATGCTGGTGAAATCTTATATGGATACTTATAAGTTCCCGGCAAACATCACAAACTGCAGTAATAATTACGGACCATACCAGTTCCCGGAGAAACTGATTCCGCTGATCATCAACAATGCACTTCAGGGTAAGAAACTCCCGGTATATGGCGATGGAAAGAATGTTCGTGACTGGCTGTATGTTATGGATCATGCCAAGGGAATCGACATGGTGCAGGAGAAAGGCAGACTGTTTGAGACATACAACATCGGAGGACATAATGAGAAACAGAATATCCAGATCATCCATATTATTCTGGATACTCTTCAGGAGATGCTTCCGGAAGGAGATCCGCGTAAAGAACTTGTAAGTGAGAAGCTGATCACATATGTAGAGGATCGTAAGGGACATGACCGTCGTTATGCGATCGCACCGGACAAGATCAAAGAAGAAGTCGGCTGGTACCCGGAAACCTGTTTCGAGGATGGAATCCGCCTGACCATTCAGTGGTTCTTTGAGCATGAGGACTGGATGAAGAACGTTACCAGTGGTGACTATCAGAAATACTACAACGAAATGTACAAAACAAAATAAACGCTCCGATCAATCAGACGGAGACTGAAATTGCTGCAGGCATCGGAGGAGTTTCTGAGGCTTGCGGCATTTTTAATGTTAGAAAGGATTGTTATGAAAAAAATCGTGATCATTGGAGCAAATGATTTTCAGAAGCCTCTGATTCTGAAAGCAAAAGAAATGGGATATGAGACACATGTTTTTGCCTGGAGAGAAGGTGCAACAGGGGCAGAGGATGCGGATTTTTTTTATGAGATAAGCATTGTGGAAATGGATGAGATCCTGGAAGAATGCCGCAGGATAAAACCGGATGCAGTAGCAACAATTGGTTCTGATCTTGCAAATATTACGGTGCAGTATCTGGCAGAAAAACTCGGACTTCCGGGAAACAGTGCGGATTGCATCCGACAGTCCACGAATAAATATGCTATGCGCAGTGCATTCAAAAAGGCAGGAATTCCGGTGCCGTATTTTGAATGTGTGAGAGAAGGCGAGATAGCAGAGCCGAAGAGCTTTCCGGTGATCGTAAAGCCGACAGACCGCTCGGGCAGCAGAGCAATCACCAAGGTGACAGATCCGGCAGATCTTCCGGCGGCGATTGAAGCAGCAGTCGGACAGTCTTTTGAGAAAAAAGCAATCATCGAGGAATATATTTCCGGTGCGGAGTACAGTGTGGAGACGATCAGCTACCAGGGAAGACACACCTGCCTTGCAGTCACCAAGAAATTTACAACAGGAAGTCCTCATTATATTGAGGTTGGACATTTACAGCCGGCTCCTTTGTCAGAAGAGATGAGAAGGAAGGTGGAGAACGTTGTATTTCAGGCACTGGATGCACTGGGAGTAAAGTTCGGGGCAGGGCACAGTGAATTACGGATCAACGAAAAGGGTGATATCCGGATTATAGAGATTGGTTCCCGTATGGGCGGTGACTGCATCGGTTCTGATCTTGTACCGCTTTCTACAGGTCAGGATTTTGTCGGGATGGTTGTGGATACAGCAGCCGGAAACCCACCTGTATTAAAAAAAGCAGAGTCCCACATTTCTGCAATTCGTTTTCTTATGAATGAAAATGATCTGCGGCTTCTGGAAAATATCAGACAGAATCATCCACAAAACTTAAAGAAAGTCGTGCTGGAGGGCGATGTAAAAACTGCCAATATCACAGACAGCGGAAGCCGACCGGGATTTTTTATTCTGCAGGCAGAATCCTATGAAGAAATGGGCAGGCTTTTGCATCATGGACCATGGGAAAATCCGGTTTCTGTCTTTGATACACCGATCCAGAGACTTCGCTATACAGATAACAAAAATACATTTTTTATGAAGAGAGAGGATCTTCTTCCATTCGCGTTTGGCGGGAACAAAGTACGTTTTGCACGGAAATTCATAGAAAATATGCAGGAAGAAAACTGTGACAGTATGATCATCTACGGCAACTATCACTCCAATCTCTGCCGTATCCTTGCAACGCTTTGTCATGAACTGGAAATCCCCTGCTATATGATCCATAACACGGAAGATATCAAGGATAACAGAGAGACCTGTAACAGCCGTATTATCCGTAAGATGGGGGTTGTTGAAATACCCTGCGGTAAATCAGGGATTGCCACGGCTGTGGAGCAGGCAATGAAAGAACTTTATGAGAAAGGATATAAACCGTATTATATTTACGGGAATTCCAGAGGACAGGGCAGGGAATGGGTTCCGATGAGAAGTTATGAAGAGGTCTACGAAGAGATCTGTCGTTACGAAAATATGCGAGGAGTTCATTTTGACTATATTTTTCTGGCATCCAGTACCAATGCCACACAGTCGGGACTTCTTGCAGGAAGCCTGAACAGGAGAGATAACCGTAAGATTGTAGGAATTTCTGTTTCTCGGAATTCTGCGAGAGGAAAAGAAGTGATTGCAGGAAATCTCAGAGAATATGCAGAGAAGTTCCACAGAGTACTTCCGGAAAACATGGAAGATTCGATTCATTTTACGGATTCCTATATGGAGGGCGGCTATGGTGCCTGGTCGGAGCCGGTAGCTGATCTGATCCGCCGGATTTATGGCAGTGAGGGGATCCCTCTTGATATGACCTATACAGGAAAGGCATTTTATGGTATGGTTAAATATCTGGAAGAACATAAGATCCAGGGAAAACAGATTCTGTTTCTTCATACAGGAGGAACTCCGCTGTTTTTTGACTTTCTTGAACAAGAGGATAAATAAAAATGCAGAAATTAATGATTCTGGGGGCAAGTTATTCTCAGCTCCCTCTTTATGAAGCCGCCAGACAGCTGGGGGTATCGACTGTAGCAGCAAGTACGCCGGGAGACTGGCCGGGGTTTGCAGTGGCTGATGAGAGTGTATATGCAGATATTACCAGTCCCGAGGCAATTCTAAAGGCAGCACAGGAAAAAGAAATTGACGGAATCGCAACCTGCTGTTTGGATGCAGGCGTTCGTGCACTGGGATATACCTGTGAACAAATGGGACTGATCGGTCCTTCAGCCAAGTCAGCAGATATCAGCAACGACAAATTCAAAATGAAGGAAGCCTTTATGGCTGGTGGTGTGCGCTGTGCGAGACATATCTGCATCCACAGTCTGGAGGAGTTAGAAGAGGCACTGGAAAAACTGGAATTTCCGGTTGTGCTTAAGGCAGTAGATCTTATGGGGAGCAGAGGAATTTTTCGCTGTAATACCCGTGAGGAGACTTTCTTCTATTATAATAAGACCATGGAAGCAACCCGGAAAGATTACTGTCTGGTTGAAGAATTTATCGAGGGGCAGGTGCTTGGATGCGAGGCTATGATACAGAACGGTCGACTTTTGTATTGCCTGCCGAATAATATTGAGGCTTTTCAGAGCTATGTGCCAACTCCGATCGGTCATTCTGTTCCATATAAGAAACAGAATGAACTGGGAAGAGAGGTGGAAGATCAGGTTAAACTGGCAATCCGTGCTACAGGTCTTGATAATTGTCCGGTCAACTGTGATCTGATCGAAAAAAACGGGAAGATTTATGTGATCGAGATCACCGGAAGAGCCGGAGGAACCTGCCTGCCGGAGATGGTCAGCATTTACTATGGAATCAATTATTATGAAGCAATCGTTCGTCTGGCTCTCGGTATGGATGTGCAGGAGATGTTCCGTGACAAAATTTCCGGTACGGCAAATCTTTCCAGAACCTTACTTTCGGATAAAGATGGAATTGTAAAGGCAATTCACAATGCGAATAAACCGGCAGCAGACATCGTGGATCTGTCATTTAATATTGTGCCGGGAGATGAAGTCCATCACTATACAAATGGCAGAGATCGCCTGGGACAGGTGATTCTTCGCGGAGAAAGTCTTGCAGCATGTGAGAAACGTCTGGAAGAGATTTTGTCGAAAATAAACATTGAATTTACGGTATGATTGTGAGAGAATAACATGAGAAATTACATT
>SKEL01001110.1_pt1 | contig 25575 bp, 14 predicted proteins | sample 4826741 | NCBI WGS metagenome assembly SKEL01 (sample SAMN11008810, study PRJNA524170) | human gut metagenome | biome: Human fecal sample; material: Feces; isolation source: fecal sample from pouch patient p33 | host: Homo sapiens | place: Israel: Tel-Aviv | collected 2016-03-22
ATATCCTTCTTGAAATCATGTCAGATAAAACGAACATGGAACTTGAAGCAGAAGATTCTGGTGTTCTTTTGAAGATTACCCGTCAGGCTGGTGAAACAGTACCAGTTACTGAGGTTATTGGTTATATTGGAGCAGAGGGTGAAGTTGTGGCTGATAATGCAGCCAGTGCACCTGTTGCAGAAGCAACTGCTCAATTAGAATCTGCTGGTCTTGAAGTTCCTAAAGCTCCTGCCACAGCTGCTCCAGCAGCTACTGCAGAAAAAGCACCACTTGCTGATAATGAGTACGATATTATTGTTGTCGGTGGTGGTCCTGCTGGTTACTATTCTGCCATTCGTGGGGCACAACTTGGTGGTAAGGTTGCTATCATTGAAAAATCTGAATTTGGTGGAACATGTTTGAATAAAGGATGTATTCCAACTAAGACCTACCTTAAAAATGCAGAAATCCTTGATGGGCTTAAGATTGCTGCAGGTCGTGGTATCAACCTAGCGTCAACAAACTACACTATCGATATGGATAAGACTGTTGACTTTAAGAACTCTGTTGTTAAGACACTTACTGGTGGTGTTCAAGGTCTTTTGAAGGCTAACAAGGTTACTATTTTCAATGGTCTTGGTCAAGTTAACCCAGATAAGACAGTTACTATTGGTTCAGAAACAATCAAGGGACGTAATATTATCCTTGCGACTGGATCAAAAGTTTCACGTATCAATATCCCTGGAATTGAGTCACAACTTGTGATGACATCAGATGATATCCTTGACTTGCGTGAATTGCCTAAATCACTTGCTGTTATGGGTGGTGGTGTCGTTGGTATCGAACTTGGTCTTGTTTATGCTTCATACGGTGTAGAAGTAACTGTTGTTGAGATGGCTGACCGCATTATCCCTGCTATGGATAAAGAAGTATCACTTGAACTTCAAAAAATCCTTGCTAAGAAGGGCATGAAGATTATGACTTCTGTTGGTGTTTCTGAAATTGTTGAAGCCAACAACCAATTGACCCTTAAACTCAATAATGGTGAAGAGATTGTAGCTGATCGCGCCCTTCTTTCAATCGGTCGTGTTCCTCAGTTGGATGGTCTTGAAAATCTTAACCTTGAATTAGATCGTGGTCGTATCAAAGTGAATGCTTATCAAGAAACATCAATCCCTGGTATCTATGCACCGGGTGATGTAAACGGAACTAAGATGCTTGCTCACGCTGCTTACCGTATGGGTGAAGTTGCGGCTGAAAATGCTATGCATGGTAACGTTCGTAAGGCTCACCTTGACTACACACCAGCTGCTGTATACACACACCCAGAAGTCGCAATGTGTGGTCTTACTGAAGAAGATGCACGCGCTAAATATGGTGATGTACTCATTGGTAAATCAAGCTTTGCTGGTAATGGACGTGCTATTGCTTCAAACGAAGCTCAAGGTTTTGTTAAAGTCGTTGCAGATGCGAAGTACCATGAAATCCTTGGTGTTCATATCATTGGACCGGCTGCAGCTGAATTGATTAACGAAGCGTCAACAATTATGGAAAATGAATTGACTGTAGATGAGCTCTTGCAATCTATCCACGGTCACCCAACCTTCTCTGAAAACATGTACGAAGCCTTTGCTGATGTACTTGGAGAAGCTATCCATAACCCACCAAAACGTAAATAAAGATAAATTAAATTCTCGGACAAAGGTTCGGGAATTTTTTCATACATTTTCATTTGTATTTATTTGAAAAAATCGTTACGGATTTTCAATAGTTTTATAGAAACATACGAATAATAAGTTAAAGAGTTTTCTATCAAGAGAGAAAGTTTGTTTATAATTTTATAATATTTCTATTTTATTTAGAAAATTTTTAATAATAACCTTTCCACGAGAGTTTTTCTGTGGTAAAATGGTTCAAGTATTACAAATGCAAAAGGAAAGTTAAATGCGAACAAAAGATTTTATCTACTATGCTAGTGCGGCTGTTCTCTTGGCTGTCACAACACAGGTTGCTCAAGCAGACGAAGTGGCGACACAAACGCCTTCTATTACCGAAGGAAATCAGTATCAACCTGCGACAGCGGCTGAGATTTTTGGTGGAGAAGCAGCCTTACCTGTAACTCCTAGTTCAACGGTTTCAGCACCCGCAGCTACGAGTGAAGTGGCAAAAGCTAGTGCTCCAGTGGTATCTACGTCTCCTGCTTCACAGAGTTCCGAGGCTGTAACCTCAACTGCATCAACATCTGTAGCTAACTCTACTGTTGCTGTGACATCAGCTTCAGTAACATCTTCAGTTGTTAGTTCAGAAAGTGCAACTGCCTCTACAAGTGCGACAAGTTCAGAAATGTCAAATAGCACTGTAGCAACACCTGCTAAATTAACGAATTCTACGGATGTTCCTTCGCCAACCCTTAAGGTGCAACCGAAGACTTTTATCGATGTCAGCAGCCATAATGGTGAAATCAGTGTAGATGACTATCTTGCTCTTGCACGCCAAGGTGTTGGTGGTGTCGTTGTTAAGTTGACTGAGGATACTTGGTACAACAACCCTAAAGCACCATCACAAGTTCGCAATGCTCAAATTGCCGGTCTTCAAGTATCTACCTATCATTTTTCTCGATACACAACAGAGGAAGAAGCACGTGCAGAGGCTCGTTTCTACATTCAAGCTGCACAAAATCTTAACCTTCCAAAGAGTACTGTTATGGTTAACGATTTCGAAGACTCTAAGATGCTTCCAAATATCAACCGTAATACTCAAGCTTGGGTTAATGAAATGCGTAAGCATGGTTACAACAACTTGATGTTCTACACAAGTGCCAGCTGGTTGGATGAGAACAATCTAGGCTATCGTGGACCTGTCTCAACCTCTCAATTTGGGATTGAAAATTTCTGGGTCGCACAGTACCCATCATCAACTCTTACAGCTACAAGCGCTAAAAACATGCGCTATAATGCCAAAACTGGTGCATGGCAGTTTACAGCTACGGCTAATCTCTTGCCAGGTAAACATGTCTTTGACTACAGCGTGGATTATACAGGACGTTTCACAGCTAATGCTAGTGCTGAGGTTGATGCAACTCAAGGTAATTTGAGTGGAACCATTTCTATTGTCAACAATAATCCAACTGTTGGTAGCTTTGATGTAGTCATCTCTAATGTCAAAGCACCAAATGGTGTTGAAACAGTCTCTGTTCCAATTTGGTCAGAAATTAATGGTCAAGATGACATTATCTGGTATACGGCTAACCGTCAAAATAATGGAACTTATACAGTAAACGTTAAGGCTTCAGCTCATAAAAACTCGACAGGGCTTTATAATATCCACCTTTATTATGTTCAAAAAGATGGTCAATTGACGGGTGTTGGTGGAACAACTACGCAAGTCTTCATTGGTAAGACACCTGAGCAGTTGAAACCTAAAGCAAGTTTTGCTATTGAAAACAATAATGCTAAGGCTGGAACTTTTGACGCCGTTATCACTAATATCTCAGCACCACTAGGTGTTAAAGAAGTTTTGGTGCCATCATGGAGTCTTGAAAATGGCCAAGACGACCTTATCTGGCATAAGGCGACTAAGCAAACTGATGGCAGCTATCGTGTAACCATTAAGGCAAGTGAGCATAAGGGCACTAAAGGAAATTACCGTGCCGATGCTTATATCGAGGATAACTCTAACAATCGCCATTATATTGCTGAAAAAGTAGTGGCTGTTGATTATGCTCGACCAAGTGGTGTCCTTACGATTGAAAACAACAATACTGCAGCAGGCACTTTTGATGCAGTTGTTCGTAACATTGTTGCTCCTACAGGTTTGAAAGAAGTTCTTGTTCCTTCATGGAGTTTAGCTGGTGGTCAAGACGACCTTATCTGGCATAAGGCAACTCGTCAAGCCGATGGTTCTTACCGAGTGACTATCAAAGCAACGGATCATAAGAATTCAACTGGTAAATACCGTGCCGATGCCTACCTTGTAGATGACTCTAACAAACGTTTCTACCTTACTGAAAAAGTGGTAGAAGTTACTCAAACTCGTCCTAGTGCAAGCCTCTTTATTGAAAATAATAATGCTGATTTAGGTACTTTTGACGCTGTTATCCGTAATATCGTAGCACCTAATGGGGTTAAGGAAGTTTTAGTTCCTTCATGGAGTCTCGTTAATGGACAAGATGATCTCGTTTGGCACAAGGCTAGTCGCCAATCTGATGGTAGTTATCGTGTAACAATCAAGTCTAGTGAGCATAAGAATTCACTAGGAAATTACCGTGCTGACGTTTACATCGTAGATAATGCCAACCAACGTCATTATGTCACTGAAACCATTGTAGATGTAAAACATAATAAACCAGTAGGTACCATTTCAGTAGTTAATAACAATAAAGATACTGGTACTTTTGATGTCATTATCAGTGATGTTTATAGTCCTAAAGGTGTTCGTACTGTTCAAGTACCTATTTGGTCTGAAAAAGAAGGACAAGATGATATTCGCTGGTATGAAGCAACACGTCAAGCTAATGGCACTTATGCGGTAAATGTTCAAGCTACTAACCACAAAAATTCAACAGGCTTGTACAATATTCATTTGTACTACATTTTAAATGATGGGTCACAAGTTGGTGTTGGTGGCACAACGACAACTCTTGAGTTTCGTAATGCTAAGACTAAAACGCAAACCTATATCACTAATGTTAATTCAGAAGCAGGTAGTTTTACAGTTGTTGTTGATCAAGCGCCACAAGGACGTCAGATTAAGAATATTCGTGTAGCTGTATGGTCAGAAAGCAACCAAGGAAACCTTTCTTGGTACAATACAGCACCTACTGGAACACATACTGAAATCAATGTATCGACTGTTAATCATAAGAATCTCATCGGTAACTATACGACTCATGTTTATGTAGACTATGTAGACAATACTGTAGATGGATTCAACCTTGGTGAGACAGCTCTTGCTCCACGTAATCGTCGTGTTGAGCCTCAGACAACTTATTATTCTCAACGTGACCCTCGTTGGGCTTCTAAGTGGTATGGTGTCAGCAATATGGACCAGTCAGGCTGTGTTCCAACATCACTTGCCATGACTTTTACAGATATCTTAGGAACTGTCATTGCACCAACGACAGTTGCGGATTATTTGTACTACAATACAAATTCATTTAATAAAACATCAGTTGCTGGTACAGATGCAGATGGTATTGTATTAGCAAGTAAAAATTGGGGTCTGAAGAGCAACGTACTTTCAAGTATTGCTAACATTGCCTCAGCTTTGATGTCAGGGCAACACGTTTTGGCGGCAGTAGGAGCAAGTCAATTTATCAATTATCCTTACACGCATGAAATCGTACTTCATGGCTATGATAATGGTAAAACATATGTTCGTGATCCATTTAACGCCAATAACAATGGATGGTATTCATTGGATTACATTCATGGTGTTCAGAGTAGAGATGCAATGGATACTAAGCTTGGTGCACCATTCTTCTCTGTCTTTGCTTAATCTATCAATCAAAGGTCTTTAGAAGGAAACTTCTAAGGGCTTTTTTAGTGTTTATTTTTGATAGTTATGTTGTTATTTACCTATTTTCAGAATATTATATAAAGGATCAAAATCTTATATTTATAAGGTTTTTACGTTATTAATTTGGGTTGTGTTAGTACTATTAGCATAGAAATTACTTAAATTTTTATCATTTTTGTAGTTTTTTTAGAGAATTATCACTTTTCCTCTATTCGTAAGATATTTTCTATGATAAAATGGGTGACGTATTAAGAAGTGTCAAAGGAAAGTTAAATGCGAACAAAAGATTTTATCTACTATGCCAGTGCAGCTGTCCTCATGGCGGTGATCACTCAGGTGGCCAGTGCGGATGAGGTAGCTACTCAAATGCCTACAGTTACTGAAGGGAACCAGTATCAACCTGCGACTGCAGCAGATATTTTTGGTGGTGGAGCAGTTCTTGCGCAAGAGTCACCATCAGCAACACCAAGTTCAACCGTGGCGGTAGCTGCTATTGCTACAAGTGAAGTAACAAACTCAAATACTCCACAAGTCAGTCAAGCAAGCTCAACAACGGTTTTAGCATCTGAATCAAGAGAAGTTGCATCTGAATCTGTAGTTCAGCCGAACACGGTAGCGAGTTCTGAAAATGCTAGGGTATCGACTGCTTCTGAGGTTTCAAGCGAGGTTGTAGCTGGACCTGCTAAATTGACTCATGCTTCAGGTTCATTTAATGATACTGATGTTTTAAAACCGAAGGCTAGCTTCTCAATTGAGAACAACAACAAGGTAACTGGTAACTTTGATGCTGTGGTTCGAGATATTGTTGCACCATTGGGTGTTAAAGAGGTTCTTATCCCATCTTGGAGTCTAGCTAATGGTCAAGATGATTTGATTTGGCATAAGGCAGCTAAGCAAATGGACGGCTCTTATCGTGTAACGATTAAGGCGGTTGATCACAAGGGGGATGCCGGCAATTACCGTGCAGATGCCTATGTTGTTGACCGAACAAATAAGAGACATTATATCTCTGAGAAAGTAGTCTCTGTAACTTACTCTCGTCCAAGCGCAACCCTAACTATTGAAAATAACAATGCAGCTACAGGCACTTTTGATGCTGTGGTGAAAAACATTGTTGCTCCTACAGGTCTGAAAGAAATCTTAGTACCGTCATGGAGTCTAGTTGGTGGTCAAGATGATTTGATTTGGCATAAGGCTACGAAACAAGCGGATGGTTCTTACCGTGCTACCATTAAGGCAAGTGACCACAAAAATTCAACTGGTAAATACCGTGCCGATGCCTATATTGTAGATAATTTTAACAAGCGTTTCTATTTGACTGAAAAAGTGGTGGAAGTTAGCCAATCGCGTTCAAGTGCCAGCCTAACGATTGAAAATAACAATGCTACGACAGGAACTTTTGATGCAGTGGTTCGCAATATTGTTGCACCTAATGGTCTTAAAGAAATCATGGTACCGTCATGGAGTCTTATTAATGGCCAGGATGATTTGGTTTGGCATAAGGCAAGTAAGCAAGCAGATGGCAGCTACCGTGTGACGATTAAGGCTTCAGAACACAAATATTCAACTGGGAAATACAGAGCGGATGCTTATCTCATAGATAATACTGGTAACCGCCAGTATTTGACTGAGACTGTGGTTGAGGTCAATGAAACTAAGCCAAGTGGTAGTATTTCTATCTTAAATAACAATGGTTCTGGAACTTTTGATGTGGTCATCAGCGATGTCTATAGCCCTAAAGGTGTGCGTACGGTTCAGGTACCTATCTGGTCTGAGACTGATGGTCAAGATGATATTCGTTGGTATGAAGCCACACGTCAAACAGATGGCAATTACAAGTTTACTGTTCAAGTAGCCAACCACAAAAACGTAACTGGTCTTTACAATGTTCATCTTTACTATATCCAAAACGATGGCTCACAAATCGGTGTGGGGGGAACACAAACAAAAGTTACTTTGTCAGATCCCAAAGCTGACCTTGCCATCACTGGTCTCAACAATGCTACTGGTAGCTATGATCTTGTTATCTCAAACTTGATTGCGCCGCGTGGCTTCAAAGAAGTCCTAGTTCCAACCTGGTCAGAAAAGAACGGTCAAGATGATATCATCTGGTACAAGGCAGCCAAGCAAGCTAATGGAGACTATAAGGTAACTGTTCGTTCAAGCAACCATAAAGGTGATAGTGGTCTCTATAACTCTCATGTCTATTTGGTTGATAATGATGGTAAATTCATTGGCCTAGGTGGCAAACAAGTGACACTTGATATCACTAAGACTCAAGGAACATTGACTATTACCAATAATGATAAAAATCGTGGAACTTTTGACGTTCTTATCACCAATCTGACGAATCCAAGTGGTATTTCAGGTGTGGTAATACCTGTTTGGTCTGAGCAAAATGGTCAAGACGATCTTGTTTGGCATAATGCCACAAAACAGGAGGATGGTTCCTACAAGGTGACTATTTCAGCTAGTCAGCACAAGTGGAATTCAGGCAAGTATATCGTTCATGGCTATATTGTTGATTCTTCAGGTAAGAATATTGGCTTTGGTGCAACTTCAGCTGATGTGGTAGCACCTAAGAAAATCGGTTCGGCATCAAGAGGAAACTACGATGTTTTAAATAAGGTTGTCTATCTCGATGCTGGCCATGGTGGCTATGATCCAGGAGCTTCGTACTTTGGTATTTCTGAAAAGAGCTTGACTTTGGCCATCCAAAGCCGTGTGAAAGCTAAACTAGAATCAGAAGGTTATCAAGTTGTGACCACACGTACCAGCGATACCTATGTTGATTTGACGGACCGCTCTCGTGCAGCTAATGCCTCTGAATCAGATATCTTCGTAAGTATCCATATCAATGCTTCAGGAAGCTCTGATGTGCAAGGTATCGAGACTTATTATTACCAACCTTTTGCAGAATACCCATCACGTATTAATGCAGCTTACCATGCCAATCCGACTCGTTTGAGTATGAGCGATACCCTGGCAAATGCTATTCAGTCTAGCCTTATTAACGCAACTGGAGCTCAGAATCAGGGCGTTAAGCGTCGCACCTTTGCGGTCTTGCGAGAAACAACAGCGCCGGCAGTCCTTCTAGAACTAGGTTTCTTGTCAAATCCTCAAGAAGCAGCTCGCTTAACGACTTCTGCTTACCAAGAAACTTTGGCCAATGCGATTGTAGCAGGAATTAAGCGTTATTATTCTGTTTATAATTAAGAAATTGAGAGAATCTAATGGTTCTCTTTTTATTTTCAAAGAGCGAAAACGCTTGCATAAATCTAATCTAAATGGTATATTAAAAAATATGAAAATGTTAACCAAAAGGAGTTAGTATGAAAAGGAATACTCAAACTAATGACGAAAAAGTCCTTCGTTATAGTCTTCGCAAGTACAAGTTAGGGTTGGCTTCTGTAACCATTGGAGCTGTTTTTTTGAGCTTTGCTGCTACTCATGGAGTCAAGGCAGAAGAAGTAGTGTCAACACCTGCCTCAAGTACACAGGTAGAATCAGCTGATTCTAGTTTTACCACCAGTGGTCTAGTAACTGAAACGCCAACAGCTCCTCTAACAGCTGAGAATGCCACAGTGTCCAAGGAAAATGAGCCAGTTTCTCTTTCAGAAGGAAACACTAGCCGTACCGAGCCTACCAAGCTAACTGAAACTAGCGAAAACACGCCAAAAACAGTAAGTACTAATAATAGTCAAGCTCTCACTAATGCATCTGAGGAACCTATTGCTGAGGGGACTATTCGCTTGCATTTCCAAGAGTTGCCAAGTCAGGATAAGGCATCACTTGGGCTTTGGACTTGGGATGATGTGGAGACGCCATCATCTCAGAAAGGTGCTTGGCCAACAGGGGCAACCTCATTTGCAGAAGCCAAACAGGATAATTATGGTGTTTACTTGGATGTGAAGCTGTCTTCAACACCTAAAAAGCTTAGTTTCTTGATTAATAATGCTGCTGGAACGAACCTTTCAGGGGATAAAGCAGTAGAAATTCTTAGCCCTCAAATGAATGAGGCTTGGATTGACAAGGATTTTCAAGTTTACAGTTATCAACCTATCCCTCAAGATCACGTTCGTATCAATTATTTCCGTACGGATGGCGACTATGGCAATAAGTCTGTATGGTATTGGGGAGATGTAAAGGATGCCCCAAGTAATTGGCCTGATGGTGTCAATTTCCAACCAAATGGTAAGTATGGTGCTTATTTAGACATTCCGCTAACCGAGGCTGCTAAATCTATCGGATTTTTACTCTTAGATGAGAGTAAAACAGGAGATGATGTGAAAATTCAACCAAATGATTATAAATTTAGTGACTTGAAAAAAACTCGTCAGCTTTTCGTACGTGATACTGATACGACAGTCTACACCAACCCTTATTTTGTTAAGGATGTGCGTTTGACTGGAGCTCAGCAGCTTAGTCCAAGCCAAATCGAACTTAGCTTCACCAACTTAGACGAGGTCTCATCTGAGGACATTCTCAAAGACCTAAAGGTGACAGACAAGGATGGTAACAGTGCAACTCTTAAACAGCTTGACTTGGATGCTAAACGCAAAAAAGCTACATTAACAGGTGATTTTGCTGCGGAAAATCTGCCTTACAAGGTCACTTTGGGCAATGATAGTTTTAAAACGTCTGAGAGTTGGCAATTGAAGGATGCGCTCTACAGTTACGATGGTGAATTGGGTGCCCGTCTTCAAGAGAATGGTACTAAGGCACATGTGACACTTTGGTCACCAAGTGCAGATCAAGTAGATATCATTGTCTATGATAAGAATAATCAAGACATGGTTCTTGCTGAACATGCCCTAAGCAAAGGACCTCGAGGGACTTGGCAAGCTGACTTGCTTGCGACTGATCTTGGTTTGGAAAACTTAACAGGTTATTTCTATCAATATCGCATTAAACGTGGTGATCAGTCAGTAATCGTTTTGGATCCTTATGCTAAGTCTTTGGCTGCTTGGAATAGTGACGATGCCAGCAAGGGACCTGAACACAAGATTGCCAAGGCTGCCTTTGTAGATCCTGCTAATTATGGACCAAAAGATCTTGACTACGCTAAGATTCCAAACTTTAAATCTCGAGAAGATGCCATCATTTATGAGGCTCATGTCCGAGATTTCACTTCTGATAAGGCTATCTCAGCTGAATTGAAACACCAGTTTGGGACTTTTGCAGCCTTTGCAGAGCGTTTGGATTATCTTAAAGATCTCGGTGTTACCCATATTCAGCTTTTACCAGTATTAAGCTACTATTTTGTCAATGAAATGCAAAATGGGAAGCGTTTGGATGCCTATGCATCAAGTGATAGTAACTACAACTGGGGCTATGATCCACAAAACTATTTCTCTTTGACGGGTATGTATTCTGAAAACCCAAGTGAACCAGCTAAACGTATCGAAGAATTCAAGAATTTAGTTGCTGCTATTCATGCCCACGGTATGGGAGTTATCTTGGATGTGGTCTATAATCATACAGCTAAGACAGCTATTTTTGAAGACCTTGAGCCAAATTATTATCACTTTATGGATGCTGATGGCACTCCTCGTTCGAGTTTTGGAGGGGGGCGTCTAGGCACGACTCACTATATGAGTCGTCGTGTCTTAGTGGATTCGATTGCTTATCTTACTAAAGAATACAAGGTGGATGGTTTCCGTTTTGATATGATGGGTGACCATGATGCTGAAAGTATCGAGCAAGCTTATCATGCTGCACGTGCCCTTAATCCAAACCTCATTATGCTTGGTGAGGGCTGGGTGACTTATACTGGCGATGAAAATAGCCCTGTTCAGCCTGCCGATCAGTCTTGGATGAAAGACACAGATACCGTAGCTGTATTTTCAGACGATATTCGAAACACCCTCAAATCAGGTTATCCAAACGAGGGGACACCTGCCTTTATCACAGGTGGCAAACGTGATATTAATAAGGTCTTTGACAATATCAAGGCACAACCAACTAACTTCGAAGCTGATTCTCCAGGTGATGTGATTCAATATATTGCTGCTCACGATAATTTGACCCTTTTTGATATTATTGCCCAATCAATCAAGAAGGATCCAAGCAAGCCTGAGAATAATGCTGAAATTCATCGTCGCTTGCGTCTAGGAAACCTCATGGTATTGACTGCTCAGGGAACACCATTTATTCACTCTGGTCAGGAATACGGCCGCACCAAACAGTTCCGTGATCCTGCCTACCGTTATCCTGTGTCTGAGGACAAGGTGCCGAATAAGTCACATCTCTTAGTGGATGAAAAGGGCAATCCATTTGACTATCCTTACTTTATCCATGATTCTTATGATTCTAGTGATGCCGTCAATCATTTTGATTGGACTAAAGCAACTGATAGTCAGGCATTCCCAGAAAATACGAAAACTCGCGCCTTTACCAAAGGTTTGATCGCCTTACGTAAGTCGACAGATGCCTTCAATTTCAAATCAAAAGCAGATGTAGATGCACGTCTAACGCTATTGACAGTTCTTGGTCAGGACAATGTCGCTCAAGAAGATTTGGTATTGGGATACCAAACTGTTGCTTCGAATGGAGATCGTTACCTTGTCTATGTCAATGCTGATAGCAAGGCTCGTCAGTTTGATTTGAGCAAGATTACAAATGGCCTATCTTATATGGTTTTGGCAGATGGCAGTCAAGTCAATTTATCTGGAATTAGTGAGTTATCAGGTGTGACAATCAACAATCACATCTTGACCTTGGACCCACTAACAGCGACTATTATTCGTTTGACTAATGCTCAGACGCCAACTGAGGCAGTAGATCAGCCTTCTGAAAAGACCGGGTCATTTGGTGGTAAAGATACTGAAGCAACTAAAGCAAATGTCAAGGCTTCAGGTAAAGAGGACCTTGTCGGAGATGCTGAACTTGTTAATCGTGACAATGGTCAGGCTAAGACTGAAGCTAGTCGTCAGACTGATAAACAACTGCCATCCACTGGTGAAAAGACAAATCGTGGACTCTTTTTAGCAGGTCTTCTAAGCATCCTTAGCCTAGGATTCCTTAGAAAACGACGGATGAAATAAATAAGTGACAACAGGTTATTTCCTGTTGTTTTCTTTTATTTAGAATCATTCTTATCTGCTCTTTAGAATAGTTCTTAAATAGCCTAAAACCGTTGACAGTGCTGGTTTCTTCTGTTAGTTTAGATATGTTCTCTTACATACGAGAGATCATTATTGACTTATCATCGTTCGTTCTTTATTAATGATAAAACGACGATTCACATATATAACGACAAATGTCGAACACTATCTTGAAAATAGGAGACATTCATGAAAAAACTTAGCAAACTTGGTGTTGTTCTTTTGGCATCAGGACTTTTATTGACGGCTTGTGCCAAATCAGGTAATTCAAGTCATTCAAGTTCAACGAGCTCAAAACTCACAGCCAGTGAGCAAAAGCAATTGAAGCAGGCGACAAGTGATTATAAGACTTTCGTAGAAGGCGAAATTGATCAGCTTTTGAAAGATACTGAAGGATTCAGTGAAACCCTCAAGTCAGGAAATCTTGAAGAAGCTAAGAAACAATACCCATTGATTCGTATGGCTTACGAGCGTTCAGAGCCGATTGCAGAAAGCTTTGGTGAGTCTGACGTGAAAATCGACTACCGTTTGGTTGATTACATGGACGAAAATAAATCAGAAGACGGTTGGTCAGGGTTCCACCGTATCGAACGTATCATGTGGCAAGACAACACGACAGAGGGTACAGATGCCTATGTAGATCAATTGGTTAACGATATTAAGGAACTCAAAGCTAAAATTGCAACTGTTAAAGTTACTCCAGATATCATGTTGACGGGTGCTGTAGACCTTCTTAATGAAGTTGCCACTCAAAAGATTACAGGTGAAGAAGAGGTCTTCTCACACACTGATCTTTACGACTTCCGTGCCAATATTGAGGGAGCGGAAAAAATCTTTGAACTTTTCAAGCCGTTGATCCAAAAGAAAGATGCTAAACTTGTTAAGACTCTGGAAACTGAATTCAAGAATGTCAATGGTCTTTTGGACAAACACATGACTGATGAGAAAAACTATAAGTCTTATACAGATTTGAGTGAGGCAGATACTAAGGAATTGGCCGAAGCTGTAACTAAACTTGGTGAACCATTATCACAAATGGGTGTTATCCTAGATGGGAAATAAGAAAAATGACTGACGAAAAATTTTTAGATCAAAAAATGGACCGTCGTGAATTTCTTAAAAAAGCAGGTATTGGAGGGGCTGGGCTAGCGCTTGGTCTTTCTGGTGCATCTGCTTTTTTCAATAATCAGGATAGTTCAAGTAAAAAAGCTTATGATGGAGATGAAGATATTAGCTTCTATGGCAAACACCAGGCTGGGATTACAACTCCTATGCAAAAGGCTTGCTACTTGGTGGTGCTAGATCTTCACACAACTGATAAAAAAGAAGTGATTCAGCTTTTTAAAGACTGGACAGACTATAGTAGTAAATTGGTCGAAGGAGAGCTGGTCAAAAAAGATGGTTCTAATGACCTCTTACCTCCAACAGATACAGGTGAAACAGTGGGACTCAACCCCTATCGCTTGAGCCTTACTTTTGGTGTTTCGGCTGATTTTCTTAAGAAACTTGGTTTGGAATCCAAGCGTCCTAAGCTCTTCCGTGATTTGCCTCCATTTCCAAAGGAGCAGTTGCAGGACAAGTATACAGGTGGAGATATCGTCATTCAAGCCTGTGCAGATGATGAACAGGTAGCCTTCCATGCTGTCCGTAATCTGATTCGCAAAGGTCGAAATAAAATAACCATGAAGTGGAGCAAATCTGGTTTTGCAGCTATCGGAGACCGTAAGGAAACGCCTCGAAATCTCTTTGGTTTCAAGGACGGTACTGCCAATGTTACGACTGAAAAGGAATTCGACAAGGTTGTCTGGACGGATAGTAAGGATTGGATGAAGGGTGGGTCTTATATGGCTCTTCGTCTAGTACAGATGCACTTGGAGACTTGGGATCGTACCAATTTGCAGGAGCAGGAAAACACCTTTGGTCGCTATAAGGAATCAGGTGCTCCTTTTGGTAAGAAAGATGAGTTTGACGAAGTAGATCTCTCAAAACTACCAGTCGATTCGCATGTCCGTTTGGCTAAAGAAGTAGACCTTCCTATCTTACGTCGTTCCTATTCTTATTCTGATGGCATTGATGAGAGAACTGGCCAATTTGATGCAGGTTTGATTTTCATTGCCTACCAGAAGGATCCAGACCGTTTTGTCAAAATACAGACCAATCTTGGTGCTGTAGACAAGATGAATGAGTACATTACCCATATCGGAAGTGGGTTATTTGCTTGCTTTGCTGGCGTGGAGAAAGGAGGCTACCTTGGTCAAGTACTCTTTGAATAAACTCCTCGTTTTGCTTGGACTTCTAGCTCTATTTTTGACCTATCCAGTTGCTGCTGAATCCTATAGCGATCTCTATATCAAAATCACAGATGCAACAACAGCTGTTCAAAACAAGGATCAAGCAAAAGCTAAGGAATTAGTCGGTGAGATTAAGACTGATTTCGAAACAAAAGAAAATCATGATTCCAAGGCTGGTAAAAAAGTCAGCAAGGCTCTTGATATTAAAGGTGACGTGACAGAAGAGGACCTAACCTCTATCTCGTCAGCCCTTCTTAAATTTGAGAAAGAGCAAAATCCTGTTGACTTGGGTGCCGAAAAGGAAAAACTTGAGACCCGTCTCAATCCTTATTTCAAGAACTTACAGGATGCCATTACGGCTAAAGACCTAGCTGAGACCCGCAAAGCTTATGGCGAATTGAATAATGCTTGGACGCGAAATGAAGCTGTTGTCCGTGACCATAGTACTGCCTACTACGGCAAGATTGAGACGGCCATTTCACTTTTGCGCAGCAGCATTGAGACGGAGCCTACTGATTTCACCAGCATCCAGTCATCTTATGATGATCTCAAGGGTGGGATTGATGATTTTATCAAGGGTGTCCCTCTTGATAGCACAAGCTCAAGTTTAACCCTAAAAGATGGTATTAAGCTCTTGGAAAAAGCTCTCGGTCAATTCCAATCAGGTGATGAAAAAACGGCTGCGGCAACTATGAAGAAGTTCATCACTATCTGGCCAACCATTGAAGGTGATGTAAGCACGACTAACCCAAGCCTCTATACGCGCGTGGAGAGTGAAACACCGGTTATCATGGTTAAGGGGAAAGAAAAAGCTTATCAGGACAAACTACAAGCCTTGATTACTGACCTATCAGCTATCGATACCAGTGCTTCTTATAATGCCTTTGATGCCATGTTGATTCTCTTGCGTGAAGGGGTCGAAGCCCTCCTCATCGTTATGGCCCTTGTGACAACTCTTAAGGCAGCCAAGATGCGTAAGGGACTTAAATGGGTTTATGGTGGAGCCATTGCTGGTGTTCTTGTCAGCGCAGTTATAGCAGTTATCTTACAAGTTGTCTTTCCAGCCGTAACTTCGGGCTCTAACCGAGAAATTATTGAAGGTGGCGTTGGTATCTTTGCAGTTGCGATGATGATTCTGATTGGAATCTGGCTCCACAGCAAGTCGTCAGTTAAACAGTGGAATGATTTTATGGACCGTCAGATGAAGACAGTGACGGCTACTGGAAGTTTTGTATCCATGTTTGCCCTTAGTTTCTTGGCTGTCTTCCGTGAAGGTGCCGAGACCATTCTTTTCTATGTTGGTATCATCCCACGTATCACGACGGCTAATTTCTTGATTGGTATTACTTTAGCCATTGCAGTTCTTGTTATTATTGCTGTTGCTATGACTAAAGCTAGTCACTATATTAAACCTCACCGCATCTTCTTTATTTTGACCTGGTTGATTTATGCCTTGGCCTTCAAGATGCTCGGTGTCAGCATTCATGCCCTTCAGTTGACTAATATGATGTCTAATCATTTGATTAGTGGTTTCCCAACCATTGATTGGGCTGGTATCTATCCAAGCTGGGAAGTCTTGATTCCACAACTTATCTTTATTGTTATTATTGCCTTTGTAACGGTGAAGCAGCATGGCAAAAAGTAAGGAAGAGATGACCATTGTTGAGCATCTGGTGGAATTTCGGAGACGTTTTATTGCAGTAGTCATTTGCTTTTTCCTAGTTTTCTGTATCACCCTGTTGTTTGCCGGGGAGCTCTATGCTTATCTGACTAGAGGATTTGATAAGCCCTTATTGGTTTTAGGACCTAACGATATTCTCTGGATTTACATTAACTTAGCCAGTCTCATGGCTTTTACGGTCACCTTGCCCTTTACCACCTACCAGATTTGGCAGTTTGTAAAACCTGGTTTGAGGGACAATGAAGCGCGTGCTATCTTTGCCTATATTCCAGCAACTTTTGTCTGTTTTGTTTTGGGTTTGGCCTTTGGCTATTATTTTGTGAGTCCAGCTATCTTGGAAGTGCTTTTGAAACTAGGTGAAGGACTCTTTAATACACAAATTACAGCACAAAACTATCTTAGTTTCTTACTGCATACGACAGTGCCTTTAGCTGTTCTCTTTGAACTTCCCGTAGTTGTGAGTTTTTTGACATCTATCGGCATAATAACACCAGTTTTTCTGACACGCTATAGACGCTATGCTTACTTTGTTCTCTTGGTTTTGGCAGTTGTTTTGACACCAGCAGACTTTATTAGCGACTTGGCCATGACTGCTCCCTTAATCTTACTCTATGAAGTTAGCGTAACTCTTAGTAAGCTCATTTATAAACGTAAACAAAGAAAATATAAAGATAAATAGAAAGGAAATCTCATGGGAATTCTACGTGATATTGGAGCTCCAGGACTTATCATTATCGTCCTAGGAGCCCTCCTCATCTTTGGTCCTAAACGCTTGCCAGAACTCGGACAATCTATCGGTAAAATGCTAGCCGAGTTTAAAGCAGCCGTAAATAAGACAGATAATGATAAAAAAGACGAAGAAGACAAGACTAAAGACTAAGATCTCTATCTAAAGGTTATCTTCAAGTTTCTTGACAATTCTAAGCTTTTATGACATAATACACTTGTATTGAATAGTAAGTCTATATCATAGGCAAGAAAAGACCCCAAGCTAACTTCCACATAAGCTCGGGGTCTTTTTTAGCACTATCTATCCTTGTTTAACCACTTGTCGATCAGACGAAGGATAACACCGACCACAATAGGTCCGATGATAGTTTTGAATAGTAAATCCATCATAGGCAAACTCACCTCCCTTCGTAGGCGGTGTCGAGGTGCCAAAGGATATTATATCATAGATTGAAAGAGATATGTTTAGTGAGTATCAGGAAGTAAAAGTTAGAATGTGATTTAATCATGCCAAACAAAAAATCAGCCTCTTGAGCTGATTTTTTTATCTTACAAACTGATACGTTTTTCTGTTTCAGCGTCGAAGAAGTGACCTTTAGCAACGTTGAAAGTAAGGTTAACTTTTTCACCTGGATTGTGGAAGTCACGCGCATCAACACGGGCAGCAAACTCAGTTTCTCCAAGTTTTAGGTAAAGCATTGTTTCTGCACCAAGAAGCTCTGAAACGACGACTTCAGCATCTACATTGGCATCTGGATAAACTTCTTGAACAATTGGACGGCTTGAAACATCTTCTGGGCGGATACCAAAGATAACTTTCTTGCCTTGATAACCTGTTTCTTTCAAGATTTTAGCTTGACCCTCAGAGATTGCAATATCCAAACCTTCAGAGTTAGTGATACGGTTACCATCAACCTTAACATTGAAGAAGTTCATAGCAGGACTTCCGATGAATCCAGCAACAAATTTATTGGCTGGCTCATTATAAAGTTCTTGAGGGGTACCAATTTGTTCGATACGACCTATTGTACCAGAACCATCAGGGTTTTTAGTAGAACTCATGATAACGATACGATCAGCAAGAGTCATGGCTTCTGTTTGGTCGTGAGTAACGTAGATGGTTGTTGCACCAATATTACGAGTAATTTTAGCAATTTCAGCACGCATGGTCACACGAAGCTTAGCATCCAAGTTTGAGAGAGGTTCATCCATGAGGAAGACTTTAGCATCACGAACGATGGCACGTCCCATAGCTACACGTTGACGTTGACCACCAGAGAGGTCTGCAGGCTTACGATCTAAGAACTCAGTCAAACCAAGGCTAGCAGCAGCTTCACGCACACGTTTGTCGATATCGTCTTTTTTATATTTACGAAGTTTAAGACCAAAGGCCATATTTTCATAAACAGTCATGTGAGGGTAAAGTGCGTAGTTTTGGAATACCATGGCAATGTCACGGTCTTTTGGTGATTTGTCATTAACCACCTCTCCATCGATATAGAGTTTACCTTCTGTGATTTCTTCGAGACCAGCAACCATACGGAGAGTTGTTGATTTACCACATCCTGAAGGACCTACGAAAACGATGAATTCCTTGTCTTTGATATCGATACTGAAATCTTCGACAGAGTAGTGAGTTGCATTTGGGTATTTTTTGTAAATTTTATCCAGTTTAAGAGTTGTCATATCATTTATCCTTTATTATTTAACTGATCCGCCGGTTACACCTTCAACATAGTATTTCTGCATGAAGATAAAGAGAAGGGTGATTGGGATGGCGATGATAATAGCACCTGCGGTAAATGGAAGGAACCATTCATTGATAGCGTCTTGGTTAAGCATTTGATAGAGTCCAAGGGCAACCGTATATTTATCTTTAACGTCACCGAGGATAACAGATGCAAAGATGAAGTCTACCCAAGGTCCCATGAAGGCCATGAGGGCAGTGTAGACGATGATTGGTTTAGAAAGTGGCAAGGTAATCTTAGTGAAGATTTGAAGACGAGTTGCGCCATCAATCATTGCTGATTCATCCAATGAGTAAGGAATGGTATCAAAGAAACCTTTCGCAATGTAGAAACCAAGAGCTGCCCCAGCAGAATATACCAAGACCAAAGATGTCAAGGTTTGTGTCAAATTGAGGGCCTTCAAAATGTAGTAGACCGCAATCATTGACATGAATCCAGGGAACATGTTAAGTACAAGTGCCAATTTCAAGAAGCCATTTCTGTGTTTGAATTTAATACGGCTAAGTGAGTAGGCCATACCTACGGTAATCAACGTTGAGAGGATACATGTACATGTGGCAACGATGAAAGTATTGATGAACCATTTTCCAAATGGGTAAGCATCGCTAGTAAACAGTTTAATGTAGTTATTAAAAGTGTAAGTCTTAGGGAAGAAGTAAGGCACCGCATTAGCTCCTTCACCACGGAAACTTGTAAGGAAGATCCAAATAATAGGAATCAACCAGATAACAGCTAGAACTGTCAATAGAATATAAGTACCAGTTAGGTAAAGATTTTTCTTACGTTTCATTATTTAGCAGCCCCTTCCTTGAATGAAGATGATCTTGTGTAGGCCAAGAGACTGAAGGTTGCAGAGATGACGAAAATCAAGATACCGATAACAGATGCCAAGTTGTAGTCTTTAGCGCTAACAGTCAGTTTGTAGAGCCAAGTTACCAAGAGGTCAGTTGAACCTGCTTGATAGTATTCAGAGTTAGTAGGTCCACCACCAGTAAGGAAGTAGATAACGTTGAAGTTATTGATATTACCGATGAATTGTTGAATCAATGATGGTGCCATGATTAAGAGAATTTGTGGGAAAGTGATGCTCTTGAAGATTTGGAATTTACTTGCTCCATCAATTTCAGCAGCTTCAATCTGCTCAGTTGGCAAGTTCATGATGATACCAGTTGCGACCAACATTGTGAACGGAATACCAATCCACATATTAACAAAGATAATAGAGAACTTAGCCCAGAGAGGGTCAGTCAAGAATGGAATTGGTCCATTAGTGAGATGCAAGGTTTGAAGCAAACCGTTCAAAGGACCATGGTCATTAAGGAAATTACGCATCAAAAGAAGGGATACGAACTGAGGAACGGCGATAGTGATAACAAAGAGTGTACGCCATACTTTCTTGAATTTAAGTCCTTTAGTGTTGAGCAAGAGAGCAAGGACAATACCGAAGAAGAAAGTTGTTGCTGTTGCAGCAACTGCCCAAATCAAGGTCCATGTCAAAAGTGGGAAGAAAGTACCAGCCATACGACCTTGTAAAGCCTCACCAAAACTTGAGAAACCAACCCAGTCAAAGAGTGATTTAGGTGCTGGGTGATTGTGGTCAAAGTTAGTAAAGGCCAAACAGATCATGTAAATCAAAGGCAAGATTGTGAATAGTAAAACTCCAATCAATGGTACAGTCATAAGTCCCATGTGGAAACGACCATCAGCCAAGGTCTTGAAGTCTTCGACAAAGTTAGGAACTTTACGTCCAGACTGTTTGAGAGCCATGAGATGACGAGCACTCTTAAGGTTACACCAGTAAATATAAGCAAAAACTGCACAGAAGATTAATGATGCAAGACCAAAAATCAACATAAGCATTGAATTATCTCCAGCGACCTGAACAGTAAGCTTAACCCCATTAACTTCTTTAATAGCCTCACCTTGTTCTTGAGTCCCCAGGGTAATCATCCCTTTAAGTGCAAGGATGATTTGGATAACGAAGGCTACTAAGAAGGCAATCTCAGAAAGGAGGAAGAGCAAGCCCTTGGTGAACTGTTTGTTGACCAAGTTTGCCAATCCCATTACCAGAAAGGATAATTTGACATCCCATGTACCTTCTTTGAAGACCTGGCGTATAGGAGTTGTGTCGTAGATTGTTTGTGACATAGATATCTCCTCAGATAAATGTTTAATTAGTGATAGATAAAGAGGCTAGGAACCTGACCTGCCTCTTTACCTTCTCATAGTTAGGATTCTTATTTAGCTGCTGCCAAATCTTTATCAAATTGTTGTAATTTAGTAAGGAATTGATCTTCCTTGATTTTACCGTTATATGCATCACTCATAAGAGCAGCACTTTCAGTCCAGAAGACTGACATTTGACTAAGTTTAGGCATAACAGTTGTGTACTGATCAGATGAACCCATAGTAATTACAGCTTGTGCAAGTGCATCCTTTTGAACAGCTTCAGAAGCTTGAACTTCTTTGTTAGCTGGGATGATGTGACGTTCTTCATTAGTGAATTGGTTATTTTGACTGTCTTTGCTTGTCAAAGCTTGTGCCAATTGGTAAGAAGCAGCGATACGTTCTGCGTTACCTTTAGATGGTGTTTGGTTAACTGCGTAAAGTTTAACACCCATGAAGGCTTTTTGTTGAACGTCTTGACCACCGATATTAACTGTTGGGTAAACAGCAACACCAAGATTGTCTTTACCAACAGCTTTAGCAGCTGCAGCGTAGTCCCATGGTCCTGATTGGAAAGCATCAACAGAACCATCTTCAAATTTAGCCATCATGTTAGCTGAATCGACATTGACAAATCCTTTATTGTCTTTTTGAGCTGCGATGAACTTAAGAACATTCACACCAGCCTCGTTACCCCAGTTAGTACCTTTCACATCTTCACCGTTAGGACCAAAGAGTGTGTCATCAACTGAAAGGAAGAGAGGAGCAGTTACATAAGCATTAACTTCTTTCAAGTTGCTACCAAATTTAGCTTTAGAAGTGATTGTTTCATATGATTTCACATCTTCTTCATTAAGTTTAGATTTGTTGTAGTATGTAACTTGAGTTTCGATACCGTATGGGAAGGCGTAAGTTTTACCTTTGTATTGAGCACCTACAGCAGCTTGTTCAGTATCTTGCTCAGCAATTTCTTTTGAGTATTGCTCTGGGATTTCTTGGATAGCGCCAGCGTCTACCAATTTACCGAGTTGGTCATGTGGAAGTGAGAAGACATCTGCAGCAGTAGAAGCATCCTTAGTCAAGTTTTCTTGAGCATTTGGATCTTCCATTTCAACCATATCAACTTTGTAACCAGATTTCTTTTCAAACTGTGCTACTGTATCTGAGTAAGATTTCTTAGCACCAGTTGGTACCCAAAGTTTCAAAGTCTTGCTATCTGAGCTTGAGCTCTTGCTTGAGTTTGACCCACAAGCTACCAAGAGCGATCCAGCCACAAGTAATCCAGCACTACCAAGTAATACCTTTTGCCATTTTTTCATTTCTATTTCCTCCAGAAATTTAGTTTACGATAAACGTTATGCAACCGTTTCCACAATCTGTCAAGTATTTTATAAAAATTTTTTAACTTTTTGCAAACGATTGCAAAAATAACCTATTTGGTTTATAATTGTTCTTATAATTTTCGACTATAAAAATATTTATGAGATGAGAGGGATGTAATGGCTACAATTAAAGATGTCGCTAAGAAGGCTGGTGTCAGCCCATCAACGGTAAGTAGGACATTAAAGGATAACCCTGCGATATCAGAAGAAACCAAACTAAAAGTAAGAGCAGCTATGGAAGAATTAGGTTATGTACCCAACTCAGCAGCACAAATGTTGGCAACGGGCTTAACTCATAGCTTAGGGGTCGTGCTTCCTCCTTTAACTGACCGAGAAAATATTAGCCAGCCCTTCTATATGGAGATTCTAACAGCAATCAATGAAGAAGCTAGTTGTCATTCTCAGGTCGTTAGTATTGCTACGGGTGCAACGCTAGAGGAATTAGTTAAACAAGTTGAGCTCATGCATCGTCAAAAACGGGCAGATGGCTTTATAATCCTCTATTCAGAAAAGAAAGATCCTGTTAAAGATTACCTATTAAAAGCAAAAGTACCTTTTGTAGTGGTTGGAGCAGCAGTGGATAATGAAAATAAAGTAACCTATATTGATAATGATAATAAGGAATTAGGACGTGAAGCTGTAAATTACCTCCAGGCAAAAGGGCACCGAAAGATTGGTTTTGTCACTGATGATCTGTTTGGACAAGTGGGGCAGGAACGTTATCAAGGGTATAAGGAAGCAAGTGACGAACAAAATTTGGATGTCCTACCTGAACTTGTCTTTTCAGCACGAACAATCGAGGATTTAAAGAAAGAATTGGAAAGATTTTCTCCGACAGCTTTGATTGTTAAGGATGACCTTATCGCCCTTCGTCTTATTCAATGGCTGAACAATCAAGGATTTAGAGTTCCTGAAGATTATGCCATTATTTCTTTCAATAATTCGACTTTTGCAGAAATCATGCATCCTTTCTTGACCACATTTGACATTAATATTCAGGCACTAGCTAGAGAAAGTGTTCAAAGCCTTCTAGGACTTCTAAAAGCAGCCAAGATTAAGTCACAAAAAGTCATTATTCCATTTGAACTTATAGAAAGAGAAAGTGTCCTAACTTATCCGTAATAGGTTAAGGAGTGTTCAAGTAGTTGGTTAGTAAAACGACCGACTACTTTTTTCTTTTGATAAGAATCCTATTTTTCCGAAATTCATTAGAAGTAATTATTAAAAAATCCTCTCTCATACTGTAAGCGCTTGTTTTACGAACAATCATTCAAGAATAAATAAAAAAATTTTATTTTTTTGCTAAAAATTCTTGACTTATGCAAACGTTTGCATTATAATCATAAGTGTAAAAAATAATTTGAGGTAAACTTTATGAACAAACGAGCAAGCGGTGTATTGATGCACATCACATCACTTCCAGGTGACTACGGGATCGGATCTTTCGGTCAAGCAGCCTATGACTTTGTTGATTTCTTGAAAGAAACAAAACAAACATACTGGCAGATCTTGCCACTTACTACAACAAGTTATGGGGACTCACCTTATCAATCATTCTCTGCGGTAGCGGGGAACACACACTTCATCGATTTGGATTTCCTTATTCGTGACAAGTTTCTAACTAAAGCTGATGTTAAAGACGCTGACTTTGGATCAGATCCAGAGTTTATCGACTATGCTAAAGTTTATGAAGCACGTCGCCCACTTCTTGAAAAAGCAGTCAAAGCAATCTTGGCTGACAAAAAAGAAGCTAAGAAGTTTGAAGCTTTCAAATCTGAAAATGCTAACTGGTTAGCAGATTATGCTGATTTCATGGCTATCAAAGAACACTTTGATAACAAAGCACTTCAAGATTGGGATGACAAAAAAGCAGTTAAACGCGATGAGGCAACTCTTAAAAAACTTCGCAAAGAACTTGCTGATGTCATCACTTACCACCAAGTAGTGCAATACCTCTTCTTTAGCCAATGGGCAGAACTTAAAGCCTATGCTAACAAAAATGGTATTCAAATCATTGGTGACATGCCAATCTACATCTCAGCTGATAGTGTTGAAGTTTGGACACAACCACACCTCTTCAAACTAGATGCCGAATGTAAACCACGTTACATTGCCGGAGTTCCACCAGATAACTTCTCAGCTACTGGTCAACTTTGGGGTAACCCAATCTACGCTTGGGATAAACACAAAGCTGAAAATTATGCTTGGTGGGTATTCCGTATTCAAGAATCATTCAAACTTTATGATTACTTGCGTATCGACCACTTCAAAGGTTTCTCTGACTTCTGGGAAATTCCTGGTGGAGATGAAACTGCTGAAAATGGTGAATGGGTTCCTGGACCTGGATATGACCTCTTCAAAGTGGTCAAAGAAGAATTGGGTGATCTTAAAATTATTGCCGAAGACCTTGGTAACATTGATGATAAGACACGTAAACTTCTTGCAGACTGTGGTTACCCTGGAATGAAGATTGTTCAATTTGGTTTCTACGATACTACTGGAAACAGCATTGATATTCCACATGTATACACACAACATTCAGTTGCTTACACAGGTACACATGATAACGAAGTAATCAACGGTTGGTACGACAACTTGACGCAAGAGCAACGTGATTACACTGATGCTTACATTAACCGTCGTCAAGGTGAACCAATTACACGTGCTCTCCTTCGCACACTCTTTGCTACAGTAAGCAACACAGCTATTGCGACTATGCAGGATATCCTTGATAAACCTGAAAATAGCCGTACAAACTTCCCTAACACAGTTGGTGAAAACTGGAAATGGCGTATGCTTCCAGGTGAAATCACTGTAGACAAGAAAGAATTTTTGACAGACATTACAGAAAGATATAATCGAGGTAATAACTAAAATGGCTACATTTACACAATATGTTGAAGCAAAAAACAAAAATCTTAAGGACCTTTCAAACGAAGAAATCTACTACCTTTTGTTGGAATTCGTAAAAGAAGC
>SKEL01001111.1_pt1 | contig 25569 bp, 25 predicted proteins | sample 4826741 | NCBI WGS metagenome assembly SKEL01 (sample SAMN11008810, study PRJNA524170) | human gut metagenome | biome: Human fecal sample; material: Feces; isolation source: fecal sample from pouch patient p33 | host: Homo sapiens | place: Israel: Tel-Aviv | collected 2016-03-22
ACATTTTAATCGTGATATGGTTGATATTGGAAATATTTTATCATTGAGTTCATTAATATCAATTGGATGTTCACCTATTACAGGAATTATGTTGTCGAAAGTGTTTAAAGGACGAGAAAATTGGTTTATTTTCTTTAGTACGATTATTACAGGTATTCTCTATATTGTGATGGTAAAAGGAAATGTGTTAATGGTATCGGTGTTATGCATCTACATGGCTGCATATACAAGTATGTTTCCGTTTGTTGCGATTAAGACATTACCACAGAAGTTGATATCAGAACAATATATCGGAACTACAATGGGCGTGATTACAGCGGTATCTTCATTTGGAGGTTTTGTGGCACCCACAATGATAGGGGCGATTTTAGATGCAGGGGGCGGAGAATTTGAAAATGCCTTTTTTGCTTTGGCAGCGCTTGGGGTATGTGCAGGTACTGTGGCTTTGTTTGGTTTGAAACTTCCAAAAGAGAACAGAAAAGATGCATAAAAGGAAGCTGGTGAGATGAATGATACGATATATGATGAAAGAGGATTATAAGGCGGTCAGAGAACTTTGGGAAAAAACAGAAGGGTTTCATATCAGAAAGCTGGATGATTCTCAGACGAATATTGAAAAATTGTTGGAGAGGAATCCTCGAATGAGCATTGTGGCGGAAAATAATGGAGAAATTGTGGGCAGTGTGCTGTGCGGGCATGATGGCAGAAGTGGAATGCTCTATCACATATGCGTAGATAAGTTATATCGTAGACAGGGAATAGGAACTGCTATGGTAGAAAAAGCGGTTTGCGCTTTGAAGAGAGAAGGTATTGGTACTGTTCTTTTAATCGCCTTTTCTGACAATAAAGCAGGAAATCAGTTTTGGAATAAAATCGGTTGGAGAAAAAGAGCAGATATCAATTTTTACGATTATACTCTAAACCCTTCAAATACAATAAAAATTGTAGCAGAAGTTCAAGAAAATATATAGGGAATGGTAGAAATATAAAATGGATGAAAAATATATTTTGGGAATTGACATAGGTGGAACTTTTATTAAGTATGCATTGATAAATCAACAGTATATTATTCGAAAACAGTGGAAGAAAGAAACAATTAGATTTGAAACAAAAGATGAATTTTATGATTACTTGTGTGAAGGGATCAATCCGGACGAGATAGAATGCGTTGGTGTTAGTGCTCCGGGATTGATTGACCGAGCATCGTTGGTAAAGACCAAAGCATCGTATACGGTAGGTAATATATATGATACAGTTGTAAATGATGAAGTCAAAAAAAGATTGGGTAAACAGACAGCAACGATTAATGATGCAAAAGCAGCGGGATTATGTGAATTGAAAATCGGAAACGCACAGGGAACAAAGAGTTCGGGATATCTGATCATTGGAACCGGAGTGGGAGGATGTTTGTGTAATGCAGAAGATGTGATTTATGGTAATGATGGGTTTGCAGGAGAAATACATTTTATTCCATATTATGATGCACAAACTGGAAAGATATTGAAACTAGGAAATCAGTGTTCAATGCGAAAGTTGGTAAGCTTATATAACGAAAAGGTAACAGTGGAAAAAGCAGTAGAGTATGGAAAAGAAGTAACAGAAAGATATTTGAAGGGAAATCAAATAGCTTGTGAGGTTATGGATATTTGGATTAACAATCTTGTGATGGATATTTTGAATATGGTTGTGACAAATAATCCGGAAATTATTTGTATAGGCGGTGGGATTTCGGAAGAAGAGTGGTTTATAGAATTGCTGAAAAGGCGATATCAAGAGACTGTGGAATGGTATTTCAATTCTTCGAAAACATTTTTAACAACAAAGATTACACGATGCAAATACAATAATTCATCAAACTTGCTCGGAGCAGCTATTAACGTAAAAATGGAAGCAAAAAGGCACTGAAAGTGCCTTTTTTACTTGTCAATTCTTCTGAATACCCGTATAATAAAAAAGGTTATTAAACTTATTTCTATGGTAGGAATATAGAAAGGATACATTTGAAAAAGATGGAAGAGTGGAATATACAATATAAAGAGCTCTTATCCATGCCGGGGCAGTCTTATCGCCTGATCGATATTCGGGATGAAGCTTCCATGTCATACGGAATGATTCCGGGGGCAGAGTGGCTTCCGACAGAAACAATCGAGCAGAATCTGGATGCGGCGGATAAGGAAAAGAAGCTGGTGCTTTACTGTACGCGAGGGGCATTAAGTGAAGAATGTGCAGAAGTGCTCCGGGAGAAAGGCTATGATGCAGTCAGTCTGGAAGGCGGATATACGAGGTGGCTGTTAGAGCGGATGGAAGCTGAGCAGAAGAAGGAAGAGGAAGAACCAGGTGAAGAACTTTTGCGGGCGGAAGAGATTGAGAAAAGTATCCGCAAAAAATTTCACAAAAGACTGTTCTCGCGATTTGCCAAGGCAGTTCGGGAATATGAGCTGGTGCAGGAGGGGGACAGGATTGCAGTCTGTATTTCCGGTGGAAAAGATTCGATGCTGATGGCAAAGCTGTTTCAGGAATTAAAAAAGCACAACAAGTTTCCGTTTGAGGTGGAATATCTGGTGATGGATCCGGGATACAGTGAACTGAACCGGAAACTGATTGAACAGAATGCAAAAATGATGGGGATTCCGATCAAAATTTTTGAGTCTGATATTTTTGATGCGGTGTTTGATGTGGAAAAATCTCCGTGTTATTTATGTGCCAGAATGCGAAGAGGACATCTTTACAGTAAGGCAAAAGAACTTGGATGCAACAAGATCGCACTTGGACACCACTATGATGATGTGATTGAGACAATCCTGATGGGAATGTTGTATGGCGCTCAGGTACAGACCATGATGCCGAAGCTGCACAGCACGAATTTTGAGGGGATGGAGCTGATTCGTCCGCTGTATCTGGTAAGGGAAGATGATATCAAGCATTGGAGAGATTACAATCATCTGCATTTTCTGCAGTGCGCCTGCCGGTTTACCGAGACATGCAGTACCTGCAGTGCGGATGGAAGCAGTGCATCCAAACGGATGGAGATCAAGCACCTGATCGCAAAACTAAAAGAAACGAACCCGTATGTAGAGGGAAATATTTTTAAGAGTGTGGAAAATGTCAATTTGAGTACGGTAATTGCATACAAGGAAAACGGAGTCAAACATCATTTTCTGGAATCCTATGATGAGCAGGCATAAAAATGGGATTTGAAAAAAATACAAAAAATCAAAAATAAAAACTTGAAAAATAGAACATGGAGATTATAATAAGTAACAAAATACAAAGTGCAAAGGAGAAAAAAAGATGAGTATTAGAATTGGTATTTTAGGATATGGAAATCTGGGACGCGGAGTGGAATGTGCGATCAGACAGAATCCGGATATGGAACTGGTGGCTGTATTTACCCGCAGAAATCCGGAAGACGTGACAATATTGACAGAGACAGCAGCAGTGTGCAGCATTGCAGATGCTGCTGACTGGAAAGATAAGATCGATGTAATGATCCTGTGTGGAGGAAGTGCGACAGATCTTCCTGTACAGACACCGGAATATGCGAAGATGTTCAATGTAGTAGACAGTTTTGATACTCATGCAAAGATTCCGGAGCACTTTGCAAACGTAGACGCAGCTGCAAAAGAAGGCGGACACATCGGAATTATCTCTGTGGGCTGGGATCCGGGAATGTTCTCATTGAACAGACTGTATGCAAATGTAGTACTTCCGGAAGGAAAAGACTATACGTTCTGGGGAAAAGGTGTCAGCCAGGGACATTCTGACGCAGTGCGCCGGATCGCAGGTGTAAAAGACGCAAAACAGTATACAATTCCGGTAGAGTCTGCACTGGAAGCAGTAAGAAGCGGTGAAAATCCGGAACTGACTACACGCCAGAAACATACAAGGGAGTGCTTTGTTGTGCTGGAGGAAGGCGCAGATGCTGCAAGAGTGGAAGAGGAGATCAAGACAATGCCGAACTACTTTGCAGATTATGACACAACGGTACATTTTATCAGCGAGGAAGAATTAAAAGCAAATCACAGTGGAATTCCGCACGGAGGATTTGTACTCAGAAGTGGTGTGACAGGCTGGGAAAAAGAAAACAAACATCTGATCGAATACAGTCTGAAACTGGATTCCAATCCGGAATTTACTTCTTCTGTGATTCTGGCATATGCAAGAGCAGCATATCGCCTCCATAAAGAAGGACAGACAGGATGCAAGACAGTATTTGATATTGCTCCGGCATATTTAAGCCCGAAGAGTGCAGAAGAACTGCGTGCAGAAATGTTATAAAACGACTGTAAGAAGGACAGGCAGATGCTTTTTTGAAGTGTCTGCCTGTTTTTCTGTACATTTTTGCAGGAAATGAGTATAATAGATAGCATCATGTATTTGGAAATGTTACGAAAGAAGAGGTGAATCATGTTTGGTTATGTGACGATCTGCGAACCGGAGCTGAAGATGAAAGATTTGCGAAAATATAAGGCATATTATTGCGGACTCTGCCGGAAATTAAAAGAGGATTACGGGACGATGGGACAGATGACGCTGACTTATGATATGACATTTGCGATTATTCTGCTGTCGTCCTTGTATGAGGCAAAAAACCGGATGAATCAGCACAGATGTAAAGTGCATCCTGTGAAGAAGCAGGCGATGATCGAGAATGAGATTACACAGTATGCAGCAGATATGAACGTTCTGCTTGCATATTACCATATGAAAGATGACTGGGCAGATGAGAAGAAAGTAAGCGGTCTGTTAGGGGGCGGACTGCTCAAGAAAAAGGCAGAAAAGATTGCGGAGCAATATCCAAGGCAGAGTAAAGCAATCAAGGAGTCTTTGCAGGAACTCTCAGACTGTGAAAAAGAGAACAGTCAGGAGATCGACCGATCAGCAGGCTGCTTTGGAAGACTGATGGCAGATCTGTTTGTATATAAGGAAGATATGTGGGAACAGACACTGCGGCGCATGGGATTTTTCCTGGGAAAATATATTTACATTATGGATGCTTATGAAGATCTGGAAGAGGATCTTCGTAAGCAGTGTTACAATCCACTGAAACGTCTGCATGAAAGAGCAGATTATGAAGAACAGATCCGGCAGATCCTCTGTATGATGATCGCAGAGTGCAGCGCTGAGTTTGAGAAGCTGCCATGCCTTTTGGATGTGGACATTTTAAGAAATATCCTGTATGATGGAGTCTGGAATCGTTATAACAAAATTCAGAAGAAAAAGTTAGAGGAAGGAAATAAAAAGAATGAGCAAGAATCCTTATGATGTGCTGGGAGTGCCTCAGAATGCATCAGATGATGAGATAAAAAAAGCATACCGGGAGCTGACAAGAAAGTATCATCCGGATGCAAATGTGAACAATCCGCTTGCAGATCTGGCGGAAGAAAAATTCAAAGAAGTGCAGGAAGCATATGATGAGATCATGCGTCAGAGAGAGCAGGGAGGCGGATATTCCTACGGAAATTCTTCCTATGGCGGGAATCCTTACAATAACACATACAACGGACCGCAGGACGCCGAGATGCAGGCAGTGTTCAATTATATCAACAGCAGAAACTACAGGGAGGCTCTGAATCTTCTTGACCGGATGCCGAACCGCAATGCGATGTGGTATTATGCCAGCGGGTTTGCCAATGCAGGAATCGGAAATAACGTACTTGCAAGAGAGCATGCGGCACAGGCAGTCAATATGGAACCGAATAATGTACAGTATCGCCAGTTGTTGAATCAGCTGGACTGGAACAGCAGAAGATATCAGAGCAATCCATATGGAGGTGGATATGGAGCCGGCGGACAGAGCTGCGGAACCGGGAATATGTGCTGCGACCTCTGGTGTGCAGATACGCTGTGTGAATGTATGGGAGGCGATCTTTGTTCATGCATGTAAAAGCGAGAATGACTGCATTTAGCGGACTGCTTCTGGCACTTTCTGTTGTCTGTATGGCACTGGGAAGTGTGATCGAGACCAATACGCTGTTTTTACTGGCGGCAGCTTCCTATTTTGTAGGGATTATCATCCGTGAATTCGGGATGAAAGCGGGAGTGGCTTTTTATCTGGCAGATATCCTGCTCGGATTTTTGGTCACACCGAACAAGTTTTATGTAATTTCATTTGCCGCCATGGGATTTTATATCCTGGCAACGGAAGGCAGCTGGCGATTTTTGGGTAAGAGTGGTGAAAAGATGCAGAAATCCTGGATTTTCTGGGTGATGAAATATATGGTGTTTAATTTGATGTATATTCCAATGGTTCTGATATTTCAGGAACTTCTTTTCATGAAAGAACTCTCCGGTGGACTGCTTCTGGCTGTTCTGGCAGCAGGACAGGTGGGAGTCTGGATTTATGATAGGGCTTATGAATATGTTCAAGTTCATATATGGAATAAGTTCAGGGGAAAGCTGTTGAATTAGTGTAGTTATTCGATAGGATATTGCCCAGGTGTGGATTTTCTGGTATACTATCGACATTACGCATGTTCAAATGTGACAGCGAAATAGAAGAAAAGGAGGAAATATATGTTAAATGACATCTTAGGGCAGATCAATGATCTGATGTATACGTACCTGCTGTTGTTTCTGTTGTTGGGAACCGGACTTTACTTTTCAATCCGTTCACGGTTTGCGCAGGTGCGTCTGATGAAAGAAGGATTTCGGATTCTTACGGAAAAAGCGGAGGTGGAAGATGGGAAGAGACAGGTCTCATCTTTTCAGGCGCTTATGATTTCCACAGCATCCCGTGTCGGAACAGGAAATATCGCAGGAATCGCGACTGCTATCGCGGCAGGCGGACCGGGAGCGGTATTCTGGATGTGGGTGATGGCTGTGATCGGAAGTGCTTCTGCATTTATCGAAAGTACACTGGCACAGGTATATAAGACAAAGGATGGAAAAGACTTCCGCGGCGGTCCTTCCTACTATATGGAGAAGGCGCTTGGAAAACGTTGGATGGGAGTGCTTTTTTCGGTGCTTCTGATCATTTGTTTTGCTTATGGATTCAATGGTCTGCAGTCTTATAATATGTCTTCTGCTCTGGAATATTATATTCCGGGATACAGTGAGAGCAGTTATCCGATGATTGTAGGTTTGATTCTGGCAGTCGGAACCGGTCTGATCATTTTCGGAGGAGTACATCGAATCGGATTTATTACGTCGGTGATGGTACCGATTATGGCAGGTGCTTATCTTTTGATGGGACTGTTTACGATCGTGACACATCTGCCGCAGCTTCCGGGTATATTTGCGATGATCCTGTCAGAGGCATTTGATTTTCAGGCGATTTTCGGCGGTATGGCGGGAAGCGCTGTAGTGATCGGTATCAAAAGAGGTCTGTTCTCCAACGAGGCAGGTATGGGAAGCGCGCCGAATGCGGCAGCAAGTGCATCTGTAAGCCATCCGGCAAAACAGGGGATGGTACAGGTAATTTCTGTATTTATCGATACGCTTTTAATCTGCTCGGCAACTGCAATGATGCTGCTTCTTTCCGGTGTTCAGGGAGAGGCGGGCGTTCTGGATGGAATTCCGTTTGTGCAGAAAGCGATTTCTGCGAATGTGGGAACATGGGGAATCCACTTTATCACGGCATCCATTTTTGCGTTTGCATTCAGCAGTCTGATCGGTAACTATTATTATGCAGAATCCAATATTTTGTTTATCAAGAATAATAAGGTTTTACTGTTCGTGTTCCGCTGTACATGCCTTTTGGCAGTATTCTTAGGCGCACAGGCAGATTTCTCACTGGTATGGAATCTGGCAGATATTACGATGGGATGTATGGCAATCGTCAACATTATCGCAATTCTGCTTTTGGGCAACATTGCTCTGAAAGTATTGAAAGATTACGAAACACAGAAAAAGGCCGGAAAAAATCCAGTATTTAAAGCAGAGAATGTAGGAATTAAAAATACAGACTGCTGGAAATAATCGAACAATCAGCTGCATCAGAAGCGTGATGCAGCTGATTGTTTTATATGTGGATAAAATAAGGAAAAACGCGCGTTAAGAGAGAGAATACTACGTAAAAATAAAAGAAACATAAAATAAAAATGAAATTTCAGAAAGGTACGGGTTTCTAGCTTGACTTCTGAAAACAGCTCGACTATACTACATTCTAACTTAAGTTACATATGTGGCGGGGAAGGAGAATGATATGCAGGAAGTAAAATCACCAAAGAAGCCATTTTTATATTACTGTCTGATCGTAGCAACAATCATGGTTTTGCTGAACAGTCTGGTATTCCCGAATGTACTGGAGCACTCTGTAAAAGAAGTGGACTATAATACATTCATGAAAATGACAGAGAACAAGGAAATTGGAAAGGTCAACATTGACAGCGGGGAGATTATTTTTACGGACAAGAGTGAAGAGAAAATGTATAAGACCGGTGTTATGGATGATCCGGGTCTGGTAGACAGACTATATGATTCCGGGGCAGACTTTTCTTCTAAGATTACAGAAGAGATGTCTCCGATTCTGTACTTTTTACTGAGTTACATTCTGCCGATCGCGATTTTTATCATGCTTGGCAGATGGTTATCCAAGAAGATGATGTCGAAGATGAACGGCGGAGCAAATCCGATGAATTCTATGATGTTCGGAGGCGGAAAGAGCAACGCAAAAATTTACGTCAAATCCAGCAACGGGATTAAGTTTTCCGATGTGGCGGGAGAGGATGAAGCAAAAGAGCTGTTAAGTGAGATCGTGGATTATCTTCACGATCCGGATAAATATCGGGAGATGGGAGCGGCTATGCCAAAAGGCGCTCTGCTTGTGGGACCTCCGGGAACCGGTAAGACTTTGCTTGCAAAAGCGGTAGCGGGAGAAGCGAATGTTCCGTTCTTTTCGATTTCCGGATCGGAATTTGTGGAGATGTTTGTTGGTATGGGAGCTGCGAAAGTGCGGGATTTATTCCAGCAGGCGAATGAGAAAGCGCCGTGTATTGTATTTATTGACGAGATCGATGCCATTGGAAAGAAACGAAATGGCAATATGGGCGGAAATGATGAAAGAGAGCAGACACTGAATCAGCTTCTGACAGAGATGGATGGATTTGACGGCACGAAAGGCGTTGTGATCCTGGCGGCGACCAACCAGCCTGATTCACTGGATCCGGCGCTGCTGCGTCCGGGACGGTTTGACCGCAGGATTCCGGTAGAACTCCCGGATTTAAAAGGAAGGGAAGAAATCTTAAGAGTCCATGGAAAGAAAATCCGGCTTTCTGATAATGTGGATTTTGCAGCAGTTGCAAGAACGGCTGCAGGGGCTTCCGGAGCGGAGCTTGCCAATATTGTCAATGAAGCGGCTCTTCGGGCGGTACGCCGTGGAAGTAAAGTGACCATGCAGGAAGATCTGGAAGAAAGTGTAGAGACAGTGATTGCCGGATATCAGAAGAAAAACAGGATTTTATCTACGAAAGAAAAACTGACAGTTGCCTACCATGAGATCGGGCATGCACTGGTCGCGGCAAAACAGACGGATTCCGCGCCGGTTCAGAAAATTACCATTATTCCACGTACATCCGGTGCGTTGGGATACACCATGCAGGTAGATGAGGGCGAGCATTTCCTTATGACAAAATCGGAATTGCTCAACAAGATCACTACATTTACCGGCGGGCGGGCTGCAGAAGAGTTGGTTTTCAAAGAAGTGACAACAGGCGCATCCAATGATATTGAGCAGGCTACCAAGCTGGCAAGAGCTATGCTGACTCAGTTCGGTATGAGTGATGAATTTGATATGGTGGCTATGGAGACGGTTCAGAATCAGTATCTGGGAGGGGATGCATCCCTGACCTGTTCTCCGGAGACGCAGACGAAGATCGATTCCAAAGTAGTAGAGATCGTAAGAGAGGCACATACAAAAGCACTTCAGATTTTAAAAGAAAACGAGACGAAGCTGCATGAACTTGCCAAGTATCTGTATGAAAACGAGACCATCACAGGAGAAGAGTTTATGCAGATCTTGCAGAGGCAGGACATCGATTCAAAAGAACCTGCTTTGGAAGTGACAGAAGAATAGAAATTCACAGAAAAATAATATGTAAAACCATACAGTGGCTGCAAAAATCTGCGGCCACTGTACTTTTTTCTTCTACAGTCCCATTTTAGGCTGTGTCAAAATGGATTTTACATGATCCACTTCCTGCTGGGTTGCTTTTGCAGCAGGCACGTAATAGCTTTTTTCCCGTGCTACCTGATACAGTTTTTCCTGTGACATTTCACACTGGTTTCGAATCTGTTTGAGGCACTGTTTCAGTTCTTTGTTTTCTGTCTGCGGTATCATATCTCCGAACATTTTCAATTCTCCGTTTACTCCGACCAAGGCGTCGGATACCATTGTCTTTTCGTCCATTTTCAAATCCCCCTTATAAAAATTTCATCAGATCCTGTTTGTTTTTGAGTGCGGAATCGGCAGCTTCCTGAAATAACTGCTTTACCTGCGGGTCTGTTGCCTGTGCGGCGTAATCTGTCATTTTACAGTGAGTCGTAGAGTATCCTCCGATCAGATGACGGAGATTCTGCAGATCTAAGATTGAAATTTCTGTCATGGTAATGTCTCCTTTGCATAAATTTAGATTTGTGTTTCGCGAAATAGTATGTTCCGGATCGGGAAAAAGTATGTATTTTACAACACGCTTTTTCTTTTTGTTGTGCAGTTCCCCTGTTTTATGTTATTATAAATATACATATGTGATTTTTTCAGTGAAGGGAAATTCGCTCTTTAGAATCAACAAAGAAAGGAAAGTACTGTATGAAGATTTTAATTCAGAATGGACATGTTGTGGATCCGCTGACAGGTGTGGATGAAGTATGTGATGTGCTTGTGCGTGATACTGATATCGAAAAAGTAGAAAAAAATCTGCAGGCTAAAGCTGACAGAGTGATCGATGCGTCAGGCTGTTATGTAATGCCGGGATTTATCGATCTGCATGTGCACTTGAGAGATCCGGGACTGACTCAGAAGGAAACACTTTCGACCGGAGGAATGGCAGCAGCCAGAGGCGGTGTGACGACGGTATGTGCAATGCCGAACACGAGCCCGGTGACTGATACAAAAGAAAAAGTAGAAGAAGTTCACAGGCGTGCAAAAGAAGAATCTCCGGTGCATGTAATCCAGTTGGGGGCAATGACTGTCGGAGAGGGCGGAAAAGAGCTCGCGGACATTGAAGGGATGGCACAGGCAGGCTGTTATGCACTCAGCGAAGATGGAAAATCTGTCATGAATGCCTCTTTGTTCCGAAAAGCCATGCGAAAAGCAAAAGAGAATGATCTGCTGATCTTTTCACACTGCGAAGATATTTCCATGGTAGAAGGCGGCGTGATGAATGCCGGAAAGCGTGCAGAGGAACTGGGTGTAAAAGGGATTACGAATTCGGTGGAGGATGTGATCGTGGCACGAGATATCCTGATCGCAAAAGAGCTGGATGCCACATTGCATCTGTGCCATTGCTCGACAGCAGACAGCGTTCGGATGATCAAAGACGCGAAAGAAGCAGGGCTGAAGGTGACAGGAGAAGTGTGTCCGCATCATTTTATTCTGACAGATGAGGATATTCCAAAGAACAATGGAATCTGGAAGATGAACCCGCCGCTGCGTTCCAAAGCAGATGTGGAAGCGCTCAGACAGGGACTAAAAGACGGAGTGATGGATGTGATCTCCACAGATCATGCACCACATATGATGTCTGAGAAGGATAAGCCAATGGAACAAGCAGCATTTGGAATCGTGGGTCTGGAGACCAGTGCATGCCTGACTTATACAGAGCTGGTGGAAAAAGGAGTGCTCACAGTGATGCAGATGGCAGAAAAGATGAGCTACAATCCGGCAAAGATCCTGGGACTGAAAGACAGAGGAAGTGTTTCAGCCGGTAAAAAAGCAGATATTGTAGTATTTGATCCGAGAAGAGAATATCAGATCGATGTGGATACGTTTGCATCCAAAGGGAAAAATACACCGTTTGACGGATGGAAAGTTAAGGGAGAAGTCTGCTGTACATTAGCAGACGGAAAGATCGTATACGAAAAATAAGGAGACAGACAGCATGTTCTGTCCCTTTTTAGAGAACAGGGAGGAAGAAAAAATGATCAACAAACTGGTAGCAAAAATCAAAGAAACAAAGGCGCCGATCGTGGTGGGACTGGACCCGATGTTAAACTACATTCCGGAGCACGTACAGAAAAAAGCATTTGCTGAATTCGGGGAGACTCTGGAAGGAGCAGCAGAAGCAATCTGGCAGTTCAATAAAGAAATCGTGGACAAGACGTATGATCTGATCCCGGCAGTAAAGCCGCAGATCGCCATGTATGAGCAGTTTGGAGTGCCGGGGATCGAGGCGTTCAAAAAGACAGTGGATTATTGTAAGTCCAAAGACCTGGTGGTGATCGGAGATATCAAGCGTGGAGATATCGGTTCTACATCCGCAGCATATGCAGTGGGACATCTGGGAAGCGTTAAAGTGGGAAGCAAAGAGTACGTTCCATTTGATGAGGACTTTGCAACAGTGAACCCATACCTTGGTTCTGACGGGGTGAATCCGTTCATCGATGTCTGCAAAGAGCACAAAAAGGGTCTCTTTATTTTGGTAAAAACATCCAATCCATCCAGCGGAGAGTTCCAGGATCAGCTGATCGACGGAAAGCCTCTGTACGAACTGGTTGGAGAAAAAGTGGCACAGTGGGGCGCTGACTGTATGGGTGATGAGTACAGCTATATCGGAGCTGTAGTAGGAGCGACCTATCCGGAGATGGGAAAAGTGCTTCGTAAAGTGATGCCGAAATCTTATATCTTGGTGCCGGGATACGGTGCGCAGGGCGGACAGGGCAAGGACCTGGTACACTTCTTCAATGAAGATGGACTGGGCGCTATTGTGAACTCCTCCCGAGGAATTATCGCAGCCTATAAACAGGAAGCATATGCAAAATTCGGAGCAGAGAATTTCGGAGATGCCTCCAGAGCAGCAGTGGAAGCTATGGTTGCAGATATTCAGGGCGCATTAGAAACAAGATAAATATCGGGGAGGAAGATTCATGTCTAAGAAACAGAAAATGACAGCAGTGGTTCTCTCTCAGGAGAAGATCGCAGAAGATATTTACAGTATGTGGCTGAAAGCAGAGCCGATCGCAGCAGAGGCAGTCCCGGGACAGTTTATCTCCATGTATACGAATGACGGAGGTAAGCTCCTTCCAAGACCCATCAGTCTGTGTGAGATCGATCAGGAGAAGGGCGCGCTGCGAGTGGTGTATCGCGTGACCGGAAAACAGACCGGGACCGAGCAGTTCTCTTTGATGAAAGAGGGAGATACTCTGGATGTTATGGGACCGCTTGGAAACGGATTTGACCTGGAGACAGGAAGAGAAAAGAAAGCCATGCTGTTTGGAGGGGGAATCGGTGTGCCGCCGATGCTGGAGTTGGCAAAGCAGTTAAAAGCAGGATATCAGACCGAGTGTCAGCTGGTGATGGGATATCGCAGTGAGACATTTCTGACAAAAGAACTGGAAGAAAATGGAACACTTTATATTGCTACAGAAGATGGAAGCACGGGAACCAAAGGAAACGTCATGGATGCAGTGGCAGCGAACAGCCTGGAGGCAGATGTGATCTATGCCTGCGGACCGACTCCGATGCTGCGTGCCATCAAGCACTATGCAGAAGAGAACAAGATCGAGTGTTACATTTCGATGGAAGAAAGAATGGCCTGCGGAGTTGGCGCATGTCTGGGATGTGTCTGTCAGTCCAAAGAAGTGGATCACCACAGTCATGTTCATAACAAACGTGTCTGCAAAGACGGACCGGTATTTTTGGCGACGGAGGTGGAACTGTAATGGATATGCGGGTAAAGATTGCAGGTGTAGAGTGGAACAATCCGGTGACAGTGGCATCCGGAACATTTGGATCAGGGGAAGAATACAGTGAATTTGTAGACCTGAACCGTCTGGGCGCAGTCACTACAAAAGGAGTGGCAAATGTGCCGTGGCCGGGAAATCCGACCCCAAGAGTGGCAGAGATCCACAGTGGAATGATGAATGCCATTGGACTGCAGAATCCGGGAATCGATGTATTTTGTGAGCGGGATATTCCATTTCTGCGTCAGTTTGATACGAAGATCATTGTGAATGTGTGCGGAAGATCTGCGGAAGATTATTGTGAAGTGGTAGAACGTCTGGCAAATGAGGATGTGGATATGCTGGAGATCAATATTTCCTGTCCAAATGTCAAAGAAGGCGGAATCGCGTTCGGCCAGAACCCAAAGGCGGCAGAAGAGATTACAAAAGCAGTGAAAAAGTATGCAAAGCAGCCGGTCATCATGAAACTGAGTCCGAATGTGACCAGTATCGCAGAGATGGCAAAAGCGGTAGAAGCCGGCGGGGCAGATGCTATTTCTCTGATCAATACTCTGACAGGAATGAAGATCGATATCAATCGTAAGACATTTGCGCTGGCAAATAAGACCGGCGGTGTCTCCGGTCCGGCAGTGCATCCGATCGCAGTACGCATGGTATATGAGGCTGCCAATGCAGTGAATGTTCCGATCATTGGAATGGGCGGAATCGAGAGTGCGGAAGATGCCATCGAGATGCTGTTAGTCGGAGCGAGTGCGGTATCCGTTGGAACAGCCAATTTTTATAATCCGACAGTAACCATGGACATCGTAGATGGAATTGAAGCGTACATGAAGCAGAATCATTTCGCAAGTGTGCAGGATATGGTTGGAATCGTAAAATAAGAAAAACAAAAAAGTGCGCCCGGATGATAGAATTGTGAAAAGGCATCTGAGATCTGCGCAGAGGTTGTGCCAGCACTGATTGCAAAAAAATAAGTGTGTCAGATTTGACATTTGAATAGGGATTTGTTAGTACAAGAATATAAAAAGGCACTACTGATAGTTGGTTAGTCCAAATTATTTTTTACTTAAAAAAGTAACCGTAATCCTTTGGGCGAAGGGCGGTTACTTTTTTAATTGATTTATATACGCTATTAAAATCGTTACAACAATACTAAGTATCATTAGTACGATGGAGAGCATTTCAAAATCACTCATAAGTTAAGCCCTCCTTTCCGAGATTTCCTGCAAGCAGGATTTCTATGTAATCAGAGGGTTCAGGTCTACGCTGCCGCTTCGGTCGTTGCTAAACGAGTGCCACTGGCACTCAGCAACCTCTGTTGAAGGACTAACCGCCTACCATTCTCATGTAGTGCCTTGTCTTATTTTAATAAATCGGTTGCCTTGTGGCAAGATATAGACTATTATTGTGCAGAAATTCTTACAATAGAATATAAATGGAATTAGAGCAAGTAACATTTGAAAGACGTGGACAAACAAGAAGTTCTGTCAAGAGTATAAGTAAATGATGCAACTCTTGACAGGGCTTTTTTATATCTGGTCAGAGGAATACGGCAAATAAGAGTGTCTGTCAAAGATTCTTTGCGCGTCTTTTGGGGACAGTGCATAGGACTTGAAAGTTCCTCGATTGAAATCGCAGGAAATTTGTGATAAAATTGAGAAGATTTAACAGATTTACAAGGGCATACAGATGTCCATAAATATGGAGGTTTAAGGAAGATGGAACAGTATAAACAGGAATTTATTGAGTTTATGGTAGACAGCGATGTACTGAAATTTGGAGAGTTTACATTAAAAAGCGGAAGAAAATCCCCATTTTTTATGAATGCAGGAGGGTATGTAACAGGTTCCCAGTTAAAGAAATTAGGAGAATATTATGCAAAAGCAATCCATGACAAATACGGCGATGACTTTGATGTGTTATTTGGACCTGCTTACAAAGGAATCCCGCTTGGAGTTGTGACTGCGATCGCATACAGCGAATTATATGGAAAAGAAGTGCGTTACTGTTCAGACCGCAAAGAAGAAAAAGATCACGGTGCAGACAAGGGAAGCTTCCTGGGAAGTAAATTAAAAGACGGAGACCGTGTTGTGATGATCGAGGATGTAACAACCTCCGGAAAATCTATGGAAGAGACAGTTCCGAAAGTAAAAGGTGCTGCCGATGTAGAAATCGTCGGACTGATGGTGTCATTAAACCGTATGGAAGTCGGAAAAGGCGGAGAAAAATGTGCATTGGATGAAGTGAAAGAGCTGTATGGCTTTGACACCGCAGCAATCGTAACAATGGAAGAAGTCGTAGAACATCTTTACAACAGACCATATAAAGGAAAAGTAATCATTGATGATACATTAAAATCGGCAATTGATGCATATTATGAAATGTATGGTGCAAAGTAAGCAGGGAGTGAAAGAAGATGGAGAAGGCATATAAAACAATGAGTCAGGCAGGAGCAGGAAGCATTGTGATCGGAATCATTACGATCGTAACAGGCGTGACAGCCGGAATTATCGCCATTGTCAATGGGGTACGTCTGTTGAAAAATAAGAGCGAGATTACATTTTAGCTGTGGAAAACGGGGGAGTAATTTGAATCAGAGACAGGTGAAAAGAACCCGCACGGTGGGAAAAATATTATTTGTGCTCTATATTTTTTTCTTATTATATTTCCTGATCTTCTCAGACTGGTACGGACGCAGCGGTATTGGTGAAGAATACCGCTGTAATCTTGTGCTTTTCAAGGAAATCAGACGTTTTGTGGAATACCGGGAAACGCTTGGGCTTTTCGCGGTATTTACCAATTTATTTGGAAATATCCTGATTTTTGTGCCATATGGATTTTTTATATCCGTTGCCAGCAGGATGAGAGGCTTTTTGATGACATTGTTCTATAGCTTGGGACTGAGCCTCGGAGTGGAAGTATTTCAGCTTTTGACAAGAGTGGGAAGCTTTGACGTAGATGATCTGTTACTGAATACGATCGGCGGAATTTTAGGATATGTATTGTTTTTGATCTGTAATGGGATAAGGAGAAAATATGATGGCAGGAGAAAATAAGGAAAAGAAAGAGAAGAAAGAAAAAATCAGACAGGCAAGACAGGGAAAAAGTGCTTGTATGTATGCGATTTTTTCATTGTTTGTTCTTGTATTGTTGATTCTTCATGCGTATACAATGCGTGAGAAAACGGCAGATATTACAGGTGCATTGGGACTGATCGATATGATGTTTACAGTTTTTGGAATCCGTGCAGGTCTTAAGGGACGTCAGGAGCCGGAAAAAAGACATTTTACGTGCTGGCTTGGAATCGTACTTAACGGGCTGGTATTGCTGGTTCTGATCATGATATTTTTAGGAGGACTTTCATAGATGAAATTGGAAACATGGCAGCGGGATAGAAACGAGAGATGTATGGAACGCCACCAGCTCTCAATAGAAAGACTGCAGATGATCGATCAGGAAGAGACTGTGCAGGACAGGTATCGGCCGTATTTCCGGATGTGTGCCGCTTTTTTGCTCAAACTGGAATCACTTCGCAGAACAATAGAAGACCACAGTTTTGAAACCTTCACTCTGGAAGAGAGGAAGAGATGGAATCAGGAGCTGTATGTAGATATTCTGGGGGAAAACTATAAGAAGAGTTTTGCTGATCCGACATATGCGGTAAAGATGCTTTCAGAAGTCTATGGACAGCTCCTGAGTTTTTTGTATACAGAATTGCGCAGCGGGATTCTGTATGCATTTTCGAACAGACTGGATTATCTGACGATCTTAAATGAGTTGTTTCTGGAGATCTATCAGTGTTTTGAAGCGCAGGAACAGCCGGAATACAGGAATTTAAGAGAGTGTGTGTACTGGTATGCAAGCGATTACTGCGATGTATTTCTGGCAGATCATCTCAGAGAGTCCATAAATCCAGTGTACACAAAATCAGTCATTGACAGGATCAGAGAAATGGATCTTTCAGAGAACCGGTATCTGTATTCTTACGGGGAATATGTGGGAGAGAAAGAACTGGAAACGGCAGAATATTTCAGAAATCTTTCAGAAGAGGCTCTTTGGAAAATAGCAGACACGTATACAAGAAAATATCGCAAAGAGGATTGCCAGGCTGAAAAGTCAGTGGTACAGATCTTTTATCGTCCGGGATTTGAGAGGCTTTTTTTGGCTGTGCTGGCAGATTTGGAAAAACAGGGAATCGAACCTGTCATCTGCATTCCGGCATCCGGTGTGATTGCAAGAGACGAACTGCATGGGAATGTAAATCCGCAGTATGAAGCAGATCATAAATGTGATGAGGCGCTGTTTCTGGATAAGAAATATATCGAGCGAAAACTGGATGTGATGAAGTACGGATATGAGTGTGAGAAGGAGTGGACAGCCAGAGCGACAGGAAGAATACGACTGGATCGGGCGGAAAAAGAGTTGTCCGGACAAGCCGGTCCTGATGCAGTTTCCTACACGGAAGAACAAAAGGAATGTCTGCGTATATTTGATGAAAAATCAGTTCAGCTTATGAATCAGTACGGTTTAGATATAACCACACCTTATGAAGAGTTAGAAGAAATAAGTGTATTAACAAAAGAAGGAAAAAATATTATACTATTGGAGGACGGAAGATTCGTGACTGAGGGCAAAAAGATGCCGGACGGATCTTTTGAGAAATAGACAGGGAATACACAAAAGTTAAGAAAGGTGGACAAGATATGCCAAAAGTAGGAATTGTAATGGGCAGTGATTCAGACCTTAAGGTTATGAGTAAAGCTGCAGACATGCTGGAAAAACTGGGAATTGATTACGAGATGACGATCATTTCCGCACACCGTATGCCTGATGTGTTTTTTGACTGGGCAAAGGCGGCCGAAGGAAAGGGGATCAAAGTGATCATCGCAGGAGCAGGGATGGCAGCACATCTTCCGGGAATGTGTGCGGCACTTTTCCCGATGCCAGTGGTAGGAGTTCCGATGTCCGGAAAGAATCTGGATGGAATGGATGCACTCTATTCGATCGTGCAGATGCCGCCGGGAATTCCGGTTGCCACTGTTGCGATTGACGGAGGTATGAATGCGGCAATTCTGGCAGCAAAGATTCTTGCAACTTCGGATGAGGAAGTTTTGAAAAAACTCAAAGCATATTCAGAAGAGATGAAAGAGACAGTTCAGAAAAAAGCAGAAAAGCTGGACGAGATCGGATATCAGGCGTATCTGGAAAAATAGAGCACAGACGATGTAAGAAATGGAGAATAGTTATGGATTATAAGAATGCAGGTGTGGATATTGAGGCTGGTTACAAATCAGTGGAACTGATGAAAGAACACGTAAAGAAAACAATGCGTCCGGAAGTACTCGGTGGACTGGGTGGATTTTCCGGTGCATTTTCTCTTGCAAAGATCAAAGAGATGGAAGAGCCGGTACTGCTTTCCGGAACAGACGGATGCGGTACAAAAGTCAAACTGGCAATGATCATGGATAAGCATGATACGATCGGAATCGATGCAGTTGCAATGTGTGTTAACGATATTGCATGTGCAGGAGGAGAACCATTATTTTTCCTGGATTACATCGCATGTGGAAAGAATTATCCGGAAAAGATCGCATCGATCGTAAGCGGTGTTGCAGAAGGATGTTTGCAGTCAGAAGCAGCGCTGATCGGCGGTGAGACAGCAGAGCATCCGGGACTGATGCCGGAGGAGGACTACGACCTTGCCGGATTTGCAGTAGGTGTCTGTGATAAAAAAGAGATGATCACAGGAGAAGACTTAAAAGCGGGAGATGTACTGATCGGGATGGCGTCTTCCGGTGTGCACAGCAACGGATTCTCTCTGGTGAGAAAAGTGTTCGAGATGACAAAAGAAAATCTGGAGACATATCATGAAAGTCTTGGATGTACATTGGGCGAGGCGCTGTTAGCTCCGACAAGAATTTATGTTAAAGCACTCAAGAGCATCAAAGCAGCGGGTGTGACAGTCAAAGCCTGCAGCCATATTACAGGCGGCGGATTCTATGAGAATATTCCACGTATGCTCAAAGAAGGAACGCATGCAGTGATCGAAAAGGACAGTTATCCGGTGCTTCCGATTTTTGATATGCTGGCAAAAGAAGGGGATATCGAAGAACAGATGATGTACAACACATTCAACATGGGACTTGGTATGGTTCTGGCAGTAGACGCCGCAGATGTGGAGAAGACAATGGAAGCAATCAAAGCGGCCGGAGATACTCCATATGTAGTAGGTAAGATCGAAGCCGGAGAAAAAGGAGTTACTTTATGCTAAGAGTAGTCGTGATGGTTTCCGGAGGCGGAACCAACCTTCAGGCGATCATAGATCGTGTGGCAGACGGTACGATCACCAATGCGGAAATTGTCGGTGTGATCAGCAATAACGCCAATGCATATGCGCTGGAACGTGCAAAAGAACACGGGATTTCGGCGTGTTGTATCTCGCCGAAGGAGTTTGAATCCAGAGAAATCTTTAATGAGAAGCTTCTGGAAGCAGTCGATGCATATGCGCCTGATCTGATCGTGCTTGCAGGATTCCTGGTGGTGATCCCGCCGGAGATGATTGCAAAATACCGCAACCGTATGATCAATATTCATCCGTCTTTGATCCCTTCCTTCTGTGGAAAAGGATTTTACGGACTGAAGGTACATGAGGCAGCTCTAGAGCGCGGTGTAAAGGTAGTCGGTGCAACGGTTCATTTTGTGGATGAGGGGACGGACACCGGTCCGATCCTGTTACAGAAAGCAGTAGAAACACAGCCGGATGATACTCCTGAGATTTTGCAGCGCCGGGTGATGGAGCAGGCAGAATGGAAGATTCTGCCGGAAGCGATCGATCTGATCGCCAATGGAAAAGTAACGGTAAAAGACGGAAGAACTGTGATCACACAGTAGAAGAGGAGACTGCCATGAAAGTTTTAATAGTCGGAAGCGGCGGAAGAGAACATGCGATCGCAGCCAGCGCCGCAAAGAGCAGCAAAGTAGAAAAGATGTACTGTGCACCGGGAAATGCGGGGATTGAAGAATTCGCAGAGTGTGTGCCGATCGGCGCCATGGAATTTGAAAAACTGGTCGCATTTGCAAAAGAAAAATCGATCGATCTTTGTATTGTGGGAATGGATGACCCTCTGGTGGGAGGTCTTGTGGATGAGATGGAAGCAGCCGGCATCCGCACATTCGGACCAAGAAAGAATGCAGCGATCCTGGAGGGATCCAAAGCGTTTTCAAAGGACCTGATGAAGAAATATCACATTCCGACAGCCGCATATGAGAATTTTACAGATCCGGATGCAGCAATTGCATATCTGGAGACTGCAAAATTCCCAATCGTGCTCAAAGCAGACGGGCTGGCACTTGGAAAAGGTGTTTTGATCTGTCAGAATTTTGAAGAGGCAAAAGAAGGCGTGCGTACGATCATGTTGGATAAGAAGTTCGGAACAGCCGGAAATGAGATGGTCATCGAAGAATTTATGACAGGCCGGGAGGTTTCTGTTCTTTCTTTCGTAGACGGAAAGACCATTAAGACCATGACTTCTGCACAGGATCACAAGCGTGCGGGAGATGGAGATACAGGCCTGAACACAGGCGGAATGGGAACATTTTCACCAAGCCCGTTCTACACAAAAGAAGTGGAAGAATTTTGCAGCGAACACATTTATCAGGCAACGGTGGATGCTATGGCAGCAGAGGGTAGAGAGTTTAAAGGCGTGATCTTTTTTGGACTGATGCTGACAGAAGAGGGACCGAAGGTACTGGAATACAATGCACGCTTCGGGGATCCGGAAGCGCAGGTTGTACTGCCGCGTATGAAGAATGATCTGATTGAAGTTGTGGAAGCATGTATTGACGGAACACTGGATCAGGTAGATCTGCAGTTTGAAGACAATGCAGCAGTATGCGTGGTACTGGCATCCGAAGGATATCCGGTAAGTTATGAAAAAGGTTTCCCGATTCAGGGGTTGGAAGAATTTAACAAGCATGAAGGGTATTACTGTTTCCATGCCGGCACAAAGCTTCAGGACGGACAGATTGTGACAAACGGCGGGCGTGTGCTCGGTGTGACAGCAAAGGGAAAAGATCTCAAAGAAGCGAGAGCCAATGCCTATGCTGCAACAGAGTGGGTGCAGTTTGAAAACAAATATATGCGTCATGATATTGGAAAAGCAATTGACGAGGCATAAAACAATATAAAATGTATAAAGAAAGAAGCTGCCTGGCGGATTTGATTTAAATTTGATCTGCCGGGCTGTTTTTGTGCGAATTAAACGATAAAAAAATGAAATATAAAGAAAAATTGAGGGAAAATAAAAGTATAATGCGAAAAAAGGACTCCAGTCCTTTTCTTGATTATAAAAAGTGTCTAAAATGTGAACTATAGAAAAGACGGAATTGGCAAATTTGAAAGGCGGATTAAAAATGGAAAAGAAACGAGTTTTTCTGATTGTTCTGGACAGTTATGGAATCGGAGAGATGACAGATGCAGCTGATTTTGGAGATGTCGGAGCAAACACATTGAAGACGATCACTGGAGTGAAGGAGTATGATACCCCGAACATGAAAAGGATCGGGCTTTTCAACATCGATGGTGTGGACTGGATGGAGAAAGAAGAGCACCCTATCGGTTCATATGCACGTATGAAGGAGCAGTCCAGAGGGAAAGATACGACGATCGGGCACTGGGAGATTGCCGGGGTGATCTCTCCAAAACCGCTTCCGACATATCCGGATGGATTCCCGAAGGAAGTGCTGGATGCGTTTGAGCGTGAGACGGGAAGGAAGGTTCTGTGCAACAAGCCGTACTCCGGAACAGACGTGATCCGGGATTACGGGCAGGAGCATGTAGAGACAGGGGCGCTGATCGTGTATACTTCTGCGGACAGTGTATTTCAGATTGCAGCACATGAAGATGTGGTTCCGATCGAAGAACTGTATCGGGACTGTGAGATCGCAAGAAGGATCCTTGTGGGAGAGCATGGGGTCGGACGTGTCATTGCAAGACCGTTTATCGGGACAGCACCGAATTTTACCAGAACTGCGAACCGGCATGATTTTTCCTTACTGCCGCCAAAAGACACGATGCTGGATGCACTTGTAAAAGCCGGATATGATACGTATGGTGTAGGAAAAATCTATGATATTTTTGCAGGACAAGGAATCCAGCATACACAGCGTATCCAGAATAATGTGGACGGAATGGAAAAAACCATCGAGACACAGGATGTAGATTTTAACGGAATCTGTTTTGTGAATCTGGTGGATTTTGACATGGTGTACGGACACCGGAACAATAGGAAAGGCTATGCAGAGGCGGCGACAACATTTGACCGTCAGCTGGGAACCTTTATGGAACGGATGAGAGATGACGATATTCTGATGATCACTGCCGATCACGGATGCGATCCGGGATTTCCGGGAACGGATCACACACGGGAGCACACACCGTTTCTTGTTTACGGCAAGAGCATCCGGGAAGATGTGAATCTCGGAACAAGAGAAAGTTTTGCAGATATTGCAGCAACGATCCTTGATATTTTCAATGTGGAAAATAATACGGACGGAACAAGTATGAAAGAATACATTTTAAAGAAATAAAAGAGAAAGGGAGGAAGCGAATGTGGAATATGTAATTGAAATGAACCACATCACCAAACAGTTTGGAAATTTCAAAGCAAACGATGATATCACCCTCCAGGTAAAAAAAGGCGAGATCCACGCGCTGCTCGGTGAAAATGGAGCAGGAAAGTCGACACTGATGAGCGTTCTCTTCGGTTTGTATCAGCCGGAGGAAGGAGAAATCCGCATCAATGGGAAAACAGTGAACATCAACAACCCGAATGACGCCAATGATCTTGGAATCGGAATGGTACACCAGCACTTCAAGTTGGTACACAACTTCACAGTTCTGGAAAGTATTGTTTTGGGACGTGAGACAACAAAGATGGGTGTGCTCAAAATGGATGCAGCCCGTAAAAAAGTAATGGAGCTCAGTGAGAAGTACAAATTCAAGATCGATCCGGATGCGTATATTTCAGATATCACAGTTGGAATGCAGCAGAGAGTGGAGATCTTAAAGATGCTCTACTGCGACAATGATATCCTGATCTTTGACGAGCCGACAGCAGTTCTGACACCACAGGAGATCAGTGAACTGATGAAGGTGATGAAGCAGCTGATCGCAGAAGGAAAATCCATTATCTTTATCACACATAAGCTCAATGAGATCAAAGAAGTTGCAAATCGATGCAGTGTTCTGAGAAAAGGAAAATACATCGGAACTGTCGAGGTGGCAGAGACATCCAAAGAGCAGATGTCTGAGATGATGGTCGGACGCAAGGTCAACTTTATCGTAGACAAACCGGAGATGACACCGGGAGAACCGGTTCTGGAAGTGAAAAATCTGACTGTAAAATCCAGACATCATGGAAAAGCTGCGGTTGACAATGTATCTTTCCAGGTAAGAAAAGGCGAGATTCTCTGCGTGGCAGGTATTGACGGAAACGGACAGTCTGAGCTGGTATATGGAATCACAGGTCTGATGCCGATCGAGCATGGACAGGTGATCTTAAATGGAAAGGATATCACCAAAGAGAGTATTCGTCAGAAATGTCTGGACGGAGTTGCACATATTCCGGAAGACCGGCACAAGGATGGACTGGTTTTAGATTACACACTTCAGGAGAATCTGGTTCTGCAGTCTTACTATACAAAGAGATTTCAGAATCACGGCTTTTTAAAATTTGATGCGATTCGTCAGTATGCGAAAATGCTGATCGAGAAATTTGATATCCGTTCCAGTCAGGGGGAGAAGAGTATTGCCAGAGGCATGTCGGGAGGAAATCAGCAGAAAGCGATTATTGCCAGAGAGCTGGACCGTAATCCGGAAATTGTCATTGCAGTACAGCCGGTACGAGGTCTGGACGTAGGCGCGATCGAGTACATCCACAAACAGCTCATTGAGCAGCGGGACGCAGGAAAGGCAGTTCTTCTCGTTTCACTGGAACTGGATGAGGTGATGAATGTCAGTGACAGGATCATCGTCATGTACGAGGGTGAGATTGTTGCAGATCTGGATCCGAAGAAGATTACGACAGAAGAACTCGGACTTTACATGGCAGGAGCGAAAAGGAGTGTGAAGAATGAAGATTAAGAATTTGTTTAAAGGAGAAGGCTTTGTCAATTTCAGTTCCTCTATCCTTGCGATCGTCTGCGGTCTGTTGTTTGGTCTGATCATTCTTCTGATCAGTAATCCAAGCCAGGCATTCGGCGGATTTATGATGATCATTCAGGGTGGGTTTACGGATGGAATGCAGGGATTCGGACAGGTGCTGTATATGGCGACACCGCTGATCATGACAGGACTTTCCGTAGGATTTGCATTTAAGACCGGATTGTTTAATATCGGAGCGTCCGGACAGTTTACAGCCGGTGCGTTTGCAGCGGTATATGTGGGAGTCAAATTCACATTTCTCCCGCCGGGAGTTCATTGTCTGGCGGCACTTCTGGCAGCGATTCTGGCAGGAGCGCTCTGGGGCATGGTTCCTGGACTTTTAAAAGCATTTTTCAATGTAAATGAAGTAATTTCATCCATTATGATGAACTATATCGGAATGTATCTGACAAACATGCTGATCCAGAAGACGGTATACGATCAGGTAAAGAACCAGTCACTGGCAGTGGCTGAAGGGGCGAATCTCCCAAAAGGAGGGCTGGACAAACTGTTCCCGGGGGCAAGTA
>SKEL01001118.1_pt1 | contig 25421 bp, 16 predicted proteins | sample 4826741 | NCBI WGS metagenome assembly SKEL01 (sample SAMN11008810, study PRJNA524170) | human gut metagenome | biome: Human fecal sample; material: Feces; isolation source: fecal sample from pouch patient p33 | host: Homo sapiens | place: Israel: Tel-Aviv | collected 2016-03-22
TCGCCTGGCTGATGAAGTCGTTTGGCAATTTCCATCATGACGTGACAACCGTTCTGCAAAACTACTTTCATTACTGCGCTCTGAAAATGAGCTGTGTAGAGCTGGCCCGGACGTTTGTCTTTCTGGCGAATCAGGGGAAAGCTATTCATATTGATGAACCTGTGGTGACGCCAATGCAGGCGCGGCAAATTAACGCGCTGATGGCGACCAGCGGTATGTACCAGAACGCGGGGGAGTTTGCCTGGCGGGTGGGACTACCGGCAAAATCTGGCGTTGGTGGCGGTATTGTGGCGATTGTTCCGCATGAAATGGCCATCGCTGTCTGGAGTCCGGAACTGGATGATGCCGGTAACTCGCTTGCGGGCATTGCCGTCCTTGAACAATTGACGAAACAATTAGGGCGTTCAGTTTATTAATGCAGTCTCTCGATCCACTCTTCGCGCGTTTATCCCGTTCAAAATTTCGCTCTCGCTTTCGTTTGGGTGTGAAAGAGCGTCAGTATTGTCTGGAGAAAGGCGCGCCAGTCATTGAACAACATGCGGCAGATTTTGTCGCTAAACGTCTTGCTCCGGCATTACCGGCTAACGACGGTAAGCAAACCCCCATGCGCGGGCATCCGGTTTTTATCGCTCAACACGCCACCGCGACCTGTTGTCGCGGTTGTCTGGCTAAGTGGCATAACATTCCTCAGGGGGAAGCGTTAAGTGAGGAGCAACAACGTTATATTGTGACGGTAATCTATCACTGGCTGGTTATACAGATGAATCAGCCATGATAATTACGGAAATCGATAAAATGGCATTCATTAGGTATCTTTATTTGCCGCCGCTGTCAGCGAACATGCTATCCTTTATGAGAATTTACTTATTACGTTGAGATAATTGCCACCCGCAATTGTATGGACAGATAATTAATGCATGTACACCCCATTTCAACTTTCCGTTTGTTCCAGGAAGGTCATCTGCTACGTAATAGCATCGCTATTTTTGCGCTAACCACGCTGTTCTATTTTATTGGTGCAGAGTTACGGCTGGTTCACGAACTTTCTCTTTTCTGGCCGCTGAATGGCGTAATGGCGGGGGTGTTTGCCCGCTATGTCTGGCTTAATCGACTGCATTACTATGCGATCAGTTATGTGGCGATGCTGGTTTATGATGCCATAACCACCGAATGGGGGCTGGTTTCACTGGCTATCAATTTCTCCAATATGATGTTTATTGTTACCGTCGCCTTACTGGTCGCGCGGGATAAGCGTCTGGGAAAAAATAAGTATGAGCCAATAAGTGCCTTACGGTTATTTAATTACTGTCTGCTTGCCGCATTATTATGCGCTATTGTCGGGGCGATTGGTTCGGTCAGTATTGATAGTCTGGATTTCTGGCCTTTGCTTGCGGACTGGTTCAGTGAGCAATTCTCAACGGGCGTGTTGATCGTGCCTTGTATGCTGACGTTGGCTATTCCTGGAGTGCTGCCGCGCTTTAAAGCAGAACAGATGATGCCCGCCATCGCGCTTATTGTGTCGGTTATTGCCTCGGTAGTCATTGGCGGAGCGGGGAGTCTGGCGTTCCCGCTGCCTGCATTAATCTGGTGTGCAGTGCGCTATACGCCGCAGGTAACATGTCTGTTGACCTTTGTCACCGGTGCGGTGGAAATCGTACTGGTGGCAAATTCGGTGATTGATATCTCGGTCGGTTCGCCGTTCTCCATTCCGCAAATGTTCTCCGCACGTCTCGGTATTGCCACGATGGCGATATGCCCAATTATGGTTTCTTTTAGCGTGGCAGCGATCAATTCGCTAATGAAGCAAGTTGCGCTGCGAGCCGACTTTGATTTTCTGACTCAGGTTTACTCACGGTCCGGTCTTTATGAGGCGCTGAAAAGTCCATCGCTGAAACAGACACAACATCTGACTGTCATGCTGCTTGATATCGACTATTTCAAAAGCATTAACGATAACTATGGACATGAATGTGGCGATAAAGTGTTAAGCGTGTTTGCCCGGCATATTCAGAAGATTGTCGGTGATAAGGGGCTGGTGGCGCGAATGGGCGGCGAAGAATTTGCTGTTGCAGTGCCGTCGGTGAATCCTGTCGATGGTCTGCTAATGGCGGAAAAAATCCGTAAAGGCGTTGAACTGCAACCATTCACCTGGCAACAAAAAACGCTTTATCTCACGGTAAGTATTGGCGTCGGTAGTGGTCGCGCATCGTACCTAACGCTGACCGATGACTTTAATAAATTGATGGTCGAAGCCGATACGTGTCTGTATCGCTCGAAGAAAGATGGGCGCAACCGTACCAGCACTATGCGTTACGGTGAGGAAGTTGTCTGACATCTTTATTCATTACGCGCGATTTGAATGCAATGTGTTCTACCACTTTATGATCCAGGAAAAGGCGTTTTTCCTCGATTAAACCATGATCCGCGCCACACTTTTCTCATAAAACTGCTCATTAATCATCAGGAGTTGATCAAAACAGGGGTTCGGCGTATTAAAGTTTGCTAACCTGTCGTACCAATTCAAACAGGTTGTATGACTAATCAGAAGGGAACCCATTGTGAAAACACTAAATCGTCGCGATTTTCCCGGTGCACAGTATCCAGAACGTATCATTCAGTTTGGTGAAGGTAACTTCCTGCGCGCCTTTGTTGACTGGCAAATCGATCTCCTGAATGAGCACACCGATCTGAATTCTGGCGTGGTCGTTGTTCGTCCGATTGAAACTTCATTCCCGCCGTCACTGAGCACGCAGGATGGTCTGTACACCACCATTATCCGTGGCCTGAATGAGAAGGGGGAAGCGGTCAGCGACGCGCGTCTGATTCGCTCGGTTAATCGTGAAATCAGCGTCTACAGTGAATACGATGAATTCCTGAAACTGGCGCACAACCCGGAAATGCGCTTTGTTTTCTCTAACACCACCGAAGCGGGTATCAGCTACCATGCGGGCGATAAATTCGATGACGCGCCAGCGGTAAGCTATCCGGCAAAACTGACCCGTCTGCTGTTCGAACGCTTTAGCCATTTCAACGGTGCGCTGGATAAAGGTTGGATCATCATTCCGTGTGAGTTGATTGACTACAATGGCGACGCGTTGCGTGAACTGGTGCTGCGCTATGCGCAAGAGTGGGCACTGCCAGAAGCATTTATTCAATGGCTGGATCAGGCTAACAGCTTCTGTTCTACGCTGGTGGACCGTATCGTTACCGGTTATCCGCGCGATGAAGTGGCTAAACTGGAAGAAGAACTGGGTTATCACGATGGTTTTCTCGACACCGCTGAACACTTTTACCTGTTTGTGATTCAGGGACCGAAATCCTTAGCGACTGAACTACGTCTGGACAAATATCCGCTCAACGTGCTGATTGTTGACGATATTAAACCGTACAAAGAACGCAAAGTGGCAATCCTCAACGGTGCGCACACCGCGCTGGTGCCGGTGGCGTTCCAGGCAGGGCTGGATACCGTAGGTGAAGCGATGAACGATGCTGAAATTTGCGCATTCGTTGAAAAAGCTATCTACGAAGAAATTATTCCGGTACTGGATTTGCCTCGTGATGAACTGGAATCTTTCGCCAGTGCAGTCACCGGGCGTTTCCGTAACCCGTACATTAAGCATCAGCTGCTGTCTATCGCGCTCAACGGTATGACCAAGTTCCGCACCCGCATCCTGCCACAGCTGCTGGCAGGGCAGAAGGCAAACGGCACACTTCCGGCGCGCCTTACTTTCGCATTAGCGGCATTGATTGCGTTCTATCGTGGTGAGCGTAACGGCGAAACATATCCGGTACAGGACGATGCACACTGGCTGGAACGTTATCAGCAACTCTGGAGCCAGCATCGTGACCGTGTTATCGGCACCCAGGAACTGGTAGCGATTGTTTTGGCAGAAAAAGACCACTGGGAGCAGGACCTGACGCAAGTGTCTGGTCTGGTCGAGCAGGTTGCTAATGACCTGGATGCGATTCTCGAAAAAGGGATGCGCGAAGCTGTACGTCCGTTGTGCTAATAACACCGTTACTTCTGAACCCGGTTTCGACCGGGTTTCTTATTCCACCATATTAGTTACAACATCCTATATGCCTTTATCATTAACAGGTGCCACATGCAGCGCCTGCTAATGTTGTAAGCTTGTAGGTAATTTGTAAGTAGCGTCTTGAGAATGTGATCGTAATCACGTTTAATAGGGCGACTTTTCCACGCCTGAAGATAACCATGATTGTTCGTCCACAACAACACTGGCTGCGCCGTATTTTTGTCTGGCACGGCTCAGTATTATCCAAGATATCCTCGCGCTTACTACTCAATTTTCTCTTTTCTATCGCTGTTATTTTCATGCTGCCCTGGTACACGCATCTGGGCATCAAATTCACCCTCGCACCGTTCAGCATTCTCGGTGTCGCCATCGCCATTTTTCTTGGTTTTCGTAATAATGCCGGGTACGCCCGTTACGTTGAAGCGCGAAAACTTTGGGGGCAGTTGATGATTGCCTCACGGTCGTTACTGCGCGAGGTAAAAACGACATTGCCGGATTCGGCAAGTGTAAGGGAGTTTGCCCGGCTGCAAATCGCTTTCGCCCACTGTTTACGCATGACATTACGCAAACAGCCACAGGCGGAAGTGCTGGCTCATTATCTCAAGACTGAAGATCTTCAGCGTGTACTGGCTTCGAACTCTCCAGCTAACCGTATCTTGTTAATAATGGGAGAATGGTTGGCGGTTCAGCGCCGCAATGGACAGCTTTCAGATATCCTGTTTATTAGCCTCAACGATCGGCTTAATGATATTTCAGCGGTCCTGGCAGGATGCGAGCGCATTGCCTATACGCCAATTCCCTTTGCCTACACCCTGATTTTGCATCGTACCGTTTATCTGTTTTGTATCATGCTGCCGTTCGCGCTGGTCGTGGACCTGCATTACATGACGCCTTTTATCTCTGTGCTGATTTCCTACACTTTTATTTCGCTGGATTGTCTGGCGGAAGAACTGGAAGATCCGTTCGGTACTGAAAACAATGATTTACCACTGGATGCCATCTGCAACGCTATTGAAATTGACCTGTTACAGATGAACGATGAAGCCGAAATTCCAGCAAAAATTCTTCCCGATCGTCATTACCAGCTGACGTGATATTTACTCCATACGCCGGGCAACAATAAACAGACGCGGAAATGCCAGCAGTATCTGTCCGTTCTCTTGCAGTGGATACTGCTCTTCCAGCATCTGATGGTAGCGCTTAAGAAAAAGCTGCTGTTCGCTCTCGGTCAGATCCTGTAACCACGGACGTAATCCAGTGGCAGTCACCCAATCGATAATCGCCTGGTGTGACGGCATCTGGTGATAGTAGGTGGTTCGCCAGATATCGACCTCACATCCGGCTTCGCTCAAAATATCGTAGTAAGCATGAACGCCAGCCAACGGCTCACGCCCGCGATCCGGGTAGTTTTGTTCCCAGGCAACTTCGCGCATGAGCACATGGGTCGGCTCCAGCCAGTTATCTGGCATCTGTACTGCCAGCACGCCCTGCGGATTAAGTAAAGAAACCAGATGAGGAAACAATTCGTAGTGGTCGGGCAGCCATTGCAGTGAGGCATTAGCAAAAATCAGATCGAGTGCCTGTACCGGTTGCCAGTTGCGGATGTCTGCTTCCACGAACTGGCAGTCTGGCAAAGCACTGCGCGCTTCAGCAATCATCGCCGGAGACGAGTCGATGCCTGTTATCCTGGCCGCAGGCCAACGTTGTTGTAGAAGGGCGGTGCTGTTACCTGGGCCACAGCCAAGATCGGCAACATATTCGACATTTTCCAGCGGCACTCTGGCAAGCAGCTCCACCGCCGGACGCGATCGTTCAGCGGAAAAGTGTAGATATAAAGAGGGGTTCCAGTCAGACATTTTTTTACTCCCGTCAGCGCGTTACCCCAATTGTAGATAAAATTGATAAATTCGCCTCACGGCATCAAACCATTGAACAGACGTTTTTTACGCGGCCCGGTCATTAAAGATTCCAGTTTCGCGACACAGGTTTTGTAGTGGGGCGTGGTTTTATGGAACGCCACTGCGTCTTCATCTTTATAGGCTTCGTAGATATAAAAGCGCGAATTCACTTCCGGGTCCTGTAAGACATCGAAGCGCAAATTGCCTTCTTCCTGTACAGAGCCCAGGTGGTTCTGGCGAAAAACTTCGATAAACTCGTCAACCTTGTCTTCATGAACGTTAATTTCAACCAGTGTGACGTGCATAATTCTTCTCCTTAGATCCGCAGTTACTGTTTTTCACTCAGATAGAGTTCATATGCCCGATCAGCCGTTTCGTTATGGTGAACCACCGCCTGTACGGCTTTCATCATCGCCACCGGATGGTCAGACTGGAAAATATTACGCCCCATATCCACACCAGAAGCGCCCTGATCGATAGCCTGCCAGCACATTTCCAGCGCCTCGCGCTCCGGTAATTTTTTACCGCCAGCAATAACAATGGGTACCGGACATCCGGCAACAATCCGTTCAAAACCTTTTTCGACATAATAGGTTTTGATAATTTGCGCCCCCATTTCAGCGGCGATTCGAGTCGCGAGCGAGAAATAACGCTGATCGCGCACCATATCTTTGCCCACGCCAGTCACGGCCATGGTCGGCATTCCCACTTTCATTCCGGCATCAACCAGCTGAATAATATTTTTGATCGACTGATGTTCATATTCGCTGCCGATATAAACCTGCGCCGCCACCGCGCAACTGTTCAGGCGCACGGCGTCATCCATCGATAACGCCACGGCTTCATTACTTAATTCCGCCAGAATAGAGTTCGCACCTGACGCCCGCAGTACCACCGGCCTATTGGTCGCAGGGGGAACTACGCTGCGCAAAATGCCGCGCGTACACATTAATACATCGGCATGTTCAAACAGCGGGGCGATATTTATATCAATGCGTTCAAGTCCGGTAGTCGGTCCCTGAAAATAACCATGGTCAAAAGCCAGCATCACGGTTTTACCCGTTTTCGGATTAAATATCCGCGATAAGCGTGACTGCATTCCCCAATCCAGCGCACCGCAACCTTTCAGGGTAAAAGGGATATTTTTTTGCGGTTGATCGGTACGAAAATCTTTACCATCTTTAATATCGTCTAAATCTGCCATAACTTACTCCGGTTAAGTAATGCACATCAGAAATCGTATTTGCCGATATTCTCTTTGTTGAATATCACGCGCTCCGGTAACAGTACGATGCCATTACCATCCGCTTCGTAGTCATAGCCCTGAACGCTGTTTGGCGAGACTTCAACCTGACCTACGCCCTTGATATCCAGCTTGTCGCCCGTTTTCATTGATCCTTTTTTCAATAATGCATCCGCGACATACACTGAAATTTTGCCTTGCTGAACCACATCCCACAGGCCAAATTCTTTCACCGTGCCGCGCTCTACATACGGGCGCATCACATTTGGCGTACTGAATCCGACAATCGCTACTTTGTCATTTTTCAAGTTTTCTGCGGCTTGTGCGGCAGCGGGCAGGGCGTTGGCATCGGGGGCGATAATGGCGTCGAGATCGCTATACGCTTTTAATATTCCTTCTGCGGTTTGTAACGATTTAGTGGCATCGTTATAGCCAAACTGCGTAGTGACAATTTCCCAGCCTGGATGCTCTTTGGCGATTTTCGCTTTCGCTTCTTTCACCCACTGGTTTTGGTCCGTAACGGTGGGGCTTGAGTAGAAAAACGCGACTTTGGCTTTGTCTTTATTCACCTGACGCGCCGCCATATCCACCAACATACCTCCTAACTGGGCGGGCGTTCCCTGATTAATGTAGTAAGAGCGGCACTCCGGTTTAGTATCAGAGTCCCAGGTCAGCACTCTCACACCACGTTGCATGGCGCGTTTCAGTGCCGGACACAAGCCATCAGGCGAAACCGCAGAAACGATAATGGCGTTATAACCTTGATTGACGAAGTTATTAATCAACTGTACCTGACCAGAAACACTGGGTTCTGTCGGCCCGTCGTAGGTCACATCAACGCCCAGCTCTTTACCCGCTTGTTGTGCGCCGTTGCCACCGCTGGTAAAAAATCCCACGCCAACCAGTTTGGGAATAAATGCAATACGCTCTGCGGCCTGCACATTCATAGAGATTGCGGCAATGCCAAGAGCGCTAAGTAAGGCGATTTTCTTAAAGCGATGAAGTGTCATGAAGATATCCTTTATGGCAATGGGTTATTGGCCCGACGCGCCAGCCACTCTTTAATTTGCTGGCGATGCAGGCTAACGGAACGACCTACGACAACGACGATAAGTAGCGCACCGGAAAGGGCGCTGGACACCTGATTTGGCACTCCTGCCATTTGCAAACCTTGTTGCAAATATCCCACTAATAAAACCGCAATGGCGGTGCCGATAATGGAACCGGAACCACCATAAATATTGGCCCCGCCAAGCACCACGGCGGTGATGGCGGGCATCAGAAACGACGCACCGAGATCGGAACGTGCTGAACCAAAATACGATACCAGCAGCACAGCGGCGACCGCAGACGCCAGCCCCGTCATGGCATAGAGCGCACATAAGGTACGGTTAACTGGAATCGCGCTATAAAGCGCCACGCGCGGGCTTTGCCCAATCAAAAACACATTACGTCCGGCATGGGTTTTATGCAGCCAGAGCCAGAAAACGAGGAGACATATCAGGAAGATAATCAGCGGAACGGGGAGTCCCAGCACATCCAGGTTAGCGAAATCTGTAAACGCCATCGGGAATCCACCAATACCTTCGTACCCCGTCGCTCCGGCCATACCGGAAAGCAGCAGAGCGCTTCCGGCAAACAGATACAGCGTGCCAAGCGTAATCACCAGCGGGTTAACTTTGGTATAGATAATTAATCCGGCGTTGATCAGCCCGCACAATGCGCCGAGCAGTAAGGTCAGGAGTATCGCCAGCGGCATCGGCACACCACTTTGAAACAGTACGCCCAATGCAATGGCGCAGAGGCCGATGGTCGAACCAAACGAAATATCGATCCCGCCACTGACAATCACCATCGTTAGCGGTAGGGCGACAATGCCAATGCAGATAAAGTCACTGGTGCTGAACAGCAACATATTGAGATCTAACATTCGCGGGTTAATTGCACCAAATGCGACAATCTCAATAACGAGCAGTGCGGCAAGAGCCAGTTCCCAACCGTAGCGAATACGCATTATGCGGCCTCCCGTTTTTTACCTGACGAAGCGGGTTTAACGGATGGCGGTGGCGTCATAAAGCGGGCATATTTTTGCCGCCGTAGATTACGTTCCAGCGCACAACGCAGGCGTCCATCAAACACCAGCACCGCCAGCAGAACCAGACCCGCGATAAAATCATTCCACCATGCCGGAATGCGCAACAGCACCAGTACGCTATCGATCTGCGTCAGGAACCATGCGCCGAGTACCGCACCAATGATCGCACCGGAACCACCGAGCAAACTAATGCCGCCCAGCACGCAGGCTGCAATTGCTTTCATCTCCAGCCCGGTACCGGTCTGGTTGGGGATAAAACCAATCTGCGAAGCAAACACAATTCCCGTCAGTGCCGCCATGCAGCCGTTCAACGAAAATGCCACAATGCGAATGGCTTCAGTACGAACGCCCAGTTGACGAGCGCCCTGTAAATTATCGCCCGTGGCATAAAAACTGCGTCCAAACGCCGTCTTTGCCAGCAGCCAGGCCATAAATGCCACCAGAATTATCGTCAACCAACCAATTGCTGAAACGCCAAGCAGCAGCGGGGCGGAGAGCTGTTTCAGTTCGGCGGGTAACCCTTCAATCCATTTGCCGCCAGTCCACAGCAACATGATGCCTCTGTACAACCCTAACGTGCCAAGGGTGGCAACAATGGCAGGGATCTTTAGCCACGCGACCAGGACACCGTTGAAAAATCCCGCGAGCAAACCAAGCAGTAAAGTCGCGACACAAGCAACAGGTAGTGAATATCCTGCGTTCAGTAACATCCCCAACAGCACCGCGCACATTCCGGTAATCGAACCCACTGAAACATCAATATTGCGCGTAAGCATTACCAGCGTCGCGCCCATTGCCAGCAGGATCAGGATTTGCGCGCTGCTATAAACCATGGTCAGCGTTTGCACACTTAAATACTGGCGGTCGAGAAAACCGGGTAATACAAACAGCAGCACCACCGCCAGCAGTGCCGTGATTTCACGGTTGTTCTGAATAAACTTCAGCATGACGCCTCCTGACGCTGACTATCGCCGAAGGCAACGCGCATAATAGTCTCGACATTAATATCGCGCTCGGTCAGTGCAGAGTGGGTAATTTCGCCCTGATGCATCACATACACACGATCTGCCATCAGTTCGATCTCTTCCAGGTCGGAGGAGATAAGCAGCACAGCCACATTTTGTGCGGCGATGCTGCGCAACAGCTGGTAGATATCATTACGGGCCGAGACATCCACGCCGCGCGTCGGCTCATCGACAATCAATACTTGCGGCGAAGCTTCCAGGCATTTGGCAATGAGGATTTTTTGCTGGTTGCCACCGGATAATGTCCGTGCAGCTTGTTCCGGTTGGTTGAATTTAATATTCAGCGCCCGACGATAACGTTCCAGGGTGGCATTATCTTTCGCGGTTTTCGCCCAGAATCCACGAAGGTTATGAGTAAGGGCGCAGACGTTCCAGGCCAGCGAAGCATCGAGATTCAGTCCGGATGACTGGCGATCTTCCGGCAGATAAACCAGACCGCGCAGTAAACGTTCTCCAGTGGATAATTTATTGATCTCTTTACCATTCAGCATAATGCGTCCGCCACGCAAAGTACGCAGACCATAGAGCGTCTCGGCCAGTTCTGTGCGTCCGGCCCCCACCAGCCCAGCCAGGCCCAGAATTTCTCCGGCATTGAGCGTCAGGCTGACATTCCTGAAACCTTCGCCGGTCAGATTTTCCAGTGTCAGCACCGGCGTTCCGGCGGCATGTTGTGGGCGGTTACCAGGTAACTCCAGCCATAATTTTTGGCTGGCAGAGAGCGATTTTTCCCGTACCGCTGGGGTGATGGCCTGAATAATGTCGTCGGTAGACAGTTCGCTGGTTTTGCCGCTTAAGGCGATGGTTCCGTCGCGCATCACGCTAATTCGATCGGCAATCTGGCGAATTTCCGGCAGCTTATGCGAGATAAAAACAATACCCACGCCAGTAGCAAGCAGCTCTTGCAAGCGACTAAACAAGCGTTCGGTTTCCGCAGGGGTAAGCGAGGCGGTAGGTTCATCGAGGATCAGAATCCGCGAGTCGCGCATCAGCCCGCGGAGGATTTCCACCATTTGGCGATCGGCGACATCCAGCGATCCTGCCAGACTATGCAGATCAAACTGGCAGCCCAGCGCCGCCAGCAAGTTCTTCATTTTCTGCATGGAGAGCTGTTTTTTTGCCAGCCCAAACAGGATGTTTTCTTTTATCGACAGGCTTGGGAAAAGCAGCGGTTCCTGGGGAACGAGATAAATACCCAGCTGATGAGCATGAACTGGCGTTAATCTGACGTAGTTGTTGCCCTCAATCTCCAGCGTACCGCTATCAGCAGGGGTAATACCGGCAATAATCTTCATTAACGTCGATTTACCGGCACCATTGCCGCCGAGCAGGGCGTGGACCTCCCCCTGATGCAACGTAAAATCGATGCCTTTCAGGACATTGACCCCTGAATACTGTTTATAAACCGAGCGGGCGCAAAGTAGCGGTAACGCGCGGGTATCACTCGTTTGCATATTTCCCCCGTTCAGTTTTGCAGGTGAGTTTTGAACAAATGTATTTCTGCTTTTAATTTGTTCATAACCTTAGGTGGACATTGCACATATTTCCGACGAATAGATCACAATTTATGCTATTTTGATTTTCACGGTTGCGTTTGTTCATGCTCGTAGAGTCAAACTGTGGTTGCCATCACAGATATAAATGAGCAAGAACTGAACAATTGCATTAAAGATTTAAATATGTTCAAAGTGAAGAATGAATTATGACAATCAACGATTCGGCAATTTCAGAACAGGGAATGTGTGAAGAAGAACAGGTCGCGCGGATCGCGTGGTTTTACTATCACGACGGGCTGACCCAGAGCGAGATCAGCGATCGTCTCGGCCTGACACGTTTGAAAGTGTCGCGATTGCTGGAGAAAGGGCATCAGTCCGGCATTATTCGCGTACAGATTAATTCTCGCTTTGAAGGCTGTCTGGAATATGAAACTCAATTACGTCGTCAGTTTTCGCTGCAACATGTCCGGGTGATCCCTGGGCTTGCGGATGCTGATGTCGGTGGGCGACTGGGGATAGGCGCGGCGCATATGTTGATGAGTTTACTTCAACCACAACAGATGCTGGCGATTGGTTTTGGCGAGGCAACCATGAATACGCTGCAACGCTTAAGTGGTTTTATTTCGTCACAGCAAATTCGCCTGGTCACGCTCTCCGGTGGCGTCGGTTCTTATATGACGGGAATCGGGCAGCTTAACGCGGCGTGCAGTGTGAATATTATTCCGGCTCCGTTGCGGGCATCCTCCGCTGACATTGCCCGTACGCTAAAAAATGAAAATTGCGTCAAAGATGTTCTGTTAGCCGCGCAAGCAGCGGATGTGGCGATTGTCGGCATTGGTGCTGTGAGTCAACAGGACGATGCGACAATCATTCGCTCCGGTTATATCAGCCAGGGCGAACAGTTAATGATTGGCCGAAAAGGGGCGGTTGGCGACATTTTAGGCTACTTTTTTGATGCAAAAGGTGACGTTGTCACGAATATCAAAATACATAACGAACTGATTGGCTTACCTTTAAGCGCGCTGAAGACCATACCCGTCCGGGTTGGCGTGGCAGGGGGAGAAAATAAAGCCGAAGCAATTGCCGCTGCAATGAAAGGCGGTTATATCAACGCACTGGTTACCGATCAGGACACAGCAGCGGCGATTTTACGTAGTTAAATTTGCATGACCTTATTACCGGGAATGATGGAGAACGTATAGAGGAACAGACAGAACGCATAAGCCGAGGATAATCTAATGGCTCGACTCTTTACCCTTTCAGAATCAAAGTACTACCTGATGGCGCTGGATGCAGGCACCGGAAGTATTCGGGCTGTGATATTCGACCTGGAAGGCAATCAAATAGCAGTGGGACAGGCGGAGTGGCGGCATCTGGCAGTACCGGACGTTCCTGGTTCTATGGAATTTGATCTCAACAAAAACTGGCAACTGGCGTGTGAGTGTATGCGCCAGGCGCTGCACAACGCCGGCATAGCCCCGGAGTATATCGCTGCCGTTTCGGCATGTTCGATGCGTGAAGGCATTGTTTTATATAATAATGAAGGAGCCCCGATCTGGGCCTGCGCCAATGTGGATGCCAGAGCGGCACGCGAAGTTAGCGAACTTAAAGAACTGCACAACAATACCTTTGAAAACGAAGTTTATCGCGCGACCGGACAAACACTGGCTTTAAGTGCCATCCCCAGATTACTTTGGCTGGCGCACCATCGTTCCGATATTTACCGTCAGGCATCAACCATCACCATGATCAGCGACTGGCTGGCCTATATGCTCAGCGGCGAACTGGCGGTGGATCCCTCTAACGCTGGCACCACGGGACTTCTTGATCTAACCACCCGTGACTGGAAACCTGCATTGCTGGATATGGCTGGCCTACGTGCCGATATTCTTTCTCCTGTCAAAGAAACCGGCACATTGCTGGGCGTGGTAAGTTCACAAGCGGCGGAACTCTGCGGTCTGAAGGCGGGCACTCCGGTGGTCGTTGGAGGAGGCGACGTGCAGCTTGGTTGCCTTGGGTTAGGCGTTGTGCGTCCGGCACAAACCGCGGTTCTTGGCGGCACATTCTGGCAGCAAGTTGTAAATTTAGCCGCGCCGGTGACAGACCCAGAAATGAACGTGCGCGTTAATCCTCATGTTATTCCTGGCATGGTACAAGCTGAATCTATAAGCTTTTTTACCGGACTCACCATGCGCTGGTTCCGCGATGCTTTCTGTGCCGAAGAAAAACTGATTGCCGAACGTTTAGGCATCGACACCTATACGCTGCTGGAAGAGATGGCCAGTCGGGTGCCGCCTGGGTCGTGGGGCGTAATGCCGATCTTCTCCGACAGAATGCGCTTTAAAACCTGGTATCACGCTGCGCCTTCCTTTATTAACTTGTCCATTGACCCGGATAAATGTAACAAAGCGACATTGTTCCGTGCGCTGGAAGAAAATGCGGCGATTGTATCAGCGTGTAACTTGCAGCAAATTGCTGATTTCTCGAATATTCATCCTTCATCGTTAGTCTTTGCAGGCGGAGGTTCAAAAGGGAAATTATGGAGTCAAATTCTCGCTGATGTCTCGGGATTACCCGTCAATATTCCGGTGGTCAAAGAAGCCACTGCATTAGGATGTGCCATTGCAGCTGGCGTCGGTGCCGGAATTTTTTCATCAATGGCAGAAACCGGAGAACGCCTGGTTCGCTGGGAACGGACGCACACACCAGACCCGGAAAAGCATGAACTTTATCAGGATTCACGCGATAAGTGGCAGGCAGTTTATCAGGATCAGCTGGGGCTGGTTGATCATGGACTGACGACGTCGTTATGGAAAGCGCCTGGGTTATAGTTTCATTGACAGCCACATCATGATGACCGTGGCTGTTAGTTTTTGAGTATAGTTATTCTTATTTCCCTTCTTTTAGAGCTGGCTTGTTAAAAGCCAGCTTGCAGATTCATCGTTCCATCACCAGTACTATATTCAAGAGAAAATTGCTATTTTTCTTAAAGCATTAAGCACAACCCTTATTTTATAGCGAATATTCCTAAAGACACTAATGGATGCAAAAGGGGTTTAATAAACTTCGATTTTTAGCAATTAGTGCTATTCTTTGTTAAATATGATGATGATAATTTTCCTATTGAAAGAAACAGTTTTCTTATTAAGCAACAATAACTCATAGTTCATATTTAAATAAAATAAGAACTATGCAATTTTTAATCTATCAATTCGAAAGCATTAGCAAATTAGCCAAATTGACACCTTCCCACCTCCAACTAACACTCAATACAGACCTCTGACAATTTAATAAGTTTCATTTTTAATGTCTGACGACTCATCTCTTTCGTGGCTGTATTGTTTGTATATGGAGCGTTTATATGAATAGAATCTATCGCGTGATATGGAATTGCACTCTACAGGTATTTCAGGCCTGCTCGGAATTAACTCGCAGGGCAGGTAAAACATCGACGGTTAATTTGCGTAAATCCTCTGGACTGACAACGAAATTCAGTAGATTGACGCTGGGTGTTTTGCTGGCACTAAGCGGTTCAGCGTCTGGTGCAAGTCTGGAAGTTGATAATGATCAGATTACCAATATTGATACTGATGTTGCTTATGATGCCTACCTGGTTGGCTGGTATGGCACTGGAGTGCTTAATATTTTGGCTGGCGGTAATGCCTCCTTAACCACTATTACTACCAGCGTCATTGGCGCTAATGAGGACTCAGAGGGCACCGTTAATGTTTTGGGTGGCACCTGGCGATTGTATGATAGCGGAAATAATGCAAGGCCTTTAAATGTGGGTCAATCCGGAACGGGGACGCTGAATATTAAACAGAAGGGTCACGTCGATGGAGGCTATTTAAGATTAGGTTCTTCGACAGGAGGCGTCGGGACGGTCAATGTTGAGGGAGAGGACTCTGTTCTGACGACCGAATTATTCGAAATAGGTAGCTATGGCACAGGTTCATTAAATATTACGGATAAGGGTTACGTCACGAGTTCAATCGTCGCCATTTTAGGCTATCAGGCGGGCAGTAATGGCCAGGTTGTCGTTGAAAAGGGTGGCGAGTGGCTAATAAAAAATAATGATTCCTCAATTGAATTTCAAATTGGTAATCAAGGAACTGGGGAGGCGACTATTCGCGAGGGGGGGTTGGTTACGGCTGAAAATACGATTATCGGTGGCAATGCCACCGGTATCGGAACCCTGAATGTGCAGGATCAAGACTCTGTCATCACGGTACGCAGACTCTATAATGGATATTTCGGTAATGGCACAGTCAATATTTCCAATAATGGACTGATTAATAACAAAGAATATTCATTGGTGGGCGTTCAGGACGGTTCCCACGGTGTCGTCAACGTGACCGATAAAGGGCATTGGAATTTCCTCGGAACGGGCGAAGCTTTCCGCTATATCTATATCGGTGATGCTGGCGACGGTGAACTTAATGTCTCGAGTGAAGGCAAAGTAGATTCGGGAATTATCACTGCGGGGATGAAAGAAACAGGCACAGGCAACATTACTGTTAAGGATAAGAACTCCGTTATCACTAATCTCGGAACTAATCTTGGTTATGACGGCCACGGCGAAATGAATATCAGTAATCAGGGGCTTGTTGTCAGCAACGGAGGAAGTTCACTCGGTTATGGAGAAACCGGCGTCGGGAATGTCAGCATCACCACGGGGGGAATGTGGGAGGTCAATAAGAATGTCTATACCACCATTGGTGTTGCGGGCGTCGGAAACCTCAATATTAGCGATGGCGGTAAGTTCGTATCGCAAAATATTACTTTTTTGGGCGATAAAGCAAGCGGTATCGGCACACTGAACCTGATGGATGCGACATCATCGTTCGATACTGTGGGTATCAATGTCGGTAATTTTGGTAGCGGTATCGTAAATGTCAGTAATGGTGCCACCCTTAATTCAACGGGCTATGGATTTATCGGAGGAAATGCCTCCGGTAAGGGGATAGTTAATATTTCAACGGACAGTCTCTGGAATTTAAAGACATCATCTACTAACGCACAATTGCTACAGGTCGGTGTATTAGGCACGGGTGAACTGAATATTACCACCGGAGGTATAGTTAAAGCGCGTGATACACAGATAGCTCTCAATGACAAAAGTAAGGGCGACGTGAGGGTGGATGGGCAGAACTCTCTTCTTGAAACATTCAATATGTACGTAGGGACATCTGGTACGGGTACGTTAACCCTGACGAATAACGGTACGCTGAATGTCGAAGGTGGAGAAGTTTACTTAGGTGTTTTTGAGCCTGCTGTAGGAACGCTAAACATTGGTGCTGCTCACGGTGAGGCGGCGGCAGATGCCGGATTTATCACCAATGCGACGAAAGTGGAGTTTGGTCTTGGCGAAGGCGTTTTTGTCTTTAATCATACCAATAACAGTGATGCCGGCTACCAGGTCGATATGCTGATTACAGGTGACGATAAAGACGGAAAAGTGATCCATGATGCAGGCCATACGGTGTTCAATGCAGGGAATACTTATAGCGGTAAAACGCTGGTCAATGACGGCCTCCTGACCATTGCGTCTCATACGGCAGATGGGGTAACGGGCATGGGGTCGAGTGAAGTAACCATTGCAAACCCCGGTACGCTCGACATTCTCGCATCAACGAACAGTGCAGGAGATTACACGCTGACCAATGCGCTCAAAGGCGATGGCTTGATGCGAGTGCAGCTGTCATCCTCCGACAAGATGTTTGGCTTTACCCATGCAACAGGGACTGAATTCGCCGGTGTTGCCCAACTGAAAGACAGTACCTTCACTCTGGAACGCGACAACACCGCTGCGCTTACTCACGCGATGTTGCAGTCTGACAGTGAAAATACCACATCGGTAAAAGTTGGAGAGCAATCCATTGGTGGACTGGCCATGAATGGAGGTACCATCATTTTCGATACGGATATTCCTGCTGCGACGCTCGCGGAGGGATATATCAGCGTCGATACGCTGGTTGTCGGCGCGGGTGACTACACCTGGAAAGGCCGTAACTATCAGGTAAACGGGACGGGCGACGTGCTTATCGACGTGCCTAAACCGTGGAATGATCCCATGGCGAATAACCCTCTGACGACGCTCAATTTGCTGGAACACGACGATAGCCATGTCGGCGTTCAACTGGTGAAGGCGCAAACGGTTATTGGGTCGGGTGGCTCATTAACGTTACGTGATTTACAGGGCGACGAGGTGGAAGCGGACAAAACGTTACACATTGCGCAAAACGGAACGGTGGTCGCCGAGGGTGATTATGGATTCCGCCTCACGACCGCACCAGGTAATGGTTTGTACGTTAACTATGGGCTGAAAGCGCTGAACATCCATGGTGGGCAAAAGCTGACGTTAGCCGAACATGGCGGAGCCTATGGCGCAACGGCCGATATGTCGGCAAAAATCGGTGGTGAAGGGGATCTGGCAATCAATACGGTGCGACAGGTTTCGCTTTCCAACGGTCAGAACGACTATCAGGGGGCAACCTACGTTCAGATGGGGACATTACGTACCGATGCGGATGGTGCACTTGGCAACACCCGGGAACTGAACATCAGCAACGCGGCCATCGTCGATCTTAATGGATCGACGCAGACGGTAGAGACATTCACCGGGCAGATGGGTTCGACTGTTTTGTTCAAAGAGGGGGCGCTGACGGTAAATAAAGGTGGGATCAGTCAGGGTGAACTGACAGGTGGCGGAAACCTGAATGTTACAGGGGGAACGCTGGCTATCGAGGGGCTTAATGCACGCTACAATGCGTTAACCAGCATTAGCCCAAATGCGGAAGTCAGCCTCGATAATACTCAGGGGTTAGGCAGAGGAAATATTGCCAATGACGGTCTGTTAACGCTAAAAAACGTGACTGGCGAACTGCGTAATAGCATAAGCGGGAAGGGTATCGTGAGCGCAACCGCCAGGACAGATGTAGAGTTGGATGGCGATAATAGCCGCTTTGTGGGGCAATTCAACATTGATACAGGCAGCGCGCTCAGCGTCAACGAGCAGAAAAACCTGGGTGATGCTTCCGTTATCAATAATGGCCTGCTCACCATCTCCACTGAGCGTAGCTGGGCGATGACGCACAGTATCAGCGGTAGCGGTGATGTGACAAAACTGGGTACCGGGATCCTGACTCTTAACAACGATTCCGCGGCGTATCAGGGTACGACGGATATCGTGGGGGGGGGAAATTGCTTTCGGTTCCGACTCTGCCATTAATATGGCAAGTCAACACATTAATATCCATAACAGCGGTGTGATGTCGGGAAATGTCACCACTGCAGGTGATATGAACGTTATGCCTGGGGGGGCACTGCGTGTCGCTAAAACCACTATCGGCGGCAACCTGGAGAATGGCGGCACGGTTCAAATGAATAGCGAAGGGGGGAAACCGGGGAATGTACTGACCGTTAACGGCAACTATACCGGAAACAATGGCCTGATGACGTTCAACGCGACGCTGGGCGGCGATAATTCGCCCACCGATAAGATGAACGTGAAAGGCGATACCCAAGGGAACACTCGCGTTCGGGTTGATAACATTGGCGGCGTCGGTGCACAAACGGTCAACGGTATTGAACTCATTGAGGTTGGCGGTAATTCTGCAGGTAACTTCGCGCTGACCACCGGAACTGTCGAAGCTGGGGCTTACGTCTACACGCTGGCTAAAGGGAAGGGGAATGACGAGAAAAACTGGTATCTGACCAGTAAATGGGACGGCGTAACGCCAGCGGATACACCCGATCCCATCAATAATCCCCCTGTTGTGGATCCGGAAGGCCCATCAGTTTATCGCCCGGAGGCCGGAAGCTATATCAGCAACATTGCCGCAGCCAACTCGCTGTTTAGCCATCGTTTACACGACCGTCTGGGTGAGCCGCAGTATACAGATTCACTGCATTCTCAGGGGTCGGCAAGCAGTATGTGGATGCGTCATGTCGGAGGGCACGAACGTTCAAGGGCCGGTGACGGTCAGCTAAATACTCAGGCTAACCGCTATGTATTGCAGCTAGGCGGCGATTTGGCGCAGTGGAGTAGCAACGCGCAGGATCGCTGGCATCTTGGCGTGATGGCAGGCTACGCCAATCAGCACAGTAATACTCAGAGTAATCGTGTGGGTTATAAATCGGATGGGCGCATCAGCGGTTACAGCGCTGGGCTGTACGCGACCTGGTATCAGAACGATGCGAATAAGACCGGCGCTTATGTTGACAGCTGGGCGCTGTATAACTGGTTTGATAACAGCGTCAGTTCCGATAACCGTTCTGCTGACGACTATGATTCTCGCGGTGTGACGGCCTCTGTTGAGGGTGGGTATACCTTTGAAGCGGGAACATTTAGCGGCAGCGAAGGGACGCTGAATACCTGGTACGTCCAGCCACAGGCGCAAATCACCTGGATGGGTGTGAAAGATTCCGACCATACCCGGAAAGACGGAACGCGCATTGAAACGGAAGGCGACGGAAATGTGCAAACGCGACTTGGGGTGAAAACCTACCTGAACAGCCATCACCAGCGTGACGATGGTAAACAGCGTGAGTTCCAGCCTTACATTGAAGCGAACTGGATCAACAATAGCAAAGTCTACGCCGTGAAGATGAATGGTCAAACCGTAGGCCGTGAAGGTGCGCGTAATCTCGGTGAAGTACGTACCGGGGTTGAGGCGAAAGTAAATAACAACCTTAGCCTGTGGGGGAATGTCGGTGTGCAACTAGGTGATAAAGGCTATAGCGATACTCAGGGCATGCTGGGAGTGAAATATAGCTGGTAAACCGTATAAGCCGCATGTCGAGATGGCATGCGGCTTAATATTGCCGACTTCAAACGGCGCATCAACGCCTTATTTAAATCCTCCTTTTTATCCGCGATCGCGGATATCGCAGCGTTTATCCCGTAGAGCGGATAAGATGTGTTTCCAGATTGACTTATCCTCACTAAAGGATAAAACTTATAATATCCCCTTAAGCGGATAAACTTGCTGTGGACGTATGACATGATGAGCTTTCAGAAGATCTATAGCCCAACGCAATTGGCGAATGCAATGAAACTGGTTCGCCAGCAAAATGGCTGGACGCAGAGCGAGCTGGCGAAAAAAATTGGTATTAAGCAGGCGACGATTTCCAATTTCGAAAACAACCCTGACAATACCACGCTCACGACATTTTTTAAGATTTTACAGTCGCTTGAACTCTCAATGACGCTATGCGACGCGAAAAATGCCTCGCCAGAATCAACAGAACAGCAAAATCTGGAGTGGTAATGCCTAAACTTGTCACTTGGATGAACAACCAGCGGGTAGGCGAGTTAACGAAGTTAGCCAACGGCGCGCACACCTTTAAGTATGCACCGGAGTGGTTAGCAAGCCGTTATGCCAGACCGTTGTCACTTTCGCTGCCATTGCAGAGGGGGAATATCACCTCTGATGCCGTATTTAACTTCTTCGATAACCTGTTACCCGATAGCCCGATTGTACGTGACCGGATCGTTAAACGTTATCATGCCAAATCCAGACAACCGTTTGATTTATTGTCAGAAATAGGGCGAGACAGCGTTGGTGCCGTGACGTTAATACCCGAAGACGAAACCGTAACGCATCCGATAATGGCATGGGAAAAGCTTACTGAAGCCAGACTTGAAGAAGTATTAACGGCTTATAAAGCAGATATCCCGCTAGGCATGATTAGAGAAGAAAATGACTTTCGCATCTCGGTTGCTGGCGCACAGGAGAAGACAGCACTGCTCAGAATAGGCAATGACTGGTGCATTCCGAAAGGAATAACGCCGACGACGCACATCATTAAATTACCGATTGGCGAAATCAGGCAGCCCAATGCGACGCTCGATCTCAGCCAAAGCGTTGATAATGAGTATTACTGTCTGCTGCTGGCGAAAGAACTTGGGTTGAATGTTCCGGACGCAGAAATCATTAAAGCGGGAAATGTGCGCGCGTTAGCGGTCGAACGTTTTGACAGGCGTTGGAATGCTGAGCGAACGGTTTTACTTCGCTTGCCACAGGAGGATATGTGTCAGACATTCGGTTTACCTTCATCGGTGAAATATGAATCAGATGGAGGCCCAGGCATCGCGCGGATCATGGCTTTTTTGATGGGGTCCAGCGAGGCGCTGAAAGATCGCTATGATTTTATGAAATTCCAGGTCTTCCAGTGGTTGATTGGCGCAACGGACGGTCATGCAAAAAACTTCTCCGTATTTATTCAGGCTGGCGGCAGTTATCGACTCACGCCATTTTACGACATCATTTCAGCATTTCCGGTCCTTGGCGGTACGGGAATACACATCAGCGATCTCAAACTGGCAATGGGGCTTAACGCATCCAAAGGCAAAAAAACGGCAATCGATAAAATTTATCCGCGACATTTTTTGGCGACAGCAAAGGTGCTGAGATTCCCGGAAGTGCAGATGCATGAAATCCTGAGTGACTTTGCCAGAATGATTCCAGCAGCACTGGATAACGTGAAGACTTCATTACCGACAGATTTTCCGGAGAACGTGGTGACGGCAGTTGAAAGCAATGTGTTGAGGTTGCATGGACGGTTAAGCCGAGAATACGGTAGTAAGTGAGATATGGGGTTTGGTCATTGTTAATGAGCATGACAATCATGACCGCCAACGACTGGATTCTTCCTTGGTTTATATTGGTGCGCATAATGTATATTATGTTAAATCATGTCTGAGTGATGCGAAGTGCTTTTCTGGTAGTCGTTATTCGTTCAGGGTTCAAGAACTTAAGCCTCTCCTCTTTCATAATTGGCCTGTGCATGGAGAAATAGCCTGGTTATTCCCTGCCCCATGCTAAGAGCGCAGTGTCTGTCGCATAGACACTGCATACGAAAACACCAGAGGGTGCTGTTACTTATTTAAGGACGGATCAAGCGGGAATGAGTCCACTCCGGTATCAGAAATGGCTACGTCTCAATGAAGTCAGGCGACAGATGCTGAATGAACATTACGATGTCACCACAGCAGCCTATGCTGTCGGTTACGAAAGCTATCCCATTTCAGTCGGGAATATTCGCGGATGTTTGGAGAGTCACCCAAGAGAGATATTACCAGGTTAAGAAAGTCTGTCGGACAGCTTTAATAAACCCTGCACTTATCTGTTTAGAGCAATTCGGTGTTAGTTTCAGCAAGCAAACATTAACCATAGCTAATGATTTATAGCCATATTAACCATTGGTAGCTCTTGACCTTTCCTGACACTTCCCTTGTTCGCAATAATATTCTGTTTAGTCACGGTTTATAAATAACATGCATAATGAAATCGTCATGTTATTTAGCGACATAAAATGTTTTTGCAAATACTCTCTTCAACAAGTGCAGCAATAAACTTGTTGTGGAACCAATATCCAGGTCGCAGGATATCGCTATTCTACGCAAGGTTTTTATAACTTATCCGACAGTGCCTACAGTCGAATGAGTGGTTACACCGTCAAGCCTCCTACCGGAGACACCAATGAGCAGACACAATTTATTGATTATTTTAATCTGTTCTACAGTAAGCGTGGTCAGGAACAAATAAGCATCTCTCAGCAGCTTGGAAATTACGGTACGACATTTTTCAGTGCCAGTCGCCAAAGTTACTGGAACACGTCACGCAGCGACCAGCAAATATCATTTGGATTAAATGTGCCGTTTGGTGATATTACGACTTCGCTGAATTACAGCTATTCCAATAATATATGGCAAAACGATCGGGATCATTTACTCGCTTTTACGCTTAATGTTCCCTTCAGTCATTGGATGCGTACAGACAGTCAGTCGGCATTTCGTAATTCAAACGCCAGTTACAGTATGTCAAACGATTTGAAAGGCGGCATGACCAATCTATCGGGGGTTTATGGCACTCTGCTGCCGGATAATAACCTGAATTATAGCGTTCAGGTCGGTAACACCCACGGAGGTAATACATCGTCTGGCACCAGTGGTTACAGTTCTCTTAATTATCGTGGAGCTTATGGTAATACTAATGTCGGTTACAGTCGGAGTGGTGACAGCAGCCAGATTTATTACGGAATGAGTGGTGGGATTATTGCTCATGCTGATGGCATCACCTTTGGACAGCCGCTGGGCGACACAATGGTTCTGGTTAAGGCTCCTGGTGCTGATAATGTCAAAATAGAGAACCAGACCGGAATTCATACCGACTGGCGTGGCTATGCCATATTACCATTTGCGACAGAATATAGAGAAAACCGTGTTGCTCTTAACGCGAATTCCCTTGCAGATAATGTTGAACTGGATGAAACCGTGGTCACTGTCATCCCAACTCACGGTGCTATTGCCAGAGCAACATTTAATGCACAAATCGGCGGGAAAGTATTAATGACGTTGAAGTACGGTAATAAGAGCGTTCCATTCGGTGCAATTGTCACACACGGAGAGAATAAAAATGGCAGCATTGTCGCGGAAAATGGTCAGGTTTATCTGACTGGACTTCCACAGTCAGGGCAATTACAGGTTTCATGGGGCAAAGATAAAAACTCAAACTGTATTGTCGAGTACAAGCTTCCTGAAGTTTCTCCTGGTACCTTACTGAACCAGCAGACAGCAATCTGTCGCTAAGGAACAATAGATTATGAAATACAATAACATTATTTTCCTCGGTTTATGTCTGGGGTTAACCACCTATTCTGCTTTATCCGCAGATAGCGTTATTAAAATTAGCGGGCGCGTCCTCGATTATGGCTGCACAGTCTCATCGGATTCGCTTAATTTTACCGTAGATCTCCAAAAAAACAGTGCCAGACAATTTCCAACGACCGGTAGCACAAGTCCAGCCGTCCCTTTTCAGATTACGTTAAGTGAATGCAGCAAAGGGACAACGGGGGTTCGGGTTGCATTTAACGGTATTGAGGATGCAGAAAATAATACTTTGTTGAAACTGGATGAAGGAAGCAATACGGCCTCCGGTTTGGGTATAGAAATATTGGACGCAAATATGCGTCCGGTGAAACTGAATGATCTTCATGCCGGGATGCAGTGGATCCCACTGGTACCAGAACAGAACAATATTTTGCCTTACTCCGCTCGTCTGAAGTCAACTCAGAAGTCCGTCAATCCGGGACTGGTGAGGGCTTCGGCAACCTTTACCCTTGAATTTCAATAATCAGAGTCAGATATGAAAAGACTTCACAAGAGGTTCCTGTTAGCTACGTTTTGCGCGTTATTCACAGCAACTCTCCAGGCCGCCGATGTCACTATCACTGTTAATGGTCGGGTAGTCGCTAAACCCTGCACTATTCAAACCAAAGAAGCTAACGTTAATCTCGGGGATCTTTATACGCGCAATCTGCAACAACCTGGTTCTGCATCTGGCTGGCACAATATTACTTTGTCATTAACCGATTGTCCGGTTGAAACAAGTGCAGTGACGGCAATCGTGACAGGTTCAACTGACAATACGGGTTATTACAAAAATGAAGGTACTGCCGAAAATATTCAGATAGAGCTGAGGGATGACCAGGATGCTGCGTTAAAAAATGGCGATAGCAAAACGGTTATTGTTGATGAGATCACTCGTAATGCACAGTTTCCACTTAAGGCAAGAGCTATCACGGTGAATGGAAACGCAAGCCAGGGAACGATCGAGGCGCTAAT
>SKEL01001122.1_pt1 | contig 25360 bp, 19 predicted proteins | sample 4826741 | NCBI WGS metagenome assembly SKEL01 (sample SAMN11008810, study PRJNA524170) | human gut metagenome | biome: Human fecal sample; material: Feces; isolation source: fecal sample from pouch patient p33 | host: Homo sapiens | place: Israel: Tel-Aviv | collected 2016-03-22
ATATTATTACCGGACACCAGACCGGGAAACTTATAAGTACCTTTGCCGCAATGATCGGCTTCTCTGTCGCAAACATTCTGGTTTCGCAGGCATCCGGATATGCCTCTACTTTCATTAACCTGAAGGTTGACTCCGAAATCAAGAACGACATCTTTGCCAAAATGCTGGTCACTGACTGGGAATCCCTGACCGATTACCACACCGGAGATCTGGTGACACGCTGGAGTTCCGATGCCTCCAACATTTCAAGCGGAATCCTGAACTGGATCCCCAACCTGATCATTTATACTTTTCGTTTTATCAGTGCACTGGCAATCGTGCTTTATTATGACCCTACTTTCGCACTTTTTGCACTGCTTGGAATCCCCTTCAGTGCTCTGCTTTCGAAGCCGCTTCTGAAACGAATGCGTGATAACAATCAAAGAAGTGCGGCTATGAATGCAAAACTTTATGGATTTAACCAGGAAGCTTTCTCCAATATCCAGACGATCAAGGCTTTCGATCTGATTCACTTTTATACAGAGAAACTGAAATCTCTTCAGAAAGATTATATTAACATGAGACTGGACTTCCAGAAGATATCCATTCTGACTTCTGTTCTCATGTCCATTATCGGATTTATCGTATCTTACAGTTGTTATGGATGGGGAATCTACCGTGTATGGAGCAATGCAATCAGTTACGGAACTATGACTATGTTTCTGTCTTTGTCCGGTACATTGACAAGTTCGGTAAATTCTCTGGTAAGTCTGATCCCGTCAGCCATCTCACTGACTATTTCGGCAGGAAGACTGATGGATATCGTGGAAATGCCGCAGGAGGACTACAGTCAGGATTCTGCTGTACGCAGCTTTGAAAAGCATCATAAGTCTGAAGGAATCGGTCTGAACATGAAAAATCTCAGCTATACCTATCATAATGGTACTGCTGTTTTCGCCAATGCTTCCATAGAAGCTTATCCTCATGAGATTGTGGCTCTGGTAGGGCCTTCCGGTGAAGGTAAGACAACTATGCTGCGCCTGATCCTGTCCCTTCTGACACCGCAGGAGGGTTCTTCTCATATATGTGCCGGAGCAGATCATGAACACATGATCGATATGTCCCCTTCTACAAGGAAGTTATTCTCTTATGTACCACAGGGAAATACCATGTTTTCAGGAACAATTGCAGAAAATATGCGAAATGTGAAACAGGATGCTACAGATGAAGAAATTATTGAGGCGCTGAAACTTGCCTGCGCATGGGATTTTGTGGAAAAACTCCCGAATGGAATTGAAAGCATCGTTAAGGAACGGGGCGGCGGTTTCTCCGAAGGTCAGGCACAGAGGCTCTCCATTGCCAGAGCATTACTGCGCAGATCACCGATCCTGCTGCTGGATGAGGCTACCTCCGCACTGGATGTAGCTACTGAACGAAAAGTCCTGCGAAATATCATGCAGGATACCTACCCCAGAACCTGCATTGTAACCACACACAGGCCTACGGTTCTGAATATCTGTAACAGGGTTTATGCGATACGGGATAAGAAATGCAAAGTGCTGGAGAAAGATGAGATTGCGAAGATAGTAAATGAATTTTAATTTGTGTTTAATCCTACAAAAATCCCCACAAAAATTTCTAAATTCTGTGGGGATTTTTGTAATTTAATGTCAAACAGATAATTATTCCTTTCACGGTTGTTTATAACCGAATAATTACTTCACAGTTTATTCACTCATTAATCCGTAATACTTACACCTGTGATTGCAAGACCTGTATCAGATGTTACAACCAAATCACCAAGACCAATATTATCAGTTGGATTCTGATGATAACCTAAGTTTACTTTCAATGTTGGAGTTCCGTTTCCTGAAATCAGCCCTGCACCACCAGATACATATGTAACATTCTGGTTAAATGAAATAGTTAATACCTGAGCTTCCCTGGTATGGTCTGCATTATGCTTACCATTTACTTGAATTCTGTAATCTCCTCTTCCCGTTTCTGGTGTCTGATGAATATATGCATCTGCCGTATAACATCCAGCACCACTTGCAGCATACACACCTTCTGCTAATCCGTTATCTACAGAAACTACCGGTTTAAAATATTGTTTCATAGCAAATCCCCCTAATCAAATTTTGATTAAACACCAAAGTAATACTTTTCACATTTCCAGAACTCCATGATGCCCTATATGTCTCTGCTCCATTTTCCTGATAGTATACACTTTTATTAAAAAAGCTTACTGTAAATCCACCAGATGTTGATGATGCACCACCACTCTGCATATACACACCTTCCATCATCCCTGCATCCACAGAAACAACTGGTTTCTCATATATTTTCAAACTTCTCTCTCTCCTTTACAGGGCAACTTAGTTCACAGAATAAGTAAATCCTGTCATCTTGAGATCATCAATGCTTGTTCCATGATTCAGATGAATTCCAATAGTCAGTGGATTTGATGCTGTACTTGCAAATGTGAATGTTGCAGTCTTACCTGACCAGGATGTCTGTACAGAAGCATCATCTGTCTCAGCCTGATCTACTGTATCATTAAAAGTAATATTTAAAGTAATTGTTCCATCAATATCTGACCAGTTTGCCATTGCCAGACCCTTGCCACCATTAGTTCCCCATCTGTCCCATACGCCATAATATGTTACATTTAATGTTCCCTTGGCACCGCTTGCTGCATAAACACCCTCTGCCATTCCTGCGTCAACAGTTACTACCGGCTTCTTATACGTTTTCATAAATTAATTACCTCTATCTCTCTAAAATCTAGCATTTTCGTCGGTTTCATCTTTTTCTTTATCTTATCTATATCCCCTCAGAAAGTCAAGTATTCTTACACAAAATATACTGTTTTTTTACTACGACAGGAAAACTCTTTCTGTTGTCCTTTTGTTATCTTAATGTTATAATACGCCTGTTCAGAACTTTATTTCCGAACATCAGCTATTTTTATAACAGGAATAAGGACAAATACTATGAATACCACAAAATCAGACCCAGTTAAAATCGACCTGGAGCAGCTTCTCCGGGAGGGAAATATTATCCGCATCAAGCCTCAGGGTTACAGCATGTACCCTCTCTTTATTCCCGGACGGGATGAAGCACTGATCCAACAGACAGACTACACAGACTGCCACAGGAATGATGTAGTCCTCTACAGGCGTGATCAGGGTATCCTCGTGCTTCACCGCATCTGCCGGATAACATCTGACGGCTTTTATATGGTGGGTGACAACCAATACGAAGTGGAAGGTCCTTTGCGTCAGGATCAGATTATCGGAAAACTGATTGCCGTAAATCGTAGCGGCAAAGAATTTACTGTAGAAAATCCTTTCTACAAATTTGTTTCTTCCCTGTGGCTTTTTATGCTGCCCGTTCGCCCATTCTGTTTTAAACTGTCAGCATTTCTCAGAAAGCTTCATCACTCATGATCATCCATTTTTCATAGGAGAATTCCTTTTTTCTGCAAAGTCAGGACTACATTCCTTACATCTTCAAGAACTTCAGCAGGCTCTATCTCATACTCTTCTGCTACCAGTTGTGTCAGTTCATAAACATTCTCTGCCCGTTCCGCGTGCATATAAATAAAGCCTGCCGTTTCGCTCAATGAGATCACCTCATTGACTTCTTCTGTTCTTCTTCCTGACGGAAGTACGAGATATTCATCCTCCAGTCTCCTGACTACATAACCTTCTGTTTTTTTCATTTTCTCTTTTCCCCTTCCTTTTCCTTTATTTCCACGCAATAACATGATATACTTACTATTATTTATTACTGCCATTCAATCTCTGAACGGTATCCATTTTACACACTTTCAGGAGACTCCTATGGAACAAATATACAATACCTATCTGAAAATAATAAAAAATATCTGCACCGGTTCTGATCATTCTGTTTCCGTACATCCGGAAGACCTTCCTGCTCTGGCAAAACTGGCGCAGGAACATTGTACTGTCCCATTTGCACTGCCATACCTCCGGTCTGCTTCTGTCTATCCTGCCATGAAGCAGCAGGTAAAAGGCATGATGCTGAATTATTATCAGATTGAGCATTTCACCCGGCTTACAGTCTCTCTTTTAAGAAAGAACAATATTGACTGTTATCTTCTGAAGGGTCTGAGTCTGGCTGACTGCTATCCGGTTCCTGAATATCGTAAGCTTGGAGATCTTGACCTATATCTGGCTGATCCTTCTGACCTCACCAGAGCACAGGCAATTCTTGAAAGCAACGGATATATCTCTGAGGATGAACTCAGTGACCACCATGTAACCTACCGTTATATATTTCCTAAAACCGGGCGCCGTTTTCTCCTGGAGCTTCACTATCGTGTAGTTGGCCAGTACCAGTACAACCCCGCCAACAAACTTGTGGATTCTGTCTTCTCACCGGAATGTCTGAAAGCATCCACCCAGACAATCCACGGATATACTTACACAGTCCTGCCGCCCACAGAATATACTTTCTATATGATTCATCATATGCTGAAGCATTATCTGTACAGCGGATTCGGTATCCGCCTTCTCTGTGATTTTACCTTTTATCTGAAGCGTCATGAAAAAGAAATCAATTTCCGGCAGATTCATGAATGGTGCAGAGAATCCCGCATCAGCCATCTGTACGAAATCATTCTGGAATGCTGCAGGAAATATCTGGGTCTTCCGGATTCTATAGACGCCCGGACACAGTACAATCCACACGACTGCCATGATTTCATAATACAGATCCTTAAAGACGGCGATATGGGAACCGACATTTCCCAGTCACTGGTTGGAAGCAGTTCATATCAGAAGGTTAACTTCCTTACTTACTTCAAAGAAGGACACATCCAGATGAAGGTCCGCTTTCCAAAAGCCAGCCATTATCCAGTCCTCTGGCCTGCACTCTGGTGTATCACATTTATCTGTTTTATTCGCAACACCTACACAATACGAAATACAACATTCCGGCAGACTCTTCATGACTTTAAGAAAAGTAATCAGAAGACTAAACTGATCCGGATTTTTGAAAACAGCGACTCCTGACCAGAAGCCGCTGTTTTTTATCCTCTCATCCCGGTATCAGAAAGCCGTTCATCAACCCGATGAGAAATCAGCATCCTGATGCCCACTGCCATTAATATATACCACTGTTTCTTCATTCCTGTTGAAAATGTCCTGATCATAATTTTCCATAAATTCTGTTTAAGCTGCAGGTTTCTTGTTCTGTCTGACAGTTCTGTAAAAACTTTCTTTCCCATGGGATTGCTTCCATATTTCCGCAGAACTTTCCTGACTGCCCACAAAGATTTTCTGTGTTGCATATACTCCATTTTTCCATCAAAAAATGCAGCAAAAAGGATTAAATATCTGATCAGCGATGCATATTCTTCCGTATTTTTATTCTTCTGCTCAAGCCATCCCTTCAGTTCATATGCCATCCTGAACCAATTCTCCGCAGAATCTGAACGATACTGCCAGGAAACTGACTGATCATTCTTTCTGTAAATATATCCTATATCTTCCAGAAATACATATTTTGCATCACAAATATAGCACTGCATATTAAACAATTTATCTTCTGCATAGGAAAGATCTGTAAAAGTAACCTGATATTTTCTCAGAAACTCTCTTCTATACAACTTTCCCCATACATAAGAAAGTGTGCCAACTGAGAAAAATCCCTGAAATCTGAATTCCTCAGATGAAGGACTACATAACGCAAAGGATTCATGTTTCGCTGCAGGCAATATTTTCTCTTCCCACAGCCTTGCATAATTGCTGACAATAATATCTGCATTTGTCTGTTCTCCAAGGCTTACATATTTACGAAAAATTTCTGCATCCGGAAAATAGTCATCTGCATCCGCAAATATAATATAATCACCTTTTGCAAGTCTCATTCCTCTGTTCCTTGCAGCCCCCGGTCCTTTCCCCGAACCCTTGATAATATGGATTTCCGGATATTTGGCAGCATATTCCTGTATAATATGAGGTCCTCTGTCCTTTGATCCATTTTCTATCAATATAATCTCCCGATTTTTATAGCTCTGTTTTATAATACTGTCCAGAGTTTCTCTGATATATTTTTCTGCATTATACACAGGTATGATCACGGAAATCTTTTTTTGCTGTTTTTCCAAAGCTGTCACCTTTTACCTCCTGCAAAGACTCGTCCTGAAATTCTTTTCAGCAAATTCCATAATTCCTTCCATTCTACAGTTCTCCTGTAGATAAGCCACAATAAAATATTCGGCACAGTCAGGCAGATTCCCAGCCTGCATATCAGAACCAAGAAAACCTGACCCGAAATAAATCTGCAGCAATATTCTGTTATACCCCATACTACAGCCATCACTCCCAGATATCCTGCATATTTTGTAAAAAATTCAGTAACAGGTTTCTCAAGTCTGTATTTATAGATTACATAAGGCTCTACCCACACGGAAGTAAGAACTGTACTGCAAAACGTACCCGCAAATATACCTGCCACCCCAAACTTTGCGACCAGTAAAACCGAAATCACCAGATTCAATACAGCCTCTACCACTGCTTTATACCTGTCATACCAGAATAATCCCATAGATTCCTTGAAAATCAGTACCGCACGTCTCATTCCATTGATACAGAAATTAATGCAGAGAATCAGAACGATCTCTTTCCGAAATAAATATCTTTCACCAAATGCCAGTTCCACAAAAGGATTCAGAAGTTCTAACAGACAAATGCCGGCAAATCCAAACAACCAGTATCCTATGAAAAATAATCTGTCAAAAATCTGCCCGACCTTTTCTTTTTCTTCTGTCACTCCAAGGTTTCCCACACTTGCAGCAACACCCAGCATTGCCTGATCCAGCACCTGACGTACTGACCCTATGATCAGATAATAATTCGAATAGATTCCCGCAGTAACAACTCCAACGAAACTGGAAATCAGCAGATTATCTGTATTATTTACCACTACATTTCCAATTTTGTGCATCAGCATTGCTTTTACATTTTTGAAAATATCACGGCGTTCTTCCTGCAAAAGCCGCTCTTTACATGGTTCTTTCAGATAAGGAAACAGCCTGTCTGCTTTTCTGGACATACAGATATTTCCACTCATTGTACATACAACTGCAACAATAAGAAACAGAATAAAGTTTCGTGTCAGAAGCAGTACAATAATCTGACAGATATCCTGCAGCACAAGAAAACCATTGTGATACATCACCGTAATATAATTCATCTGGTGAGCATCTACCAATATCTTCTTATAGATCAGCAAATAAGAAACAAAAGAATTCAGCAGATACAACAGATAAATTATAATCAGATGATCTACGTCCGGTCGGTCTTTCATCAGAATATCCAAAAATGGGATCAGGCATAAACCCGCAATAAGAACAACCCCTGCGGTTATCCTGTAAAAAGTCCGGAACATTATCATCAGGATCTGTTGTTTTTTTATATCCTTTCTGGCTATAGGACCATAAAGAGCATAGGTAATTGCTGTTCCGACACCCAGCTCTGATAAAGATAATATATTCAAAATATCTGTAAACAGGCCATTAATTCCTACATAACCTTCACTGAGCATCCTTGTGAAAACAACCCTTGTAAAAAAACCCATGAGGATTGCAGTCGCCTGTGCTGCAAAAGCTACTGTCGTATTCATAACAGAGTATTCTGTCCTGGATTTCTGTTTCAATCTTCACTTATCCTTTCTTTTTGGTTATAATACATTATAGTCAATTCATAATTGTATGTATAGATACAGGAACCCTTTTAAGGAGCAAAAATTTATGAAAAAAAAATTATCAGTTACCATACACTGCCTTTTCTTCGTTATCTGTGCTGCACTGGCTGTATCAGTTCTTTACCATATGGTCTTCACCCGACGTCTGAACCTGAAATACACTCCGGCAGTATTGGAAGAATCAGCCCGGGAGCTGGACAATCCATACCGTGGTTTCTACCGGATGATCGGATATATTCTGTCAGATGATCGAAAACCTGCAGAAGCTGCTGCCTGGTGCAGCGAGAACTGTGATTCCAATCCTTATCCTCTGATGCTTCTGGAAATCAATCTGAAAAATTATTCCAATTCCAATATAAGCACAAAAGCCAGAAATCAGTTGGATAAAATACTGGAGCAATGTCTTCTGGCAAAAAAACAGGTCATTCTCCGTTTTCTGTATGACTGGGATGGTCAGGCTATGTCCACAGAGCCTTCTGATCTTTCCTGGATAAAAAAGCATATTTCTCAGCTTTCTTCTACTGTTAACAAATACTCTGACTGTATTTATATCCTGCAGGGTACTCTGACAGGAAACAACGGAGAAATGAACAATTCAAATTACGGAGAGATTAATCAGATCAGACAGATCATGGAGGAACTTGACCAGCATATCTCCTCTGATATTTATCTGGCAGTCCGCACTCCCGGTCAGCTTCGCGGCATACTTCGCAACAGAAATCCTCTGTCCAGTACCGAGGCCGACAATGGCACCCTGCAGTCCAGACTCAGTCTCTTTAATGATGGTATGCTTGGTTCCGTTTATGATCTGGGAACCTACGATGATACTCCTTTACAGTCAGACAGCAGACTTGAAGAAGAAGGCACACGAAGCGAAGAACTTCTTTTTCAGTATAAACTCTGCCAGTATGTTCCAAACGGAGGTGAGGTTACCGTTGATAATGAATACAATGATCTGGACAACGCGATTACTGATCTTTCACAGATGCATGTATCCTACCTGAATTCCGAGCACGATGCCGCAGTTCTCAATAAATGGAAAACTTCCACTTATACCGGACCAGAAACAGATATTTTTTCCGGATGTACAGGATACGATTATATCAGTACTCACCTTGGTTATCGTTATGTTATGAAAGAGTCCTCTGTTAATTTCCACTCTGTTCTGGACGATACTGCTACCCTTTATATCACAATTGCCAATACCGGATTTTCATCTGCATATACCAGATTTGATACAGTTGTGATCCTTACAAATGAAAGCACAAAAGAATCAGAGAAACTGGAAACAACAATTGATAACCGCACCCTGTCCGGCAATGACTTCTCAGAATTTAAAATAAATCTGGATATCCGTTCTCTGAAAAAAGGAACTTATTCTGTTTCGCTGCGTATGAAAGATCCTTATACAAAGAATTCTATCCACTTTGCCAACAAAGGCTATGAAGACAGCAAAACCATTCCTGTAGGTACCCTTACTCTTCAGTAAGATGAACAGTTCCCCGGTGCAGACTTCCCAGATAAAGGTTGTCTGCACTGTATTTATTTGCAAAATGAATGATTCGTCCGTCTTTTTTTCTCTGAAGCTTCAGAAATACTCTGCCTTCCATCAGATCAATCACTGCTTTTCCACACTTTCTGCTTCCTGCCTGAATTTCTCTCAGATTTATGGATACTGAAACTACTCTTATCTCATTTTCATTCTCTACTGTCAGAAACAGTTCTGTTTCCTGAAACATCTTTCCAAATCCGGTATTTTCAATTTCAATCACAAATTCTGCCTTTCCTCTTCGAAGAGGTCTCATTTCTGCATTTGTAACTGTCAGCCGGTATCCCAAATGTCCCTCTATATATTCATAAAGGCTGCAGTTCTGCCATATTTCAGAATCATCAGGACAGTTCCACGATATTGTTTTCCACAAATCCAGTACTTTCCTGTCATAGGTACTGTCCAGATAAGTAAGATGCATACTTCTCAGTTCATTGATTATAAATTCTGCTTCATACATCCTGCTGTCTTCTTCAATGCAGGATGTTACTTCCCCGCCACACGGCACTTCTGCCGTGAGACAGGAAATAAACTCTATTTCCTCTTTTCTCATCCATGCCTGAGCCCAGCCTGCCGCCTCCCTGGTCATAGTTCCAAAGGTTCCCAGATGAGTCATAGATCCCAGAATCCCATCATCAAACAATGTCAGACCCGCATATTCCTTTTGGCCAAACTCCTTCTCATTTCTCAGAGTTCTCCACTGTGCCGGTGTACGTACAGCCAGATACATGTCATTTCCACAACATTGCTGCATACATTTCCAGATCTGTTTCATATACTCTGGCAACAAATATCTGGAATCATGCATTTCTCCCCAGCTCCCCACCAGCATTCCTTGAAAAATGAATACGGAATGTTTCATATCACTGAGTATTTTCCCAATCTGCTTTATATGCTCCAACACCAGTTCAAAGGTATCCGGTTCACATTCACGTCCATTTCCTTCACGATCATAAACCGGCCGCAAAATCACATCTTTTTTATAATGCACAAAAAAACTGAGAATGTCTCTGATACTATTCAGGGCAGTCTCATCCAGCGGCATACTGTGATACTTATAAATATCAAGCAGCACCAGTGCCAGAGACTCACCTTCTCTCAGACTCCATCTCAGTTCTTCCGGATTTATAGTTTCCTGAACAGGAAATGTATAAATTCCATACCATCCTCTGGCCGGATTTTCCAGACAGGATCTGCTCTCTGCCAGTTCCCCCTGCCGAAAAATCCAGCGTTTTTTATTCATCATATTTTTCCAGTTCATGTATTTTATCCTCATCCATCTTAAGGATCTTTTCCCTGATCCATACAGCCAGGATTGAAAACGTCATTCTGAACATATAGAGTACTGGTTTCAGTCCGGAATGCATACTGGCTCCTGTAGTCCTTACATGCATCACTGCGGGAATTTCTCTGACCCTGAACCCAAGAAGCAACATCTGCATAAGCATATTTGCATCTGGATATTTGTCATCAAAATTATTATATTTCGAATAAAAAAGGAAGGTTCTCCAGTTTAATCCCTGAAGACCGGTAGTCGGATCTGTAATTCTTCTTCCAGTTCCTGTTTTCAACATTATACGAAACCATACAAATGCAATCTTTTTGGCAAATGAAACCGGGAATTCAGAACTTCCTTCCATGAATCTTGATCCAAGGACAATATCCGGCAATGCTCCATTTTCATCTTCTGTCTGCAATTCTTTATAGATTCTCAGAATGTTACACACATCATGCTGACCATCTGCATCCATCTGTATTACATATCTGTAGCCTTTACGTACCGCATATTTATAACCAAGCTGCAGTCCACTTCCATATCCCAGATTAAACACATGGGTAACTACATCATGCTTTCTTTTCTTAGTCACATGATTCGTTGCATCCTGAGATGCATCATTCATAACCAGTACATCTGCAACCTGCGCTATTTCCGGCTGTTCCAGTTTTTCCAGAAGTGAAACGATTGTTTTTTCCTCATTGTATGCCGGAATAATGATCAGGATTTCTTTTTTTGATTCTTTTCCAACGTTTTCTCCGTTCTCCATAGATACCATTCTCTCTCTTCTTATTCTATCTCAAACAGTTTCAGGATATCCCCATGTTCAGAGGATACCCGGGCTACTGCCCTCTTTCCATATTGCCTGCATTTCTCCTCATCCCTCAGAAGTTCAGCTATATTTCTGCTTATTTCCTCCGATGACAACTGACACAATACACCATCTGTTCCGTTCTCCACCTGCTCCCGATTTCCGCTGCAGTCAGATACAAGAATCGTACAACCCAGAACCTGAGCTTCCTGTATTGCAATACTTTTTCCCTCAAACCAGGTTGCGTGCACATACAGATCACATTGTTTATAATATGGATACGGATTCTCCACAGCACCAAGCAGAAGAAAATCTTCTTTCAGTCCTAGACTGTCTATCTTCTGCTGAAGTTTATTCCGCAGTTCTCCCTCACCCAATACATACCAGCGTGCTTTTACACCCTGATCTTTCAGAAGTTTCATTGCATCAATCGCCAATTCATATGCTTTCTGTGCTGTCAGCCGTCCTACTGTCAATATCCGCTTTCCACTGTATGCATCACTAAATCCCCCCGGAAGCTCTGCCTTTCTGCAGATTTCCTCCCTGTCGATCAGATTGTGAAATACCAGAGTTTTATTTCTGCATTCTGGATACACATCATTAAACACCATCTTTACTTCTCCGGATACCGTAAAAATCCTGTCAAAATCCAGATAACAATCTCGGTCCAGTTCTCTGGTGTAACCGGCGTATTTATAATCTACATGTAAAAATGTAAACTTCTTCTCTGCCGTAACATGATCATGGACAAAATATGTAGAACCGCCTTCCAGGTAAGCAACTGCCATGTCATAACTTTTGTTCAGCTTCATACCACTGTCCGACATGACACGCCATAAAAGCTTATCTGCATATATCTTTTTTCTGCCCAGCATAGCAACTGCATTCTTTATCAGATATGGTATATTTTTAAACAACGCCCCATGCGTAAACAGGCGCATAAAGACTTTTTTGTTCAATTTCTTCTTTCCCTCGGTGGAAAGAACTGACTCTGCTGCATAGTTTCTGTTCAAAATATTTACATATTCCGGTACCTGGCTGATCAGCTCTCCCTGCTCCAGAAGTATATACAGATCAACCTCATACTGATCCGGTGTAAACCTCTTAAGCAGTTCCAGCAGTGCTCTTTCTGCGCCTGCACCTCCGAGAGTATTGATCACAAACAATACTTTTTTCATATTTTTATTTTTCTCTCTTTAGTTTCTCCAGCTCTCTGAGTATCTTTTCACAATCATTGTTTAATAACGAAATCTGCATGGCAAGCTCCTGATTTTTTCTTTTCAGGATAGATACCTGTGTGCTGATAAACCACAATCCCCACAGAATCCCTGACACAATTATTATGATCAGGATCAATCCCCGTGTGCTGATATAACCATCTAGTTGGGACGGATTTAAAAGGATACCTGAAAAAATCATCAATGCAGACAAAACCGCCCATGCAAGACAAAAGGGTTCTGTCATCTTTCTCTTCGCAAGTGACAGAATTGCTTTCAGGAACATATATGCTCCTGCTACGATCACAAATAATCTCAGTACATCTCCCACAGCCATTCTCTTGTTCCTTTCTTACTGCTCATATCTGTCAAACACTTTTGGTGACGGACAATCGCCTTTTTTCTTCTTCAGCAAATGTCCATTACAGAATATATGGATATCCAGATGCTTCTCCATCCACTGAAGCCTTCGATAAGCTACTGTCCATCCGGCAAAACTTCCCGCAACAAGACCTGCCCCATACCATATCTCTGTAAAATGAGAAGATATCATGCTTCCAGTCATGGTAATAAGGCAAAACGCCAGTCCCGTCAGCACACATCCCTTCATGTCATTAAAATAATACAGAAAAATAATCTCCGCATACATAAGAAACAGAATAAAATATCCTGCTGCCAGACAGGGATATATTCTCAGTGTCATCCCCCCGAAACCAAACTGCGGAAGAAAGATCATGCAGAGAAGAAAAATTACCAGTGTAATGATAAACTGTATTCTCGCAAGACTCATAAGTTCTTCAGAAAGAGTGCGAAACATTCTCTTTTTCGTAATATCAATGTCTGCCCCTCTCCCTCCGATAACAGCCTCTGAATACGCCTTATATCTGTCATGAAAGTACATCTCAACTCTACTGATAAAGATAACACTTGCAGAGATATTTGTAAACATTGCAAGACAGGTTGCCATATCATATGTTGTCACACATACAAAGGATTTTACCACAATCATATGAAGATCTGTTGTCCAGAAAACAAAATTGTGTACATAAAGTCCTAAAGTGTAAAGAAAATTTGTAACCACCAATGGCCAATATTCCTTAAAATAGCCCAGAACCTGTCTGTATTTTCCACTGTTTTCCTTAAAATAACTCCGGACTACCGACATTTCCAGACAGGCGATCAGCCAGAATCCAATTGTCAGCGAAAACAGCATTCCATAAGTAATGCTCCAGTAAAATACTTTTACAAGCAAAAAAGACAAAAGCACTGTAACTGTCATCCCCATAGCAAAAAAGAACGATATCTTCTTATAATCTTTACAGATAGACAGATACAGCATCGAATAAAACACAAGAACTAAAGCAATGTATCCACAGTAACCGGTAAAAACATAAATAATATCCACTTTTCCCACCAGATACTCCCGGATACAGAATGGAATTCCCACAAGAGCACTCAGTGAAATATTCAAAACCATGCCCACATAATAGCATGGCAAAATATCTTCATATGTCTCTTCATAGATAACATCTGACATATATTTGGATAATACAGAGTTAAACGGAGACGCCGTAAGCAGGGAAAAAATAAATATATACAGAACCGTACAGGAAAATAATTCTCTGGTAACATAATCTACTGAAGAGAAGTCCAGAAAATACTCCATGATCATAAGCGCACCGATCACCAGCAGCATGGGGGCAATCGTAACGACCATACTGTATCCCGCTCCTATGATATCTGTGGTCAGTGTATTCTTTTTATAGATATTTGTGAGTTTTACACCTATTCCAGCCATATACTCTCTCCATCCTGTCATTATTTATCTTATGTTATCCTGCTGATATCTTATCGTGATCACTTCTACATTATATTATAGCAATCCTCTAAAATAATGCATCTCCAGCCCATCAGAGTGTGAAATTCTGCGTCAGATATCTTTGCCGTGCGTCAGCACGCCTACAGATATCTTCCTTGTCTTTCGCACTCTGCTGAATTGTCTTAAATGCATTATTTACGAGGATTGCTATAATGACCATTAATCTTAAAAGACTCTTCTGTCCACGAAAGATTCTGGCTGTCCGAAAATCCTTTGTAGATTTCCCTGTATACATCTTTCATCTGATCGATCCGATAAAATGCATTTACACGTTTGTACCCTGCTTCTCCCATACGTTTTCTGTTTTCTTCATTTATGGACATATTAACCATTGCATGGGCAATTTCTTCTATATTCATAATGTGCGTAAGGATTCCTGCATCTCCAAAGCCATCTTCATTTCCGTAAATCAGCTCCCGACAGTTTCCTACATCTGTGGTAATCACCGGTTTATGTGCCGCATAGCTTTCAAGGATCGTCAGCGGCTGACCCTCACTGATACTGGTGAGCAGAGTAAAGTCCATCTTCCCCAGATAATCCCTTACATTAACCCTTCCTGTAAATTCTACATCCTTAACCCCCAGCGATTCCACCAGATCATAACATTCCTTTGCGTATTTTTCATCTTCATCAGCAGGTCCCATGATCCAGAGTTTCATATTCTTCACTCTTTTTTTCGCAAAAGCAAATGCCTGTATCATAGTTTTGACATCTTTGATCGGAGTTACACGGAGTACTGCTCCTGCATTGATAAACTGCTGCTCTTCTTCCGTCTTGCCCGGAAGACCTGCAAGTGCTTCTACATTAATTCCATTTGGTGTTACTCTGATCTTCTCAGCAGGACATCCAAGTTCAATCTGCAGTTTTCTGGCATAATCATACAGACAGGTTACCATATCTGCATTTTCATATGCAAGAAGTGACATTTTCTTAAACTGTTCGATCCAGATATTCTTATATACTCCCTTTACCCAGGAAGCTTTGATCAATTCTTCTTCTCTTTCTCTGGTATAAATGCCGTGCTCAGAAATTAACAAAGAGCTGCCGTGAAAGTGTTTTGCCATACTTCCAAGAATTCCCGCATAACCGGTAGCCACACAGTGATACAAATCTGCCTTCGGCACATCCATTCTCAATGTCCAGAACATGGGAAGATAAATAGAACGCAGTGTCCATAGAAAATCCGAGAAATTAATATTTGAATAATTTCGGTTATAGCATTCCCTGGCAATCTTAAAGAAATCTTCTCCCATAAGAAGATCATCTACAGAAAGATACTTCTTATGAAACAGATCAAAGATCACACCCCAGTCTGTCTTTCGGTTCAGCACCATATTCAGAAGTTCCTCATACTCTTTATGAGAAAGATGGGATTTTCTTAAAGATCTTCTCTTTCTGCCTCCGCTCTCCCACTCACAGTCATCCAGATATACCTCATAAACTTGCGTCAGATTTTCCGGCAGTTCATAGACAAACTTTCCCCTGCATGATCTGTCTGCTACAATCGCCAGTAATATAAACTCTATATTCGGAAAAGATCTGATCAGACTGTTAATCCAGCCGGAAACACCTCCGACTACATATGGATAGCATCCCTCTGCCACAATACAAACTTTCATCAGTTTCTGTTCATTTCCTCTCTGTCTTAAATAACTATCTGTTATCATTATCTGTCATATAATGAAGCCCTGCTGTTTTTACCCGTATCCTTACAGTAGTATCCTGTGTCTGGATCAGATAAACACCAGCTTCTATTTCTTTTTCTGTACCGCCTTCTATTTCTGCAATTTTTTCCCCATGTGTCCTGAGAAGGAACCAGCTTCCTGTTTCTGAAGTTTTCAGGGTAATCTCGTTTCCTTTTCTGGACTGAGAAAAATCCAGATTCAGAAATGTCCTTGTCCTGATGTTGCTCTCTGAAAGAGTCGTACTGTCAAATCCTGTAAAGTTTTTCCAGTAGGTAAGAAGATTGCTTGAAAAATGTTTCTGCATAATCTGCCATCTGTCTGTTTTCCGCTGTGGCCAGAAAATATCCTGCATATTCAACATAACATTTGTATATGCCAGTGAGCTTTGAATGCTTCTCATCCGGATATCATCACTGTAACTGTAATTCATCCCATCACTTGTCACAGACTGTAAAGTTACAGAATCTGTACAATAGGAAACCACCGGTTCTTTCTCTGTATATTCACATACCAGAGTACTCACATTTTTCAAAAGTTCTGTATTCATCAGCCCTGTTACTATATCCAGATTTCTCTCTTTTGCAAAAGCTGCACTATATTTATAGCTGCTTCCTGCTGTCCGAATGAAATCCGCATCTTCATTTAATTTATCTTTTAAAGAAACCACATTTTTGTATTCCAATGATAAACCTGCCTCTGCATTCTGCTCTTTCATTTGTTTCAGATAAAATACCAAATTCCTGCTGTCTGGCTGCACACCATCTGTATAATCTGCCTGCGGCTGCATAAAGCAGGTCATTTTCAATCCGCCCTTCTCTACAATAGACACAAGCGACGGCCACATGATATCTCTGGTCATACCTATGACTGACTGGCTGTACAGTTCCATCATTTCTTTATTATTTTCATCTGCAAATACTGGAAAATTGATCATCGAAAGATTCTGTGCATTCACTACCGGATAAATATAATATCCTGAAGCCTCTGCTACCATACCATCCAGCAGTCCCAGTGCCGTACTGTCTTTCATATAATCTCCCACTACACAGAAGATACTTTCTCTCTTAATCCCGTTTCTCCACATAATAGTAGGAAGATCTTCATTTTCTACTGTTTTCTCCTGTTTGGACTGGTCCAGAAGTCCGACCATATATGTCTTCGTACCACTTCCTACCTGATACCACGGTATCTCCAGTTGCAGATCCTGACGTTCTTTCTCTTCCTCGGCCTCCGGAGTTTCATAAATTACTTCTCCTCCCAGAAGCAGCCCTTCAAAAAGCTTTACACCTGTCAATTCAGTTTTCTCAGATACTACCTTGTAGATTCCAAGAAAATCCATCAGTTCTGCATTCTTTTCAATATTCTTCGGATCTTCCAGACATCCAAAGACAATGATCACACCTTTTTGTTCCAGTTTCTCTAATTTTTTCAGATTATCATCAAGTGCATATTTCTCTGATTCCAGTATCAACATATCCGGCAGTGTCTGATTATTCTCCTGATACTCTTCCAAATTTCTGCACTGAGCCATATCCCACTTTGCATAAACAGCCCATCTGCCTACAGTTGTAGCCATCTTTGATGAGGCATCTCCCACAAAGAGTACATAGCTTCTGTCGGTTTTGTCAACAGTGGCCGGATCAATCTGTTTGTTTTTCCAGACGTTTTCACCATCTTTCTGCTTCACTGTGTAATTTGAGTTTACATCATAGGTATTCTGTCTGTCTCTGAGTACCATAGAAAACTGGAACAGAAACAGCAGAACAAACATCATGATTACAATACTGAAAAAATTTCTTTTGGAAACCATTCTGTTAATTTTCATCCTCCTGTCACTGGAATTCATTATAGCCATAATCTATCGCAAAATTATACTGGTGGTACATATTCTGAGGTATCACATAACACACAAAATCTTCTGATTCATAATATACTTTCATCTCATTCGGATACATCTCCATAAATGCCTGTGCCCAGTAATACATTCTGGACATCAGGATCCATCTGCCTTCTCCCTGGTACATGCCAATTCCACCAGAATTAGGCAAGGACTGACTGGCTCCTTTTTTCGAGATTGACTGACCGCTGCCAGAATAGACAACAGAATAATTCAATGGAATCTTTTCTATAAAGAAATACACTTTCTCTGTCGGAATAATCAGTTTCGTATCTTTATTTATGTGTTCCTGCTTTCGCAGAAATGTAATAGTTTCATAATGCCATCCATGATCAAGCCCCATCTGAGTTTCATCATTAGCAGAAACTATTGTCCAGGTTTCGTCTTTATTCTCCTTAATAATGTTAGTCAGACAGGTAAATGCTCCATTAGATACATAATCTGAAATAAAATCAGGTGTTTTAACCAGTCCCTGATGAATCATTCCTGCAGCCATGGATACTGTTAAGATAAAAGAGACTGCATTTCGCGGAATCGTAAGTATCCGCGGCATAAAAATCAAATACAGAAGTCCATCTCCAAGCACAGTTATTGACACTATCAGCAGATATACATAATAGATGCTGCATCTGGCAGGATCCATCAACACCGGAAGTCCAAGGTTTCCCGCACAGAGCAGTAACGTGAGAATTCCCATACAGAATCCTGCTGACATCAACATTTCACCATAGGTAATCCTGCGCAGGATAATAAACATCAGCCCCAGCAGGATCAGAACTGCAATTCCGACAAGAACTGCGTATGCACACCACTGTTCCTGTGAATTTATGATAAATTCCTGAATACGCCTGATCATCATTTCCCGGAGATTTTTCATTTTTTTCGGAATTTCTCTGGCCTTATCCGCAAGAGAATGCTTAGGAGCCTCCGTTATAACAGGAATTTCTCCTGTCTGCACTGACTCTGAATTACTGTTTTGAGTATTTTCAATAAGACGTGCCGCCATCTCTTCCATAGCCTGCTTCTGCGCAGCTTCATTTTCTGATGTATCTTCTGTATCCGATGAATCACCATTGATAACACTTAATCCCCATCCAAGAGAACCCTGAAGAGGAGTTCCCCCTGCAAATGCAATTCCCATAGGAAGTACGGCCAGAAATACACTGATAATACCGGTAAGCATAATACGCCTGAAATACTCTTTGTTCAGAAAGCGCGTACAAAAACCAACCGCAATCCCAATACAGCAGAGTCCTGCTATCATTGTTCCATAGAAATGAATTGCCAGTGTCAGCGAAAAAGCTAATGCAAAGCATCCCAGAATAAGTTTTGTTTCTCTGTTTTTCAGATTCTTCTTCTCTGTCTGAAAAAATCTGATCAGGAAGTATACCGATGGGATTACAAAAATCATACCAAATTCCTGAGGCAGTGATGATCCGAAACGGCTATAGGTCTGTCTTGCCCAGAAGCTTCCCAGTATATAGACCATTATCCCTGCATATGGCAGATATAAAGATCTGCATAACAGCTTCAGCATAGCAAGAAGTACTATATAAATAAAGAATACCTGTACAAGATAGAATACACACAAAATCACATACGTATCAAATCCAAAAACCGCATGCAGATAATATACCATACAGTGAAATCCAAATGGATACACACCACTGGCAAAAAGGTTTCCTCTGCTCATCTGATTGATCCAGTTCAGATGAACCGGTATATCTGAAGCACGGTATCCATAGGTCAGAACCAGCTGCCTTCCATAAATCCAGAACAAAGCAGCAATAACTGCCCCTGCAAGAATCCACTGCAATGTATTGCATACCACCTCACAATAAAACAACCAGACTGCCTTCTTTAATACAGCCATACTCCTGTTCTTTACTCTGTACAGAAAACCTTTTATTCCCATGCTTCCCTGAAGTATTTTTTTGCAGACAATTCCGGTCTTCATACAAAGTTCTCTCAAAGAAACTCTGTTCACCCTGCTCCAAATCAAAATCCCTGGTACAGCAGTAAACAATACAAGCGTCCAGAAACCTGAAATATGCAAAAGCTGGACTGCAAACACGATATTTATAATATAAAAATTTCCAAATGTATAACACATCAGAAACTGCTCTGACAGTCTTCTGCCTGCCAGTATCCGACGGAACATAATCGCAGGTAACAAAACTGTCAAACCTGTATAAGCAGCAAATATACTCACAAATCGTAATGTAATCAGAGTTGTCATTGACATATCTGTTCATCCTTTTACTCTACATAAATGTTCTGATCAGTTCAAGGGTTTCATTATCAATCGTAATATCCGAATCTCGAAGTTCCTGCATAACCTGAAAGAACTTCTCTTTCTTTCCACATGAGAAATAGAGTTTCATCTGACAGGTATAGCTGGACAAAGCTCCCGGATATTGTTCCATTGCCCGGTCACACCACAGTGTGCATTTCTCATAATCCTTTACTTCCAACAGGCGCTGGCAGAACTTTTCATAGACAGTACTGCTGATTTTTATCTTATCAAGTTCCCAGGCTTTTTGCAGCACCTCCTGCATCCTCTCTGCCATGGAACGCTGTTCCAGATCTGTAAGTACCTGCTGTTCCAGAATCGGATTCATATATTCAACAAGTTTTATACAATTTTCCACCTGCTGTTCATTTTCTTCCTGGCATAAAAGATAATCTGTCTGTACTTTACTTCGAAAATCATTCAATACATCCTGAAGAACAGATGCTGCATAATGGGCAGTCTCTGAATCCTCGCTGTTTAATGCCAGATTAATCGCCGCAAGAGAATTGCGATAATCTCCTCTGATCACATTCAGCATCAAAGTACGAAGGCTCTTCTTATCTGTAACTTCCAGGGCTTCTTCCAGAGAGACCATATTTCTCTCCATTTCCTCATCAGGACGGAGGAAATTCTCTGTCCTGTCTTTGTTAAATACAACGTCCGACAAATCCATACCCTGGGAAGAAAATAACTTAAAAAGCAGGAATGACAGAAGTACAAACGCAGGACCTGTCACCGGACATAAAAGCATCATAACTGCCTTCATCCATACACTTCCGATTTTTTCTTTTCTGCGGATATAATTCCAGATCAGATAGAACACAACCACGATCAGATTTATGATCAGCAGGAAAATAAACAGCTTCATTCTCTGTGACATACTGACATCATCTCCACGTATTCTGTTTTATAGCCATTCTTCTCAAATCTGTCCTGTACAATAACAGCACCCTCTCTGGTTGTGTTGGTAAGCAGGACATACAAATTTCCATCCGGCAGCATTCCCATGTAATCACTGTCTCTCATATGTCCGGACATCTGCTCATCCGTTTTATGATATTCCGACTTCTGAACATCTACTTTAATTAATACACATTCTACAAGATTTTTCAGTTCTGCCTCCATATATGCCTGAACCATAGACTCAAATGCTTCCGGTTCCAGGATTCTGGAATTCTGGCTATAACGCTTCTCTTCCAGTGCCTGCATATATCTCTGTGCCCTGAGGACCGCATTCTGAATCAGATAACTGACAACTGTAAGAAAATTGGCCTGTCCAAGGGTCATTTTTTCCCAGCTTAGTCCCCACATCATAATGATCATCTGTACCTCTCCACCTTCGTAGATTCCTCTTGCCATAAGTGGATACTGCTCATCCATTTTCTTATTAATATATACTTTTTGCTCTTTTAATGCATCATAAACGTCCGTCATCTCCCTGTAACGGATTGAATTTCCAAGACTTCTCGCCTTTTGGGAACTTGCAGAAAAAATACGGGCATAATCTTTATTAACCACATTATAGAGGGCTACATCCTTTGTCTGCATAAGTTTTCCCAACATTTCCACTGCATAGAAAATAACCTCATCCGGCATACGCTGTTCCAGTCCTGCTGTAATGCTGTAAATTTTACCGATACTGTCCTTATGGTCGATCAGCTGCTGCTCCATGACCTCTTTTACGCGAACATTACTTTCATTGATATCCCGGATATCCACAATCTGTCTGTGCAAATGTTCTTCCAGTTCCTGACTCTCCAGGCGCATGGTACGTATCTGGTCTCTCATATATCCTACTACAAGCCCTAGGATAAAGAGCTGTGCGATCCAGACATATGTGTTATAATCTATCAGTACCTCAAAACCGCTTCTGGTGTACATCTGACGGAACATGTAACCAGCTACCGCCAGTATTGCAGAAAATGTTGCCTGCTGCTGCCCATATACAATTGCAAATAGCAGCACATACAAAAGAAACGGATCCAGATTTGCAAAATATTCACTGCCCACAGTCCTGTTATTCATCATGAAAAATGGAATAAAGCATACCAGATTCTCGAAAAACGGAAAAAGTATCTTAATCAGCCATTTCCATCTTTCATAAAGCATTTTCCACCATGGAAGCTTTAACTCCTCTCCCTTCAGGAAAGCAGCTTCATGTTTCTTCATATAAGAAGCCATATCTTTTATATTTTTTTCCAGGTTACCAAATGCATGAACCCCGAATTCCTCTTCAAAACGATTTCCTGACAAAACACATCTTCCATTACTGTCAGAAAAAGTGACAATGTTCGATTCGATCCCCATAGCCTTCTGAACCATAGTCGCAAGCTTCAGTTCACTGACTACATCATTTGAAGATAAATTATAAAGACTATATTTATGATGACTGGTTTTTACAAACTGATAAATATACTCTACTGCATCATTTTCACAGAGAAGCGAAAATGTATGTTCTGTTCTTGCTTTAATATGTCCATCGCGCATACAGTCCAGACACATATCTGCGCAGATATTATTTACATCTTTCCTCTCTTTTGGAATATTGTAGAGGTGATCCAGACGCAGAGTTATAATATCCAGACCTCTGTTCACCCTGAAGTTCTCACAGATGTTTTCTGCCTGTGACAGTGCACCTGCTCTGATCCCTACTCCGGAAAATGGTTCTTCTTCCTTTATATCTTCCGTATAATTTCCGTTATAAATTTCGTCAGAAGAAAGAAAGATTAATCTCTTTTTATTAGTCATTGAATAAGATACCAGAATGTTAACAAGATGAGAAATAAAAGGAACTGTCTCTCTTTCCTCTCCATCCCAATGGTAATTTGTGTCAAATGCACCCATAAGAATGGTTACATCTGCATTTACACTTTCCAGAATGTCATTCAGATTCTCGCAATCATAAGAAAACTCATATTTTTCAAATACTCTTTCATATTTATTATGTCTATACTTATCTCCAGTCAGCAGACAAACTCTGTGTCCCTCTTTTCTTAGTTTCAGGATCATACTGTTTATCAGACTGCAGGAACCTCCGGCCAGCAGAATATTCATTTTTATACCTTTCTTATCTTAATTCCGTAACTCAAGTATCTCTCAGATACTATTTTCAAAAGATGATTTTTCCGGAAAAACCTGTTCAAAAGCCTGATTAATTTCTTTTTTTACTTTCTCAAAATCAATCTCATGATTACTGTCGTTAATACAGATTATTTTCTTTTTCTGTCTGAGAATACTTCGCACTAATCTGTCATTCGTCTGCTCTGCATCATAATATCCGCATATTTTCTGTACATTCTCCGGAACAAATTCTCCACTCAGTTTCTGATATTCCCGCAATACATACTGGCTCACATCTTCCCTGTGTCTGAACGGATGACTGCATACATCAGACAATAATTCCGGTTCCAGCTCCCATAATTTCTGATAAGTACTTTTCATAAGAGGAGACGGCCCATGTACCGTATAAAACCCGGTAAATCGTGGAAAAGCCAGTTCTAATACATTGTACAGAAAATACATCGGAGGATATCCTATATGAAAATATGCCCATGGCTGCTTCTTTATATTACTGCGTTTATCAAAATACTTCGCCAGCAGCATTGCATTATTTAAATAAATGTATGGCATTGTCGGATCATCCACATTTGCTACATCCGGCTGAAGTGCTAACATATCTATCGGTTTTTCATCTTTAAAAAAATCTTCCATATAAACGGGTTTTAACAAAAACATATCATCATTAAAATAGACAAACTGTTCTGTCAACCCTGGAATTCGATGGAAATTCCATTCAATTGTATGTGAATTAAATGTAGGAAGAAATTTTTGAGGAATAAAATCTTCATGGCAGACAATATTCAGTTTCGGATGTTTTGTATTCAGCCATTGAGGAATATGTCCCCATGTGACAAAATGAACCTTTCTCACCCATGGCGCATATTTCTCCACTCCGCGAAACCAGTACCGGAGATTATCCCAATCTCTGTACCGTTCTTTTCTGTCATCCGCATTTACAGATATATCCATATCTGTGTGTCCCAGCCTTGCAGCCTTTTCTCTCTTCCATTCCAGGTCATTTCCATCTACCCAGGTAATAACAAAATCTATATCCTGCGTGTTCTTATCTGCTTTTCTCATGTATTATTCCCCACATATCACTTTGTGAGCATAAGTATACCATATCTGTTTAACTTATTACAAATAAAAAGAATGCTGTTCTATGAGACTCTTATACTCACAGAAACAGCATTCCTACCTGTCGTTTAGATTAATTTTATTTTCTCATACAAACTCTGAAGTTCCCGCAAAGCAGGGCGTGCAGGTTGTGGGAATGATTTTTCAAACACATTCTAAAGCAGCTGCCGAAGAGGACGAATGACAATCCTGAGCACGCCGTAGTATAACTTCTTTTCCCAGTTCAGCACTTTCCCCTGGTACTTTGCGCCTTCGGTTTCCTGACCGTTCGCAAGTACCTCTTTGCTTTTTTCCATATAATCTGATTCTATTTCGTGAATCTGCTGACTCAGTTTCTCGCTGTCAATTACCAGCATCAGTTCCGTATCCAGATAAGTACTTCGCATATCCAGATTATAGGAACCTACTACTGACAGACGGTTATCTATCAGTACAGCTTTTGTATGAACCGGATAATCGTTCATCAGTTCATACACATCTGCCCCTGTTTCCAGAATCTTCTTTTTCTGATTAAGGTAATCTGTACAACCCCATGGATTAGAGCCTTTTTCCACTGCATTCAACACGATCTGAAGCTTTGCATGATCCGAAATCCCCTGCAATACATCATACATGTAACCATTACAGATCACATAAGGAGTCTGTATTATTACATGATCTGCATTTTCAGTAAGATACTGAATTGTCTGGAGAACCTGCGGTGTTTTTCGTCTCGCCTCAATTCCATTATTGATCAGAGTGATCTTGTTTGCTTCTATCGTATCCTTTTCCCATGCACTGTAGGTTTCTATATCATTGTACCTTTTCAGCAGAGATATGTAAATTTCTTCCATGTGCCGG
>SKEL01001132.1_pt1 | contig 25214 bp, 19 predicted proteins | sample 4826741 | NCBI WGS metagenome assembly SKEL01 (sample SAMN11008810, study PRJNA524170) | human gut metagenome | biome: Human fecal sample; material: Feces; isolation source: fecal sample from pouch patient p33 | host: Homo sapiens | place: Israel: Tel-Aviv | collected 2016-03-22
ATTTTAGATAATAACGGCAGTAATCTATTCTTAGAAAGTTTATTATTGACTTTGATTAATGGATGTATCTTTGCCACCAATTTATTTGTAAAAATTGGTATTTTTCATTTACTGATTCAAAATATGCAATCGTTTAGCAATAATTTACCTTTACATAATGTCCAAAAGAAACGCAAATTTGCAAGTTTGGCCTTATTATTTATGGTTTTTGCAAGTTTTTATTTAGGTGAAACCTATCAATTGGCAACGCTAGAATATAATCCAAAAATTGAAATTGTCGGTCATCGTGGCTATGTAGCTAAGGCGGTTGAAAATTCAGTAGAAGGATTGAGAGCCGCTAAAAAAATGAAGGTAAATTATGTTGAATTGGATTTACTTTATACAAAAGACCATCAGTTTGTAGTCATGCACGATAACGATTTAAAACGTTTGGCTGGTCTAGATAAAAAAGTGTCTGATTTACCTGCTAATAAAGTAATCGGCTTAAAAATCAAACAAGATGGACATACAAGTAAGATTGTAAGCATGAAAGATTATTTGAAAATCGCGAAGCAGTTACAGATGCATTTGATTTTAGAATTAAAACCTACTGGAAACGAGGACAGTAGCTATGTTATTCGCTTTGTAAATGAGCTTAAGAAAAGTGGAATGGAAAATCAAGTTAAAATTATGTCACTGGATCTTCCTACGATTCTTGCTGTCAAAAAATTAGATCCTGACTTAGATACAGGGTATGTTATTCCAATTCAGTTTGGTAAACTGCCGAATGAACCAGTAGATTTTTATGCTATCGAGGATTTCTCCTATCGTCCCCAGTTAGCAGAAGATGTTCATCAAATGAATAAAAAATTATTCGTATGGACAATCAATTCGCCTGATAAGATCCGCTATTATTTACAAACCCCAATTGATGGGTTAATCACGGATGAGTTAAAGACAACAAATCAAACCAAAAATGAATTAGGACACGATAAAAGCTATATTGATCGTTTATTGGACTTAGTACAGCCATTACAATGATTATGAAAATATTGATGAATGGATTATTTTGGCTCTTTTCGGAAGGTTTCTAATTGATTAAATGAAACATAGAAAATGAATAGATAAAACCTAAATCATCTAGTCAGTTTGTATAGACTTAGAAAATAAATCTAGCGTATAAACAAAAATGCCATCCAAGGAAAGTTTGTCCTAGGATGGCTCTTTTTAGTATATAGTGATAAGATGTCAAAATAGCAACGCTTCTTGTTTTCGTTTGAATTCTTGGTATACTTCTGTCATTAAGACAGTATTTTACACTAGTTTTTCTAACCTAAAGTGAATATCAATATTTTCAATTTCTTGACGGTTAAAATCTTGTCCTTCAATAAAGACAATCTCAGGCAAGACTTGAGCTTTCATATACGATAATATTGGCTTTAGTTGCATTTCAGGGACAAGATAGTGCTTGCTAGAACCAGCTGTGACTATAATACTGACTACTTTATCACGCAAGGCTTTTTCCGGTAATAAGTCAAATATAATTTTTAATATTCAAGTCACTGCGATTTGTCCAGGTGGCGTACGGACCGACTTTTTAGACCAAACCTCGATGAAGCGTCCGGCCAAACAAATTGAAGATTATGATGTGGTTCGCCAAACAATGTCAGGTTTTGACCGTTTAAATCATAATCAAAGTGGCGATCCGGCTAAAGTGGCCCAAGCGATTATTGAAGTGATTAAAATGGTGCAAGCACCCGGGTGTTTATATCTAGGCGTTGGAGCACTTGCCGCATTACAACATCAAATTAATCATGTGGTCGAAGAAGTCAATCAAAATGTTGCTTTGAGCCAAAGTACAGAACATGAATAATCAGATGCACGAGTCAAAATCAGGTTTGTGTTTTTGTTGTATCGCGACTGAAATAATGATATGCTCAAATTATAAATAAAACTGCGAGGAATAAGATGAATAAAGACCAATATCAGAACATTTTTAAGAAAGCTAGAGTATTAATAAATCAAAATAGTCTCATTAATTTACGTGATTATCGTAAAAGTGGTTTTTATTATGGAGAATTTTATCATGATTTTGTTATCCTTAAGACAAAGGTTAGTATGGGGTCTGTTAGAAGTGATAGTTGTCAATGCCAGACATATGGAAAATACGGTGCTTGCGAGCATACTATGGCTTTAAGGGCAGAAGTAGGATTGTCGATTTCGTGGGAGGATGCTTATGTAGAATTGCACGATGAGGAAAATGAAAAGAAAATCGAAACATACAAGGTTGATGCTTTAACACAATTCATGGATAGTCTGCAAAATCATTTTTTAGTTTCCGTAAGTCCAGAACAATTACAGCCACTTAAACTTTATTATCAGCTCGATTATGCTCAAAAATCAGGGCAAACTGCCTTTTATTTAAGACTGTATGTCAATAATGGAAAGCGTAATTATTTGATAAAAAATATTCATGAATTTTTAAATAAGTGCTTTTATACAGATCACTATAAGTTGACGCCTAAAGTATCGATAGCAGTAGCCCCAGAGTGTTTTTCAAAAGAGGACTTTGCGTTGATTCAATGGTTGATGGCTACTCATTTAGGACATTTAAACTATGTAGATTATCGCGAACATAGTCAAGAGAAAGAAGTTGTGTTGGATAGTACGACAATGGACGAGCTGTTAGAAAAATTCCCGAATCATTTATTAAAAATTACTGTAGACAATCAAGAATTTACGCAATTTCACACCATGCCAGCGGATTTGGATTCATTTATTACTTGTCATATTCAAAAGGTCGATGAGAATCTAGTAACACTGTTTTTTGAAGATAATCTTGAAATGACCGACTTTACGTATTTGTGTGCGGTGATTAAGGGACAATTGTATCGTTTGGATTATCAGTCTGTTTTACTATATGACACTTATTCTGACTTTCAACAAAAATTATATCGTTATGTGACGTGGCAGTTTGATAGGTTGATTTACGGTTTTGATTCAATCTTTCGTTTCTCCTTACAAGAGGCAAATGCTTTCTTATCTAAATATTTACCAGTAATTCAAAAATTTGCGGTTGTGGATATTGATCCGACTTTGACAGAAAACATGATTGTTGCGCCATTAGTTCCGAAGTTTTATTTTTCTGAGGTAAGATTTGGGGTCCAGTTAGACTTGATGTTGCAATATAGTGATATCGTGCTTGCGAAAAAATCAGCTTATCGCCAAAATGCTGACCAAGCCAATCAGTTAATTCGTGATATCGATCAGGAAAATCGTATCGAACAGTTTATTTTGGCTAATCAATTTGTCGAAAAAGAGGCTAGTTATCAATTATCGATTTCTCGTGATGAAGACTTCTATCATTTCTTAAAATATACACTGACGCAATTTGCCCAATTCGGTGAAGTGATTTTAGATGAAAAACTTCAAGAAATGTTTGTCAATCAGGAACAGTATAAGCCAAAATTGTCGATTATTAAAAATGGTGGTTTTTTAGATGTATCTTTTGAAGTCGACGGTATTGAATTAGAAGATGTCGAGCGTGCTTTAGTTGCTTTAAGTAAGAATGCGGATTTTGTGCGATTAAATGATGGCCGCTTGCTTGATTTGTCTCAAGAGGAGTTCCAAAAAGCAAGTGAGTCATTGTCCTTGATTCGACAAGTCAGTGAACAAAAAGCCAACCAATTCCAGATGCCCTTATATCGCGGTGGACAGTTAGCCCGATTAGAAAATGAGCAAATCGAGGTCAACCAAGACTTTACGACTTTTGTTCAACATTTAACCCATCCACAAGACTATCCGGTGGATTTACCAAGTGGATTAAATGCTAGTTTACGTCCTTACCAATTAACGGGATTTCGCTGGTTGAAGATGTTAAGTGATTATCAGCTTGGGGGGATTTTGGCGGATGAAATGGGTCTAGGAAAAACGATTCAGACGATTACTTATCTGTTATCTGAAAAGCAAAATGATCCATCAATGAAGGCTTTAATTATCGTACCAGCCAGCCTTGTTTATAATTGGTATCAAGAGTGTAAGCAGTTTGCACCTGAGTTAAAAGTGCAAGTCGTAAATGGTGGGAAAGATAAACGGGCCGAACAACTCGCGACTGAAGCGGATGTATATGTGACAAGCTATCAAAGTTTCCGTCAAGATGAAAAATTACATGCCAAAATAGCCTATCAAGTGTTGATTTTAGATGAAGCGCAGATGGTGAAAAATAGTCAAACGAAAACGTCCCAAGCCTTGCGTAAATTAACGATTCCAAAACGGTTTGCCCTTAGTGGTACGCCAGTGGAAAATAAACTTGAGGAATTATGGTCAATTTTTCAAGTGATTATTCCGGGATTTTTCCCAAGTAAGGCGAAGTTTAAGAAATTCCCAACCGAATTAATTGCTCAGATGATTCAGCCATTTGTGTTAAGACGGACGAAAGAAGAAGTCTTGCTTGATTTGCCAGAACGAATTGAGACAAATTATTTCAATGAATTAAGCAAAGAGCAAAAAGAAATCTATCTAGCACAGTTAGAACAAATTCAAAAAACGTTAGCCCAAATGAATAGTGACGAGTTTAAAAAGAATCGCATTAGCATTTTAGCTGGTCTAACTCGCTTAAGACAGATTTGTTGTTCGCCACAGCTTTATTTAGATGATTTTCATGGGGAGTCTGGAAAATTAGAACAGTTAAAGGAATTACTGACTCAGGCTTTGGAAAACAATCGCCGCATCTTAATTTTCTCGCAGTTTGCTAGTATGTTGAACTTAATTGAAGCTGAGTTAGCGAAGTTAGATATTCCATGCTTCAAATTAGATGGTAGCACGCCGAGCAAACAGCGTATGGAAATGGTAGAAGCCTTTAATCAAGGAGATAAACCCGTCTTTTTAATTTCGCTTAAAGCTGGTGGTACGGGATTGAACTTAACTGGGGCGAATACGGTGATTCTGTATGATTTATGGTGGAATCCAGCTGTAGAAGACCAAGCAACAAGCCGTGCCCATCGAATGGGACAAAAAGAAGTGGTCGAAGTATGGCGTTTGATTACAGAAGGTACGATTGAAGAAAAAATCTATGAGCTCCAACAAAACAAGCGTGAACTCTTTGATCAAGTCATGCAAGGGGATGAGTCTTCCCTTTCTCAATTAACCGAAGAAGATATCCGCCAAATTTTCCAAGTAGGGATAGAATAAGAATTTTGAAGAATTTCTGCGTATTTTGTGTACGGATGAAATTCTTCTTTTTTTGACTTTTTCTACTAATTATCTATTGACTTAAAGTGAAGTTTAAGGTGTAGACTTGGGGTGTAAGTGGAGAAAAAGAAAAATATTTTTTCAAGGCTGTACAATGGTTGAAAATAATAGAAAGAATGGAAAGTGATGAACATGAATCAAAAAATAACTCAAGATGCAGGTAGAAAGCAATTAGGGGATTTTGCGCCAGATTTTGCTCATTTTAACGATGATGTACTATTTGGTGAAAACTGGAATATCCCAGGAATTGATCTTAAAACGCGTTGTTTATTAACAGTAATAACTTTGATGGCTCAAGGAATAACGGATTCTTCATTAGTTTATCATCTAGAAAATGCGAAAAATCATGGGGTCAGTAAAGAAGAAATTGTGGCGGCTGTGACTCATGTTGCTTTTTATGCAGGATGGCCAAAAGCATGGGCGGTTTTTCGTTTGGCTAAAGAAGTTTGGTCTGAACAAGCTACAAGTGAAGAAGCCAAAGTCCAACATCAAGCAAGTATGATTTTTCCAATTGGTAAGCCTAATGATGCTTATGCGCAATATTTTACTGGTCAAAGCTATTTAGCAAGTGTTACAGACCAACAAATTCCAGTACACAATGTCACTTTTGAGCCTGGTTGTCGCAATAACTGGCATATCCATCATGCTAAATCTGGTGGTGGTCAGATGTTGATATGTGTTGGTGGTATCGGCATTTATCAAGAAGAAGGAAAAGAAGCCGTGGTGATGCATCCGGGTGATTGTGTCAATATTCCAGTAGGTGTGAAGCATTGGCATGGTGCTACTAAGGATCAATGGTTTTCTCATCTTGCAATGTCCGTACCAGGGGAAGATACCAGCAATGAATGGTTAGAAAAGGTAAGTGAGAAAGATTATTTAGCCGCACAACCTTTAAGTGAATAAATATATCAAGTGGATAGCAGAAAAAAATAAGAGCTGTCCACTTTTTTACTTTGGATTGATTGTAGTTCAAAATTTTTAATTGTTTTTTCTGTCTATTTTTAAATAATCGTGCTGCAAACTTATCACGTTTATTTTGTTTCATTATGCTATTTATAAAAGTTGAGTTAATAAGGATGAATAACCGATACATAACAAAATGTTATATAATTATTTGTGTTGTCATTAAATATTCACTGTTTTTATTTTTGTTAAAACGTTTCAAGAAAGCTTTTTTCAAAGTTTGTGAAATGTTATATAATCATAGCATAACTAATGTATGGAGGGTTTAACATGAAAAAAGTGTTAAGTAGTCTTTTGATGGCTTCAGCAGCGTTATTATTAGTTGGCTGTGGTTCATCATCAAATAGGACAGAAAGTTCAACTTTAACTAGCAAAACAACTGCTTCTAGTTCAGAAGTTGCATCCGGCGCTTCTCAAAAACAAGAATTCACGGCTCCTAAAGAATTAAAGGATAGCTATGATGTGATTATCGTAGGTGCAGATGGTGCAGGGATGTCAGCTGCTATTCAAGCCAAAGAAGCTGGCGCCAATCCAGTTATCTTTGAAAAAATGCCATTAGTTGGTGGAAATACAACAAAATCTTCTGGTGGGATGAATGCTTCTGAAACCAAATTCCAAAAAGAACAAGGCATTCAAGATAGCAATGATACGTTCTTCAACGACACATTAAAAGGTAGCGGCGGAATCAATGATAAAGAATTATTACGCTACTTTGCGGATCATTCAGCCGACGCGATTGATTGGTTAGATAGTATGGGTATCACTTTGAACAATATCAGTTATAATGGTGGGGCAAGTGTCAAACGTATTCACCGTCCAGCTGATGGTTCGGCCGTGGGTGGCTACTTAGTTAAAGGTCTAACAAAAAATGTTTTAGATCGTAAAATTCCAGTATTCTTAAATGCGGATATAACAAAAATCAATGAAAAAGATGGTAAAGTTTCTGGTGTCACCGTCCAAATTCAAGGAGAAAAGAAAAAGAATATTTCTTCTAAAGCGGTTGTGGTAACGACTGGTGGATTTGGTGGCAATGAAAAAATGATTGCGAAATATCGTCCAGATTTGAAAGGCTATGTAAGTACTAACGCTAAAGGTAGCACAGGTGACGGTATCAAGATGATTGAAAAATTTGGTGGTCAATTAGTCGCTATGGATCAAATCCAAGTGCATCCAACAGTTGTTCAAAAAGATGGTATGTTAGTTTCTGAAACCGTTCGTGGTGAAGGCGGTATCTTAGTGAATCAACAAGGGAAAGCTTCTTCAACGAGTTAGAAACACGTGATAAAGTCTCAGCAGCCAGCTATTTCCGCTTTACCAGAACCATATGCCTACATCGTATTTGATGATGCTTTAGCTAGTCGCGCAAAACAAATTGACTTCTATAAATCTAAAGGTGTCGTAGTTGAAGGTAAGACCATTGAAGAATTAGCGAAGAAGATTAAAGTTCCTGCTGATACGTTGAAACAAACGCTAGATTCGTGGAACCAAGATGTCGCTAATAAGAAAGATCCAGAATTTGGTCGTTCTACAGCTATGGATTATGATTTAACCAAAGCGCCTTACTATGGGATTCAAATTGCCCCTGGTATTCACCATACAATGGGTGTGTGAAGATTAACACGAACACCGAAGTAATTAATACTAAAGGTGAAGTGATTCCTGGTCTTTATGCTGCGGGTGAAGTCACTGGTGGGCTACATGGTAATAACCGTATTGGTGGGAATGCTGTGGCTGATATCGTAATCTTCGGTCGCCAAGCAGGTAACCAATCAGCGGCTTATGCTCAAAGATAATTGATAATTTAAAGTTTTTAGATACAGCTCTTTGATTTCAAGGGACTGTATTTTTTTAGGAAGATAGTTCAGGGGCTCAATATTGACTAATATCAATAGTCGGTTGTGAAACTTGTTTCTCTGTTACACGCGATGTGAAACATTTTAAAGATGAAAAAACGCATTTTTCCAGAAATTGCTAAGTGTATTTATTTCAAAAATCCTGCTAAATTAGGAATGTTAAAGAAAGCCACAAAATTTCACTTCTTAACCTGTGGAAAAATAAATAGCGAATTACTTTGCGCTAGGATTAGGGTGGATAGTTGTTTTTTTGTGATTTTTTGGTTATCATGGAAAAGTGAAAAGAGGTGCAGTGATGAATTTACTTTTTTCAATCGATGATACTTATGTGGACCAATGGAAAGTAACCTTATTTTCGATTGTGCATAATTCAAACGTTCAAGCATTCTCAGTTTATGTTTTGCAAAAAGAAGCTTTAGCACGTAATGATGAAATATTTGATTTTTGCAAAAGATTAGGTGTTACTTACTATCCTGTCATTATTGGAAAGGATGAATTCCAAGATGCACCAACTAGTAAACGTTATCCAGAAACGATTTATTATCGGTTGTTAGCGCATGAATATTTACCACAAGATTTGAATAAAGTTTTATATATTGACGCTGATATTTTATGTCTAAACGATATTTCCACGATTTATGAAATGAAACTGGATGATTTTTTATATGCAGCGGCGAGTCATATTGCGGATTCAAATATTCGTGATTTAATTAATAAGGCTAGATTGGGTAATTCTGAGGCGACTTCTTATGTTAATTCTGGCGTGTTGTTAATGAATCTTGAGCAAATACGTCAAACTGTCAAGCGAGAAGACATAATGAATTACATAGCTTCAAATGGGCCGTTATTATTTTTACCTGACCAAGATGTTTTAAATGCGTTATATGGACATCAAATTTTATTGGTGGCAGATGAGATTTATAACTTTGATGCGCGTTATCATGCTTATTATTATGCGAAAACGGCTGGCTTGATTGATGCGGATTGGATTGTGCAAAATACGGTCTTTTTGCATTATTGTGGCAAGGATAAGCCGTGGAAGAAAAATGCGCGTGGTAAATTTTCTTTTATCTATAAGCATTACCAACGATTAACCCATAAAGTATAGGAAGGAAGTTGTTATGAATATTCAATGGTTTCCCGGTCATATGGCAAAAGCAAAACGGGAAGTAAGTGAAAAATTAAAATTTGTCGATATAGTATTTGAATTAGTGGATGCGAGACTCCCCTTATCTTCTAGAAACCCATTATTAAATCAGATTTTACAACAAAAGCCTAGAATCATGTTGTTGAATAAAGCAGATTTAGCCGATCCAAAACAAACTAAGCAATGGATTGAGTATTTTAAAGCGCAAGGGATTTTAGCTTTAGCCATTAATGCCCAAGAAAATCAAGGAGTAAAGCAAATTTTACCTTTAGCTAAAGAAGCACTAGCCGAAAAGATTGCCCGTGATAAGGCACGAGGACTTAAACCTAGAGCAATCCGTGCGATGATTATCGGTATTCCAAATGTGGGAAAATCGACCTTGTTGAATCGCTTGGTAGGTAAAAAAATTGCACAAACCGGAAATAAGCCTGGGGTGACAAAAGGCCAACAATGGTTAAAACTAGGAAATGAGTTGGAGTTACTTGATACACCAGGAATATTATGGCCAAAATTTGATGATCAAGAAATTGGGATGAAGTTAGCTTTGACCGGCGCGATTAAAGACCAATTATTACATTTAGATGATTTGACCATTTATGGGTTGGACTTCTTTGCCCGTTATTATCCTGGGCAAATTAAGGCTAGATATCCATTTGCTGATGAAAGTTTACTTGGTGGCGAATTAATTATGGACTTGACCAAGGGACTCGGGTTTAGAGAAGATTATGAACGGGCTTGTGAGCGGATTATTCACGATATTCGTCAAGGGAAATTAGGACGTTATACTTTGGACCGCGCTGAAGAGGTGAGTGGCTATGAGTGAGACGATTGCCCAAATTAAAGAAAAATTGGCACAAATCCATGATGCACAAGATGCGTATGTTTTACAATTACGAAAAGATGAACGAGTTGGCGTGCAAAAATTAATCCAGCAATTTGAAAATCGTTTAGCTAAAGAACAGGCAATGATTAACAATGCTAGAACAATGCGGCAATTTGAAAATGAATTATTGGCAAAAGGTTATCAGGCGATTTGCGGAATTGATGAAGTAGGCCGGGGACCATTAGCTGGACCTGTAGTGGCTGCAGCGGTGATTTTACCCAATGACGAATTGATTTTAGGATTGAATGATTCTAAGCAATTATCCGAAAAAAAACGCGAAAGTCTGTATCAGATTATCCAGGAAAAAGCCGTGGCCATTGGAATTGGGGTGGTAGATGAAACAACGATTGATGCCATCAATATCTATCAAGCTGCCCGCCTAGCAATGACCAAAGCTGTTGAACAATTAGCGGTGCGACCAGATTACTTGCTGATTGATGCAATGGAATTAGATTTAGATATTCAACAAACTTCATTAATTAAAGGTGATGCACGGAGTCAAAGTATTGCCGCAGCTAGTATTATTGCTAAAGTTTATCGTGATCATTTAATGGTTGAACTGGATAAACAGTATCCTGGCTATGGTTTTGGCAAAAATGCAGGCTATGGCACGAAGGAACATTTAGAAGGATTAGCGAAATATGGCGTGACACCGATTCATCGCAAAACATTTGCTCCAATAAAAGATATGATTTAAAAAAGTTTTCCCTCCTTTTTTGCGTATTTAGTAAATGAGGAGGGATTTTTGTGTTTGAACGATTATCAAAATTAGAACAATTATGTGTGAAATTAAGTTATTTACCATTGAGCATTCAGAAAAAATGGCGGGCTTTTGGTTATTTTGTGGCGCATCCGTTGACTGAACTAGCACAACAAGGGCCAATTATTATGCGCGAATTACAAATCAGTCAGCACCAGGATTTATTTTTGCACTATTGGCAGGAATTAGATGAGCAAAAACTAGCAGATTTGACGGCTGAGCAGAAATTTATCACTATCTTATCAGATGATTACCCTGATGTTTTAAAAGAAACTTATCAACCACCGCTTGTTCTTTTTTATGAAGGCGATAAATCTTTATTGCATCAACGACAAATCGCCATTGTGGGTTCGCGATTAGCCAGTCCGTACGCCTATCAAGTAATGGAGCAGCTTTTACCACCATTGATTGACGATGGGTTGGTCATTACGAGTGGTTTGGCTAAAGGGGTAGATAGTTATGCCCATCAATTGGCGATGATTTATCACGGAAAGACGATTGGGGTAGTAGGATGTGGGATTGATATTTGTTATCCAAAAGAAGTTCGGTCCGTATATGAGCGAATGAAGAATCAGCAGTTGATTGTTAGTGAGTATCCAGCAACTACTCCTGTGCGACGTTTTCATTTTCCGCTTCGTAATCGTATTATTGCTGGACTGGCTGAAGGTGTCTGTGTGATTGAGGCTAAAGACAAGAGTGGTGCTTTAATTACGGCGCAGCTTGCTATTGATGAAGGTCGCAGTGTCTTTAGTGTGCCAGGAGAAGTTTTAAGTCGTCGCAATACCGGAACTTTAAAGCTTATTCAAGATGGGGCAAAATGTGTGATTTCAGCATCGGATATTCTTGATGAATTGCCAAATTTTCGCGTAAAATAATCGTTTGTATATTTTTGCTTTGCTATTTTTCTTGACAAACCTAATTCTTATCGCTATGATTGTAGTCGATTTACGAAAAAATAATTTTGTTCATGTCTTTAAGCTTTTTGGGCAAAATTTGAAAATGATATGATTTGAATTCATTCATTATAATAGAAGAAAAATTTTATAAAGGAGCTCTGATTTGATGGCATATAAGTATTTAGTCATAGTGGAGTCACCAGCAAAAGCAAAAACAATTGAGAAGTATTTAGGAAAGAACTACAAAGTCGTTGCCAGTGTGGGGCATGTACGTGATTTACCTAAAAGTAAGATGGGAATTGATGTAGAAAACAACTATGAACCACACTATATTTCAATCCGTGGTAAAGGCGATGTCATTAAGAGTTTACGTCAAGCTGCAAAAAAAGCGGAAAAAGTTTATCTTGCAAGTGACCCGGATAGAGAAGGAGAGGCAATCGCCTGGCATTTAGCGCATATTTTAGGTTTATCATTAGAAGATAAAAATCGTGTTGTCTTTAATGAGATTACCAAAGATGCAGTTAAAGCGGCTTTTAAAGAACCACGTACCATTAATTTAGATTTAGTGGATGCGCAACAAGCTCGTCGTGTGTTAGACCGACTTGTAGGGTATTCTATTAGTCCGATTCTATGGAAAAAAGTGAAAAAAGGTTTGAGTGCAGGTCGGGTACAGTCAATTGCCTTGAAGATGATTATTGATCGCGAAAAAGAAATTCGTGAGTTCAAGCCAGAAGAATATTGGACGATTGATGGGAACTTTAAAAAAGGACGTCAAAAGTTTAAAGCCAATTTCTGGGGTTTAGATGGTAAAAAACATCAGCTAAAGACGCAAGAAGATGTTCAAGCGGTTTTACAACGTGTCGATTCTAAAGATTATCAAGTAACCAAAGTTGAAAAGAAAGAACGTAAACGCAATCCAGCAGCGCCATTTACAACGAGTAGTTTACAACAAGAAGCTGCGCGGAAATTAAACTTTAGAACACGTAAAACAATGATGGTTGCGCAACAATTATATGAAGGAATTGCCCTAGGTCGTCAAGGTACGGTCGGTCTAATTACCTATATGCGTACAGACTCTAAACGAATTGCCGATACAGCCAAACAAGAGGCTTCACAATTTATTGAAGAAACTTATGGTAGTGAATTTGCGGCGCACAGTAGCAAAAAAGTTGTCAATGCGCAAGGTGCCCAAGATGCCCATGAAGCGATTCGTCCAACGAGTGTGTTGCGTACACCAGAAAGTTTAGCAAAATACTTAGATAAAGATCAAATGAAGCTATATTCTTTGATTTGGTCCAGATTTGTGGCTAGTCAGATGACACCTGCTGTCCTTGATACAATGAAAGTGACTTTAGTTCAAAACGGGATTACTTTTATTGCCAACGGATCGAAAGTGAAATTCAAAGGTTTCATGCAAGTCTATGTTGAAGGTCGCGATGATGGCAAGGAAGAAAAAGAAAATGTCTTACCAGAACTAATCGAAGGGGAAACCGTCCAGTCTGTGGATGTAGAGCCGAAACAACACTTTACTCAACCGCCTGCACGATATAGTGAAGCTACTTTGATTCGCACGCTTGAAGAAAATGGTGTTGGTCGTCCTTCAACTTATGCACCAACGCTTGATACGATTCAACGTCGCTACTATGTCAAATTGGCACAAAAACGATTTGAACCAACAGAATTAGGAGAAATTGTTAATACATTAACGGTTGACTTCTTCCCTAAAATTGTTGATATTCATTTTACTGCTGAAATGGAAAACAGTTTGGACCGTGTCGAAGAAGGTAAAGAGAACTGGGTAAAAGTCATCGATGGTTTCTATCAACCATTTGCGAAAGAATTAGCCGTGGCTGAAGAACAAATTGAAAAAGTTCAAATTAAAGATGAACCGGCTGGCTTTGATTGTGATGTTTGTGGTCATCCAATGGTCGTTAAACTAGGAAAATATGGCAAATTCTATGCATGTAGTAATTTTCCAGAATGTCGTAATACCAAGCCTATCGTAAAAGAAATCGGTGTTGAATGTCCACACTGTCATAAAGGTCAAATTATTGAAAGAAAATCTAAGAAAAATCGGGTATTTTATGGCTGCAGTAATTATCCTGAATGTGAGTTTGTTTCTTGGGATAAACCAATTGGCAGAAATTGTCCGAAATGTGATCACTTCTTAGTTGAAAAGAAAGTTAAAGGTGGCAAGCAAGTTGTTTGTCCGAATGGTGATTACGAAGAAAATGTCATTAAATAGATAGGAGAGAATTGATGGTTTATGTGAATGTTATTGGCGCTGGGCTAGCAGGAAGTGAAGCAGCTTGGCAAATTGCAAATGCAGGTGTGGCAGTGCATCTATATGAAATGCGTCCAACAAAGAAAACACCTGCCCATCATACAAATCAATTTGCTGAATTGGTTTGTTCAAATTCTTTACGAGGTAATAGCTTACAAAATGCTGTCGGTGTTTTAAAAGAAGAAATGCGCCGAATGAATTCAGTGATTATTCATAGTGCAGATGAAACCAGTGTCCCAGCTGGTGGTGCCTTAGCGGTAGATCGTAATACTTTTTCAGCAACGGTAACTGAAAAATTACGTAATCATCCACTTATCACTGTATATGAAGAAGAATTAACAGCATTTCCAGAAGGGATTACCGTAGTTGCGACTGGGCCTTTAACTTCTGAAGGGTTAGCTAAAACAATTAAGGAATTTAATGGTTCGGATGGTTTCTATTTCTATGATGCTGCTGCGCCAATTATTGAAAAATCTTCAATCAATTTTGATAAAGTATATCTAAAATCACGTTATGATAAAGGTGAGGCAGCTTATTTGAACTGTCCGATGACGAAAGAAGAGTTCGAGGCTTTTCATAAAGAATTGGTTAATGCGGAAGTGGCACCATTAAAAGAGTTCGAAAAAGAAAAATACTTCGAAGGTTGTATGCCAATTGAAGTGATGGCAGCTCGTGGTGAGAAAACGATGTTGTTTGGGCCGATGAAACCAGTTGGGCTTGAAGATCCAAAAACTGGTAAACGTCCTTATGCGGTGATTCAATTACGTCAGGATAATGCAGCAGCTTCACTTTATAATATCGTTGGGTTCCAAACTCATTTGAAATGGGGCGAACAAAAACGTGTCTTCCAAATGATTCCTGGCTTGGAAAATGCTGAATTTGTCCGTTATGGTGTCATGCATCGTAATAGCTTCATGAATTCCCCAGAGTTATTAGAACCGACTTATCAATCACGCAAAGATAGCCGTATTTTCTTTGCTGGTCAGATGACAGGGGTTGAAGGTTATGTGGAAAGTGCAGCAAGTGGCTTAATTGCCGGCATTAATGCAGCACGTCTAGCAAAAGGTGAGGAGCTTGTTGTTTTCCCTCGTGAAACTGCGATGGGGTCGATGGCTTATTATATTACGCATGCTGAAGGCAAACATTTCCAACCAATGAATGCCAACTTTGGCCTATTCCCAGAGCTGCCTGAACGAATTCGCGATAAGAAATTACGTTATGAAACGCTAGCAAATCGCGCGTTAGAAAGTTTAGAACAAGTCAAAAATGAATTAGCTTAAAAGAATTAGGATTACTATCTTCCAGGTGGCAATCCTTTTTTAATGAAAATTGCAGTGTGAAATAGTCGGGAGCAAGCAACTTTTTTTTCCTATTTTTGACACTTTAGAAGAATTGATGAAAAAATTTTGAATATATTAAAAGTTTGCTAAATTTGCAACTATTTAGACTATTAAACGCTTGCGAAATATGCTAATATCATGTTATTGTATAGGTGACAAAGAAAATTCTGACAATTTGTTGTAATTCAGTAAAAGGTATGTTAAAGTTTATTCTATAAAAGTATTAGAATTTTCTGAGAATTACTACAATTTGTCTCATATATATGATTGGAGGAGGCGCTTAATATATGGTAGAATCACAATTTCATTCCACCACAATATGTGCGGTAGAAAAAGACGGAAAATTTGCAATGGCTGGTGATGGTCAAGTAACACTAGGCGAACAAATTGTTATGAAAGCGACTGCACGTAAAGTTCGTCGTATTTATAATAATCAAGTTGTTGTAGGATTCGCAGGAAGTGTTGCGGATGCCTTTACTTTAGAGGAAAAGTTTGAAGGTAAACTAAACGAATATAATGGGAATTTACAACGTGCTGCTGTGGAATTGGCGCAAGAGTGGCGTACCCAGCAGTCAATGCAAAAGTTAGAAGCTATGTTAATCGTTATGAATGACAAAGAAATGTTACTTGTATCGGGAACTGGGGAAGTGATTGCTCCTGATGATGGTATTTTAGCGATTGGCTCAGGTGGAAATTATGCTTTAGCTGCAGCCCGTGCGATGAAAAATTATAGTGGACAAGATTTATCCGCTGCTGAAATTGCTAAAAACGCTTTAACAATTGCAGCAGATATCTGTGTCTTTACAAACCATAATATTATTGTAGAAGAATTTTAAGGAAGGTATCTCGATGAATCAAACACCAAGACAAATTGTAAATGAATTAGATAAATACATCGTTGGTCAAAATCAAGCAAAAAAATCTGTTGCGGTAGCCCTTCGTAATCGTTATCGTAGAATGCAATTAGACGAAAAAATGCAACAGGATGTTACACCTAAAAATATCTTGATGATTGGGCCAACAGGGGTAGGTAAGACTGAAATTGCTCGACGCCTAGCAAGAATTGTGGATGCCCCATTCGTAAAAGTCGAAGCCACTAAATTTACCGAAGTTGGTTATGTGGGTCGCGATGTTGAATCCATGGTTCGTGATTTAGTTGAAAATGCGATTACAATTGTGAAAAAACAACAATATAATCGTGTCAAAGTGCAAGCCACTAAAAAGGCGAATCGTCGTTTAGTGAAGGCCTTAGTTCCGGGTATTAAGAAAGAACAGCGTAAGTCAAATAATCCTTATGAACAAATGATGACGATGTTCCAAGGCATGCAAGCAGGGGAAACAGAGCCTAAAGAAGAGTTGACTGATGAAATTCGCAGCACTCGTCAAGCGGTCTATGAACAGTTAGAAAAAGGTTTACTAGATAATCGTGAAGTGACCATTGAAATTGATGAACCAAAAGTAGCAATGCCAAGTTTGAATAATGGTTTAGAACAAATGGGGATTGATATCCAAGAAACCCTAGGCTCATTAAGACCGAAAAAGAAAATTACCCGTACTTTAACAGTCAAAGAGGCTCGCGAATTATTAATTAATGAAGAGTCTGCTAAATTAGTGAATGATGCCGATATTCATTCGGAAAGTTTGAAATTAGCACAATCTCAAGGCATTATTTTCATTGATGAAATTGATAAAATCACTTCAAAATCACAACAGTCAGGTCAAGTCTCACGTGAAGGCGTGCAACGAGATATTTTGCCAATTGTTGAAGGTTCGCAAGTCAATACAAAATATGGCCCAATCCAAACTGACCACATTTTATTTATCGCTTCTGGAGCCTTTCATTTATCTAAGCCTAGTGATTTAATTCCTGAATTACAAGGTCGTTTTCCAATCCGTGTGGAATTAGATGATTTGACTGCTGAAGATTTCGTGAAGATATTGACCGAACCTAATAATGCGCTAGTCAAACAATATATTGCTTTATTAGCTACAGAAAATATTCAAGTAACCTTTACGATTGAAGCGATTGAAAAAATTGCCCAAATTGCTTTTCAAGTGAATCGTGATACGGATAATATTGGGGCACGTCGCTTGCATACGATTCTTGAACGTTTGCTTGAAGATTTATTATTCGAAGCACCTGATATGCAAATGGGTGAGATTACGATTACAGAAGGATATGTGGCTGAAAAATTAGACAGTATCGCTAAAGATGAGGATATGAGCCGTTATATTTTATAAAAAAGGGGTAGATGAAATGACGACTTTACTACAGAAAACCAGACGAATTAATGAGTTGTTGCAACAAAAAAATACACTCATGAACACTAGTAGTATGCCGTATAACCGCATGGCGATGATATTAGGGGATATTTTGGATACTATCACTTATATTATTAGTAGTGATGGGAAGTTATTGGGAATTAATGAAAAATATGATATTAATAATGATCGTGTGAAGAATATCTTAGTGGAACGTCAATTTCCAGTGTCTTATACTGATTTAGTCGACCGCTTGGAAAAAACCAAAGAAAATATTCCGATTACCGATGATTTGACTGCTTTTCCGATTGAATTTCGTGAAATGTATCCAGATGGGTTAACAACGATTGTACCTATTTATGGTGCTGGTGAACGTCTAGGTACGATTATCCTTTCCAAATTGTCTGATGCATTCAATGAAGATGATTTAGTTTTAGCTGAGTATAGTGCGACAGTTGTAGGGATGCAAATTTTGTACCAACAATCAAGAAATATTGAAGAAGATATTCGCAATGCTACAGCTGTACAAATGGCTATCAATACCTTGTCTTACTCTGAGCTAAAAGCTGTTCAAGCGATTTTTGCGGCTTTGGATGGCGATGAAGGTCGTTTAACGGCTTCAAGTATTGCTGATGAAATCGGCATTACACGTTCTGTCATTGTTAATGCCTTAAGAAAGCTAGAATCAGCTGGAATTATTGAGTCTCGCTCACTTGGTATGAAGGGGACTTACTTAAGAATTTTAAATCATCGTTTCAAACAAGAATTAGATAAACAATAAAGGATATGAGCATATGTATACGATTCAAAATGAATTTTTAAAAGTTAATTTTCAAGCTAAGGGAGCTGAATTAACGAGTATTGTCAATTTAAAAGACCAAACAGAATATTTATGGCAAGCAGACCCTAATCATTGGGGTAAGCATGCACCAATTTTATTTCCAATCGTTGGTGGGTTGAAAAATGGGCAATATCAATTAAAGGGACAAACTTATGAACTATCACGACATGGTTTTGCCCGTGATTTACCCTTTGATTTGTTTGAGCAAACAGCTACTTCAATTACTTTTGTCTTGAAATCAGATGAAAATACTTTTGAACGTTATCCCTTTGAATTTGCCCTTTATGTGAAATATACTTTACATGAAAATCAATTAGTGGTAAATTATCGGGTGTATAACCTATCAGATGATACGATGTACTATGGCATTGGTGGACATCCTGCCTTTAATGTACCTTTAGTGCCAGACTTAGAATTTACGGATTATCAGCTTTCATTCACTCAAGGAAAAGTAGAGCGCTTGATTCCACTAGAAGATAATTTATTAAATCTAGAAAAAGCGGTGGAAAATCCTGAAGTGAGTCAAATACCATTGACACATGAATTGTTTAAAGGTGATGCTTTAGTCTATACCACCACAACTGATCCGATTGAAATTGTGTTAAGTTCAACAAAAGATTCGCATAAGATTACCGTAAATTATCAAGATTTACCATTTGTAGGCATCTGGTCAACCTATCCTGTGGCCTCTCCATTTGTATGTATTGAACCATGGGCAAGTGTGGCAGATATCACAACAACAAGTGGTGATTTAACTGAAAAATATGGGATTGAATCCTTAAGTATCGGTGATCAAAAAGAATATCAATATATGATTCGTTTTGAGTAATAAAAAATAGTCCTTCGATTATGAAGGACTATTTTTGTGGATTATTTTTGCTGCTATTTAAACCAAACGGCACACGACTTTCTGTACCGTTTTTGATTCGTTTAATATTATCTTTGTGACGATAAAAAATAAATGTTGATACGCAAATTGCAATAATTGTTAATAATAAATTATGTTTTGGTAAAAGTGCCGGACAAATATAGGGTAAAAAGATAGTTGATAAAGTAATCAATATAGCTGCAATCATACTTGAAAGACTAACCATACTTGTGATGAATAAACAAATGATAAAAATCGCACAAGAATAGATAAAAAAGATTGGTTGATAACCTAGTAACATTCCTGCAGAAGTCGCTACTGCTTTACCACCTTTAAAATGAGCAAAAATAGGGAAAGTATGTCCGATAATTGCTGCTACACCGAAAATAAGCGGGTTGACCTGAGTGATACCAAATAACGTCGGTAACATGGTTGCAAGTGTTCCTTTTAGAATATCGATGATTAAGACCGCAATTCCAGCTTTTTTGCCTAAAACTCTGAAAGTATTCGTCGTTCCGGTATTCCCGCTCCCAAATTGACGAATATCTTTGTGGTAAAATATTTTGCCAATCCAGACACCTGATGGAATCGAGCCTAACAGATAAGCGACTAAGAATAAATAATATTTTGTCATAATTGCCACCTTTTTTAATAAACTAGCTCGATTGTACCATGAAATTAATATAACAACAATGGAAGTTTGATTAAAATATCAATTAAGTAAGCTATAAATGGATGAAATAAATATGATATAATCAGGATATATATAAATGAAGGAGCGATTGATATGCAACTAAATGATACACAACTAAAGAACGTTTTAGAAAATAGCAAGAATATTGCCGTGATTGGTTTAAGTGCCAATCCAGAAAAGACGAGCCACCGCATTGCCGCTTTTTTACAAGAGAAAGGCTACCGTGTCTTTCCGGTCAATCCGGTATTAGCAGGTCAAGAAGTCCTTGGTGAAAAAGTTTATGCTTCTTTAGCGGAAGTGCCTGAGCAAATTGATATTGTTGATATTTTTAGACGTAGCGAGTTTTTACCTGATATTGCAAAAGAATTTGTCAAAACTGATGCAAAAGTTTATTGGGCGCAACTAGGAATTGAAAATGATGAAGCTGCCGAAATTTTAGAAAAGCATCATAAAGCATATATTATGAATCGTTGTATTAAGATTGAATATCAACGTTTGTTAGAAGATTAGAGGTTTGCTATTTTTTGCTAGTTTTCTTCGGCTGGTGTGATATAATAGTAAGCGTGTCTTTAAAGATGTAAAAAATAAGCAAGACAAGGAGCGACCATTTTGGCAAAAAAAATAGATGAATATAATGATCAATCCATTCAAGTATTAGAAGGACTTGAGGCAGTTCGCAAGCGTCCAGGGATGTATATTGGTTCTACGGATGGCCGCGGTCTACATCATTTAGTTTATGAAATTGTAGATAATGCTGTCGATGAAGTATTAGCTGGTTTTGGTAATCAAATCAATGTCACAATTGAAAAAGACAATAGTATTACCGTGCAAGATTTCGGTCGTGGGATGCCAGTCGGAATGCATGCTTCAGGAATTCCAACCGTTGAAGTCATTTTTACTGTATTGCATGCTGGTGGTAAATTTGGTCAAGGTGGCTATAAGACATCTGGTGGTTTGCACGGTGTAGGTGCCAGTGTCGTCAATGCTTTATCTAGTGAATTAGATGTAACGATTGTTAGAGACGGTTACAAATATACGCAAAGCTTTGCCGATGGGGGAAAACCTACAACAACCTTGAAAAAAGTCGGCAAAACCAAAGAAAAAAATGGTACAACCGTTCATTTCAAGCCCGATGCTAGTATTTTCTCGACCACTGTATTCTCTTATGAAACTTTAGCAGAGCGTTTGCGTGAGTCGGCTTTCTTGTTACGTGATGTAAAAATTACTTTAACAGATTTACGTAAAGACGAGCCTGTTGAGGAAGTTTTCCATTATGAAGAAGGCATCAAGGAATTTGTTGCTTATTTGAACGAAGAAAAAGATGATTTGACCCCGATTCTTTATTTCTCTGGTGAAAAAGATGGGATGCAAGTGGAAGTCGCTTTCCAATATAATGATGGCTATTCTGAAAATATTTTATCATTTGTGAATAATGTCCGTACCAAAGATGGTGGTACACATGAAGTTGGTTTTAAAACTGCGCTTACGAAATCATTCAATGAGTATGCACGAAAAGTTAACTTACTGAAAGATAAGGATAAGAATCTTGAAGGTAGTGATTTCCGCGAAGGTTTAGCAGCGGTGCTTTCTATTAAGGTTCCCGAAAACTTATTACAATTTGAAGGACAAACAAAGGGTAAACTCGGGACACCAGCAGCCAGAAATGCCGTAGATGCGACGATTTCAGAACAGTTTAGTTTCTTTTTACTAGAAAATAGTGAACTGAGTCAAATGCTCGTTCGAAAAGCCATCAAAGCCCGAGAAGCTCGAGAAGCAGCCCGTAAAGCTCGAGAAGAAAGCCGTACTGGTAAGAAAAAGAAAAAAGGCGAATCGCTCTTATCTGGTAAACTTACTCCAGCTCAATCTAAAAATGCCCAAAAGAATGAATTATATTTGGTCGAGGGGGATTCTGCTGGTGGTTCGGCAAAACAAGGTCGTGACCGTAAATTCCAAGCGATTTTACCATTGCGTGGGAAAGTCATAAATACTGAAAAAGCCAATATGCAAGAAATCTTAAAAAATGAAGAAATTAATACGATGATTTATACCATTGGTGCTGGGGTTGGTCCAGAATTTGACGTAGCGGATTGCAATTATGATAAAATCATTATTATGACCGATGCGGATACAGATGGTGCGCATATTCAAGTATTACTCTTAACATTCTTCTATCGTTATATGAAGCCTTTAATCGAAGCAGGGAAAGTTTATATTGCTTTACCACCACTTTATAAGGTATCTAAAGGGACTGGTAAAAAACAAGTCATTGAATACGCGTGGACTGATGAAGAATTAGCTGGAAAGATTAAAAAAGTTGGTAAAGGTTATATGCTTCAACGTTACAAAGGACTTGGTGAAATGAATGCCGAACAACTTTGGGAAACGACTATGAATCCAGAAACACGTACTTTAATTAGAGTCAGAATTGATGATGCGGCTCAAGCAGAACGACGTGTAACGACATTGATGGGGAATAAAGTTGAACCAAGACGTAAATGGATTGAAAGTCATGTGCAGTTCACGTTAGAAGAAGATGGTAGTATTTTAGATCGGAAGGCGATTGATGATTTACATGAGACGCACGAAACGCAGCATGATAATCATTCCCAAGATAATCCAAAATATGAAGAAATTAGTATATTTGATATTTAGTTAAGGAGGCTTTTTTTTTGGAGCAAGAGCATAATATTGAAGAGTTGACGCTTGAAGAGGTCATGGGAGATCGCTTTGGACGTTATTCAAAATATATTATTCAAGAGCGTGCATTGCCTGATATTCGTGATGGTTTGAAACCAGTGCAGCGTCGTATTTTATTTGCGATGAATAAAGACGGCAATACTTTTGAAAAAGCCTTTCGTAAATCGGCTAAGTCTGTCGGAAATATTATGGGCTTTTTCCATCCGCATGGGGACATTAGTATTTATGAAGCCATGGTGCGGATGAGTCAAGACTGGAAGTTACGTGAAATTCTTATTGAGATGCACGGAAATAATGGGAGTATGGATGGCGATCCACCAGCTGCCATGCGTTATACAGAAGCCCGTCTGTCTGAATTAAGTGGTGAGATGTTGGCGGATATTGAAAAAGAGACAGTTGATATGGTTTGGAACTTTGACGATTCCGAAAAAGAACCAACTGTCTTACCAGCTCGTTTTCCTAATTTATTGGTCAATGGTTCGACAGGGATTTCAGCTGGTTATGCCACCGAGATTCCACCACATAATTTAGGTGAAGTCATTGATGGTACGATTTATCTGATTGATCATCCAGATGCTACTTTGGATCAATTGATGAAATATATACCAGGGCCTGATTTTCCAACCGGCGGCATTTTGCAAGGGACCAAAGAACTCAAACAAGCTTATCAAACCGGCCGTGGTAAAGTGATTCTTCGCTCGCAAACACGAATTGAAGATATTAAAGGAAATAAACAACAAATAGTCATCAATGAAATTCCTTATGAAGTGAATAAAGCAAATTTAGTTCGCAAAATCGACGAAATTCGCATCAATAAAAAGATTGATGGAATTGCTGAAGTGCGCGATGAAAGTGACCGCACTGGCTTACAGATTGTTGTTGAGCTAAAAAAAGAAGCCAATGCAGAAGGAATTTTAAATTATTTATATAAAAATACTGAATTACAAATCAACTATAACTTTAATATGGTGGCTATTGATGAAATGCGCCCTCAACAAGTTGGTTTGAAGCATATTTTGCATAGTTATATCGAACATCGCAAAGAAGTTGTCTTGCGTCGGAGTCAATATGATTTAAAAAAAGCGCAAAATCGTCAACATATTGTCGATGGATTGATGAAAGCTTTGTCGATTTTAGATGAAGTGATTCAAACCATTCGTCAAAGTAAGGATAAAAAAGATGCCAAAAATAATTTGATTATGATGCATCAATTTACGGAACCTCAAGCTGAAGCCATTGTGAACTTGCAATTATATCGTTTAACGAATACAGATATTACGCAGTTGCAAAAAGAAGCTGAGGAATTGGCTATAAAAATTGCCCAGTTACAAAAGATTATACATGAACAAGCAGAGTTGATGCGCGTGATTAAGCAAGAATTAAAAGCTGTGAAGAAAAAATATAGTAATCCACGTTTGACAAAAATTGAAGCAGAAATTGAAGAAATTAAGATTGAAACCGAAGTCTTAATTGCTTCTGAAGATGTAATGGTAACTGTGACAAAAGAAGGTTATGTGAAGCGCAGTAGTTTACGTTCTTATGCAGCCTCTAATTTTAATGAGCTTGCGATGAAAGAAAGTGATTGTTTACTTTACTGTGAACAATTAAACACACTGGATCATTTATTACTATTTACGAATAAAGGAAATGTCATTTATCGACCAATTCATGAGCTTCCTGATTTAAAATGGAAAGAAATTGGTGAGCATATTTCGCAAACAATTACTAAATTGGCGATGGATGAAACGATTATTGCAGCATTTAGCTATAAAGAGTTAACCCCAGAGCCAACGTTAGTCTTGATATCAAAATATGGCATGATAAAACAAGTGCAATTTGCAGAGTTAACACCATGGCGTACGTATAAATCAAAGGCAAGTACGGTCATGAATCTAAAAGGCGAAGATGAATTAGTCAATATCTACCTTACTTCAGAGCAAGATTTACAAGATGTCTTTTTAGTGACTCATCAAGCATATGGTTTACGTTTTAGTTTAGATCAAGTGCCTGTTAGTGGTCCGAAAGCTGCAGGTGTCAAATCAATGAATTTAAAAGACGAGGATTATATTGTCAATGGTTTGTTAGTGTACTCAAATGGAGATACACCAGTTGTTTTAGTCTCACAAAGAAGTGCAGTGAAGAGAATGCTTGCACAAGAATTGCCTTCAGCTAATCGCGCTGGTCGTGGATTAATGGTCTTTCGCGAATTGAAAAACCATCCACATCGCGTCGTTTTTATGGGAGAAGGGCAAGAGCAAACCTATCAGATGCAAAATCAAAAAGGGGAAGTATATGAGCTTCATCCTACTGAGTTTCCAATTGGTGATCGGACGTCCAACGGTTCAATGATGATGAATGAAACGGACGGTGGCGATGTGACCAGTGTTGAAGTCATTTTTCCGGAGCCTGCGAATGAATAACTTCATTTAGAAAACTGTTACAAAAATCATAGCACAGAATACCCCTGTATCAAAACAGAGATTATTCTGTGCTAAAT
>SKEL01001134.1_pt1 | contig 25140 bp, 18 predicted proteins | sample 4826741 | NCBI WGS metagenome assembly SKEL01 (sample SAMN11008810, study PRJNA524170) | human gut metagenome | biome: Human fecal sample; material: Feces; isolation source: fecal sample from pouch patient p33 | host: Homo sapiens | place: Israel: Tel-Aviv | collected 2016-03-22
TTTGAGTACGGATGCTTCTGCCCTGTCATGCGTCTGCACGGAAACCGAAACCCACAGGAGGGCTACGGTGCAGAACAGATCGGATCCGGCAGTGACAATGAGATCTGGAGCTTTGGTGATGAGGCATATGAAATTTCCAAGAAATATATTTTCCTGCGTGAGCGCCTGAGGGATTATATCCGGGCACAGATGAAGAAAGCACATGAGGACGGAACCCCGGTGATGCGGCCTGTTTTCTATGATTTCCCGACAGATCCGGAAAGCTGGAATGTGGAGGACGCTTATCTGTTCGGACCGGATCTCTATGTTGCACCTGTGATGGAGGATCACATAACGGAGCGCGAGGTTTATCTTCCGGCCGGAACAGCATGGTTTAACGCATGGACCGGAGAAAAGTATGAGGGAGGACAGAACGTAACGGTTGCTGCACCGCTGGATACTATTCCGGTATTCGTAAAAGAAGGAGCGGATGCAGAAAAGCTGCTGAACATTTTCTCTGAATAAGAGAATGTTACCGCTCACCGGTACCAGGCGAACGGTAACAAAGAATCATGTTCTCACCATGTAAAGCACGGACTCTGCATGGACAAAGCCCAAAAATGTGATATAATGGGCTGTGTTACAAAGAACATAGTTGCAAATATATTCCGTGAGTGTAAAACGACTGCCGGAGCTGCGCGGTAAGGTGCGGCGTCCGGCAGTTGCTCTGAAGACAGAAAAAAAGAGGGGTGGATGCGCTTATGAATCTCTGGCAGAAAGGAAAACGAAGGATGCTGTGCAGCGTTCGAATACGCAGTTTGAAGGATACGTCCCTGCGGCTTGGAACTCCGGTTTTTCTGGTCCTGATGGGGCTTATTGTCTGCCTGCTCTGGGGCGTTTGGGAAAACCGCAAGCTGGCAGATAAATATATTGCCGATACGGCAAAGCTCTATGTCGATCAGATCAACCGTGATATGTCGCAGATCAACAGTGAACTGATCTATCTGCTGGATTCTGACAGCAACATCAAAGAAATCCCGGATCAGATAACATCGACAGATGCTCAGTATTATGAAATGGAGCAGACGCTGCGGGAGCGAAACCGTGTGCTGAAAATCCGTTACCATGAGGTACAGACCTTCTTCGTCTACGGTCAGAAAGCCAATGTTCTGATTACGGACAGCGGAACTATGTTTACCGAGAGTAAGGGAATGACAACGCTGAATCAGATGCTGATGTCCTATCTGCAGATTATGACATCAAAGGATTCGATCAGCACACAATGGACTGTGATTACGTTTGGCGACGACGACTATATTGTCGGCTGGTACGCGAAAAACAAAAAAGTCATAGGCTGTGTCATCAATCTGAATCTGATTTTCCGGACCATCCGCGCCAAAACAGAGGAGTATGATGTCATTCCGTTTATGGTGGATGCCAGAGGCCGTGTCATGACGCAGGCAGATACGTCGGAAAAATATAAAAATGAGATTATCGATTTTTCCAAAGCGGGAGAGAAAAAAGAGAAAAATGCGACGGTCTATTCCTACCAGCTTGGAACGGTCGGAAAAATCAATCTTATGGTTCTGCCGGGAGGAGGTATTCTTGAGAATGTACTGATTATGCAGATTGCATTTGTCGTCCTGATCGCGGTTCTTCTGATTGTCTGCGCATTGGAAATTACAGCATATTACCACCGGATTCTGGAACCGCTGGAAAAATTCGGACAAAAACTGGAGGAGCTGGAAAAAGAGCAGAGTCTGAATGACGATGGAAGCAACAATCTGTTAGAGCTGGAGTCTGTGAGCGGCAAATTCAAGGAGCTGCTGCGGAAAATACAGGGATTGAAAATTGCGATCTACGAAAAAGAGCTTGCCGAACAGAAAGCCGAGCTGGAATACACGCAGGAACAGATCAAGCCACACTTCTTTCTGAACTGCCTGAGCCTGATCCATGGCATTGCGGATAAGAATAACGAAGGCGAGATCGTTGAGATCACAACGGTGCTGTCCGACTATATGCGCTACATTTTCCAGGATTCCAAGAAGCAGCGCGATGTGGAGGAAGAGCTGGAACACATTGAGGCATATATCCGCATCCAGAAGCTGCGGTACGGAGAAGAAGCCTTTTCCTTTGAAGCAACGACGGATGGTGATATCGGAGAATGGAAGGTTCCGTCTCTTCTGCTGCAGACACTGGTGGAAAACTCCGTAGTACACGGTGTATCCCTGGACCGGAAGAGTGAGATTTCCCTATATCTGACAAATGAAACGTACGAGGACGGTGAGTACCTCTACATCTGTATTTCCGACACCGGAAACGGATTTTCGAAAGAGGCACTGGATGCAATCGAAAACGACACGCCTATCATCTACCACGGCCGTCACCATGTCGGCATCTCCAATATAAAACGCCGCCTGGCGCTGATGTACGGCGAACGGGCGAGCATTACGTGCTCCAATATGGATGAAAATTACGGAGCCGTCGTAGAGGTGCGGCTGCCGAAAACAGAATAAAGCGAAAAGAAAAAAGGCGGGAACCCGGAGAAACATAGAGGGTTCCCGCCTTTTTGCGTGAAAAAACTGCAGGAGCTTCCGGAACCTGATGACTCCGGGAAGCTCCTGCAAAGGGGGAGATGATTCAAAAACTGTTTTCTGTATCAGATACGGGAAACTCCGTCATCGGTATAACGCTCGTAGGAAGCGCCTTCGTATCCGACCATGCGGATGCTTTCCTCTTTGATATCCGGTATGGATTCTGCAAAATCAGCAACCGGGATTGCGCAGCCTTTGCGGATGAAGAGCGGAACCTCATTCAGGGCAACTTCTACATAGTGGATACCTTTTGGAAGAACCTCCTGGAACATGTTTCCATTGCCGAGGAATTTTACAAACATCATTTCTTCTGGCAGATATACGTAACGGCCGATGGCATTCTGGGTGTAAACCGGTGCGATCATGATCTCATTACCGATCATCAACTGATCTTCTGTATTTCTTGCCAGTTTGTCGTCCGGATAAACGAAGGCAAGCGGTTTGAAGTACATATCGTCGTTTAAAGCAGCCTTCATGTACTCGCTGTACAGATACGGAACGAGGCGGTAGCGGACGCCGATGACGTTGCGGAAGTCCTCGATATGCTCAAACTGGTAAGGTTCCTGCTCACGTGTTCCGAGTGCAGCATGGTTTCTCATCAGAGGAGTGAAAACACCAAGTGCCAGCCAGCGGAGCAGCAGGTCTCTTGTGGTATTTGCACCGAATCCGCCGAGGTCGGCTCCGGTATAGAGGAAACCGCACATGTTGAGGGACGGCATCATCTTCAGGTTCAGCAGGATGTGTGACCACCACGAGCAGTTGTCTCCGGTCCAGATTCCACCGTAACGGTGCATGCCGATGTAGGAAGAACGGGAGAACATCAGGATTCGCTTATCCGGGGAAATTCGTTCAAAAGCTTCACCGGCAGAACGTGTCATGTTGTAGCCAAACAGATTGTGTACCTTGTCATGGCGGACCTGTTCGCCGTTTACGTTGTGATAGAAGCGTTTATAGTCCTCATGGTTGTTTGCCAGTGCCTGAAGCTTTCCGCCTACCATGTAGTGCGGAACCTCCGGGTCACCTTCCACATATTTCTTTGCAGTCTCCTTGAAATCAGCAAGGCCTTCCTGGGAATAGAAGATGGATGGCTCGTTCATGTCATTCCAGAAGGCATCGATTCCCTTGGAAACGAGAACATCGTATTTGTCACCAAACCATTTTCTGGCATCTGCATTTAAGACATCCGGGAAATGAGTCCAGCCTGGCCATACAGTAGCTTCGAAGTAGGAGCCATCCTCGCGGCGGCAGAAGTAGCCTTTTTCACAGCCCTCTTCGTAAATGTCATAACCCTCTTCGACTTTCACACCGGCATCGATGATCGGAACGAGATGGATCTTTTCTTTTTTCATATCCTGTACAAAGCCCTCGAAATCCGGGAAACGTTCTTCATTTACGGTGAAGTCCTTGTAATCCTGCATGTAGTCAATATCCATGTAAACCATATCGAGCGGCACATGGTTTTCGCGGTATTTTTTCACTACCGTGCGGAAATCATCCTCTGTTTTGTAGCCCCAGCGGCTCTGACCGTAACCGAAAGCAAACTTCGGAGCAATGTAGCTGCGTCCGATGATGCCGCGGAACTGTTTTACGATATCAAGATCGGAATCACCGGTGATCATGTAAACGTAGAGATCTGCGTTTTCGCAGGAAACGGTCATCGTATCGGAAGTTGTGTAGCCGATATCGAAACGCAGGGTGCCCGGATAATCGAAGAAGAATCCTACGTGTGTCTTGCCGGAGATGATGATGAAGTTGTGTGCTGCATACAGAGAGGTTTTGCTCTCTACGTGGTTTGGATCATCAGCGCAGTCACTGATGTAAAGAAAGCCGCGTTTGTTGATACCGCGGTTGGCTTCGCCAAGTCCGAATACCATGTCATCGTCAGTAAGTTTTGTGGTGAAGGAGAAGCCGTTCTCGGTGGAGAAGGTACCGTAATCCGGGTTTCCTTCGGAAGAGGGGATCTCTTTTACAACAGCTTCGGTTTCAAATGGGGTTCCGTAGACAAATTTTTTTACCATGTCATCCTCCTTGTAAAATAAATGGAAAATATAGTGTTTTGGTTAGGTTTAGCGCAACACCTTTGTAATTTTATTATAACAGGGATCGGAAAAATGTCTAGCAAAATTCTTCCTTTTTTTAACAAAAAAACGTGTACAGAAAAAAATCAGGTTATGTTGGCAGGCCTTCTGCGCGTTTCCGGAAATCTCTCGGCGTACAATGGTAAGTACGCAGAAAAATTTTGGAATAATAACTCTGATGATTGAAACCGCATGCGGTACAGATTTCCGCGATGGACATTTTGGTTGTGTTTAGCAGATGACAGCTTACTTCCAGACGGTAATGATTCAGAAAATCAATTGGGCTCTGGCAAAGATAGCGACGGAAAATCTGACAGCATTTATTGCGGCAGACTTTTCCGGCGGCGGCGATCTCATCCAGACTGATGGGTTCACTGTAATGGCTGTAAATATAGGAAACCATATCGCGCTGGATCAGAAGATCTGGATCCTGTGAGGCGGCGGTGTTGCCGTCCGGCATCATCGGATGCGTGCGCAAAAGACGGCACCACAAAAGGGAAAGCAGAGCAGCAGCCTCGATTTCGTAGGCGACCGGTTGTTCCTTCTTCAGCCGGAGAATTTCCGGGAGGGTCTGCAGCGCTTTTGCATCTTCCGGATTTTCCGGCTTCAGATGAAGATATTCCAGAGCCGGGTTCGAAAGCACCGGCGTAATATAAGACTGGTACAGAACGCTGTTCGCTGTGAAAATTTTCGGATGGCACAGGATACAGATAAAGTCACATTCCTGGCCGTTTTCAGAATATCCGTAGTGCATCTGGCGGGAATTGACGATAATCGCCTCCCCGGCGTTTAAAAGGACTCTTTTTCCATTGATATAGTAGTTCATCTGACCGGAGCGGATCTGTACCCATTCGATATCCTCATGCCAGTGGCAGAGCGCCCGGTGATCTGGATAGGAAGAAAGCAGTCCTTCCCGGATATAAAGCGGAATGCCGACTTCATCGTAGCGGACGATCTCGGATGCGTCCTGCATGACTTTTGTAATCGGGTCATTAATCATAAAAACCTCCGTGAAAAAGTACAATTATTATAAAAAACAAGGAATATTGTCGTAGAAAAAACGCAAAACTTAAGATAATATGATTATAACATATGCGTGTATGGAATAAAACAGAAAAAGGAAAAAGAAATGAAAAATCAGAGGAGAATCAAGAAAAAAGATCCGGAATTCTACCGGAAATTTCTTGCACTGCTGATCCCGATGATTGTACAGAACCTGATGAATGCACTGGTAAGTGCGTCCGATGCGTTAATGGTCGGTACGCTGGACCAGAATTCACTGTCTGCAGTTTCGCTTGCCACACAGATTTCTTTTGTCCTGAATCTCTTTTATGCGGCGATTACGATCGGAACAACGGTCATGGCTGCACAGTACTGGGGAAAGAAAGACAAAGTTTCTGTAGAAAAAATTATGGCACTTGCCTTTCGGCTGGCACTGCTTATTTCTGCGATTTTCTTTCTTGCATGCTTTTTTGCACCACAGTTTCTGATGCGGATTTTTACCGGAGAAGAGGAACTGGTGCGGCTCGGCAGCAGATACCTGAAAATTGCAGGCTGGTCCTATTTATTTTCCGGTCTTTCCCAGGTGTATCTGTGCATCATGAAAAACACGGGAAGAACAGCGAGAAGTACTGTTTATGGTACGAGTGCAACCGTGCTGAATCTGATCCTGAATGCCGTTTTTATCTATGGCCTGTTTGGCGTTCCAAAGATGGCAGTTGCCGGAGCGGCAGTGGCAACTCTGCTTGCACGTGTCGTGGAGTTTGTTCTTTGCATCCTGGAAAACTGGAGAACCGATGCGGTGAAAATCCGCCTGTATTTTCTGACCAGCAGCAGTGAAATTTTAGGAAAAGACTTTGCGTGTTATACGACGCCGATTCTTGCCAATGAACTTGCCTGGGGTTGTGGATTTACAATGTTTTCTGTTATCCTTGGTCATATGGGCAGTGATGCAGTAGCAGCCAATTCCATTGCTAATATTACAAAGAATATTTTACTTTGTGTGGCATTTGGAATCAGCGGAGGAACCGGTATTCTGGTTGGAAATGAACTGGGCAGCGGAAATACGGAAAAAGCAAAGGAATATGGTGATCGTCTCTGTCATCTGGCACTGGCTACGGGAATTATTTCCGGTCTGATTCTGCTTGCGGTAAGCCCGGTCATTGTCCGATCCTGCACAACATTAAGTGATACAGCAAAAAGTTATCTGCAGAGTATGCTATTGATCTGTGCCTATTACCTGACGGGAAAGACGATGAATGCTACGGTAGTCGGCGGAATTTTCTGCGCAGGCGGCGACACGAAATTCGGTATGATCTGCGATACGATTACTATGTGGATTATTGTGGTACCGCTGGGTGCGCTGGCAGCGTTTGTATTTCATGCGCCGGTCATGGTCGTTTATTTCCTGCTGAATCTGGATGAAATGATTAAGCTTCCTGCCGTTTACAGACACTATAAAAAATATCAGTGGGTGAATAATATTACCAGGGAGGATACAGAACAATGAAAAACGTAGAGAGAAGAGACAGACAGTTACCGTACATTTCCGATGCAGAGGTCATGGAGCAGCAGATGAATGCGAGAAGACTGACGCAGAAACTGAACACCATCGACCGTTCGGATTTTGGCGGAATCGCAGCCATTGTAAAAGAACTGTTTGGAAAATCCGAGGGTGCATTTGTCAATCCGCCATTTTACTGTGACTATGGCTCTCATATTGAGGTCGGAAAAAATTTCTTTGCAAATTATAACTGCACCATTCTCGATGTGGCAAAGGTAAAAATCGGAGACAACTGCCAGATGGCGCCGAACGTTGCCATCTATACTGCAGGTCATCCGGTGCATCCGGCGGCAAGAAACAGTGCGTATGAATACGGCATTGAAGTTACCATCGGAGATAATGTCTGGATTGGCGGAAATACCGTTATTTTACCAGGCGTACATATCGGAGATAACGTTGTTATCGGCGGCGGAAGTGTTGTAACAAAGGACATTCCGGACTGGTCGATTGCAGCAGGAAATCCGTGTAAAGTCATTCGGAAGATTACCGAAGAAGATAAACAGTATTATTTCAGAGACAGAAAATTTGATGATGAAGCATGGGAGGTCATCAAAGATCTGTAGGAAGGAGTTTCTTATGGCAAAAACAATGAAAGACAGAATCCGGGAGGGATATCTGTTTACGGATATGTGTGAGGGAATGCCGGCAGAGCGGACAAAAGCAAAAATGCTGATGAAGGAATTTAATGAGACATCGGCGGAAGAGATTGAAAAACGCTTTGAACTGATGGAGCAGATTTTCGGTAAAAAAGTGGGCGTATGGATTGAGCCGCCGCTGTATTTCTGCTATGGCAGACACATTTCCATTGGGGATGGATGTTACATTAATTTTAACTGCAACTTTGTGGATGACGGTCAGATTACGATCGGTGAGCGCGTTATGTTCGGACCGGCGGTTACCATTGCAACCGTGGGCCATCCAATCAATCCGAAGATGCGCGAGTACATGTATACCGATCCGGTCACAATCGGAAATGACTGCTGGATCGGTGGAAACGTTACAATCTGCCCGGGTGTTACAATCGGGGACAATACGGTTATTGGCGCAGGAAGCGTTGTGACGAAGGATATTCCTGCAAACTGTGTGGCAGCAGGAAACCCGTGCCGCGTGATCCGGGAAATCAACGAGAGTGATGAGAAGTACTACTATAAAGACCGTCCGATCCTGGCAGAGGATCTGGCAGAAGAGGCAGAGCTTCGGAAAAATCCGTAAAAGAGGCAGATGCGCCAGAAAAGGACGGTGTGCAGGAGTTCGTACACACTCTGATAGAACGGAAAATCTAGGAAGATAAAAAATACGGTATCGCTTTGGAATGAGTTTTAAAAGCGATACCGTATTTTTTATGGAAAGTCTGAAGTGTTGCGAAAAAGCTGCCTGCTGTTTTTTTATATTTGTGCAGCAAAAAATGCCCAGAGCCGGAATCGAACCAGCGACACGAGGATTTTCAGTCCTCTGCTCTACCAACTGAGCTATCTGGGCATTTTGATTTCCAAATGGAAACCTTTTTAAATATAACATGAATTCGCGAAAGTTGCAACTGTTTTGTCTGAAATTATGAAAAAATTTTCTGCGTGATGGCATAAAAATCGATTTTACAGAATATGTTTTGGACGGCTTGCGATTTTCTTCCGGTTTTTGGCGGAATGGCGGTATATTTTCGTTTGAGAATGTGGTAGTATAAAGGGTATGCAAAGAGATGTACTCTCGGAATCTTTCTGCAAAAATCATCTCTCAAAATCAAGCACAGAAAGGCTCCGAGAGTACAGAGAGGAACAAAGGAGAAATGGTAGAAATAGTATGAAAATGATTCTGACCGCGGTCAACGCAAAATATATTCATTCCAATCTCGCAGTTTACACGCTGCAGGCGAGCGCGGAGAAAGCCGGTGTGTTCCCGGAGATCCGTGAGTTTACGATCAACCAGTCAAAAGATTCCATGCTGCGGAGTCTGTTTCTGGCGCATGCGGATGTCGTCTGTGTGTCGTGTTATATCTGGAACATATCTATTGTGGAAGATTTGATTACAGAATATCACAAAATCAGCCCGGAAACGAAGATCTGGCTTGGCGGGCCGGAGGTGTCGTACCACGCGGAGGAGATGCTGGAGCAGTATCCGTTCCTTGACGGAATCATGAAGGGTGAGGGCGAAATTACCTTCCGTGAACTGGCAGTGTATTACCAGAATCAGGAGAACGGCACGGAGGGGAAAACGCTTGAAGAGATCCACGGCATTACATACCGTGATGCAGAAGGAGCCATCAAAAGCAACCCGTGGCGTCCGGTCATGGATCTGTCCGAGGTGGATTTTCCGTATGCGAATCTGAAAAAATTCGAGAACCGCATCATTTATTATGAGTCAAGCCGCGGTTGCCCGTTTTCATGCAGTTACTGTCTTTCTTCTATTGATAAGCGGCTTCGGTTCCGAAATCTGGAGCTGGTCAAAAAGGAACTTGCTTTTTTCCTGGAACAGAAAGTACCGCAGGTCAAATTTGTGGACCGTACGTTCAACTGCAAGAAAGACCATGCAATGGCGATCTGGAAATTCATTGCGGAGCATGACAACGGTGTGACGAATTTCCACTTTGAGATTGCCGCTGATCTGATTACTGAGGAGGAACTGGAGCTCTTAAATACCCTGCGTCCGGGGCTGGTACAGCTTGAGATCGGCGTTCAGTCTACGAATCCGCAGACGATCGAGGCGATCCACCGGAAGATGGATTTTGGAAGAGTCACAGAGATTGTAAACCGGATTGCGAAGGGAAGAAACATCCATCAGCATCTCGACCTGATCGCGGGCCTGCCGTATGAGGATTATGACAGTTTCCGCCGTTCGTTTGCGGATGTCTATGCACTGCGTCCGCAGCAGTTACAGCTGGGATTTTTGAAAGTGCTGCGCGGTTCTTTCATGTATGAGCATACCGAGGAATATGACTGTCATTATCAGGAGCGCGAACCATATGAGGTACTGTACACGAAATGGCTGCCGTATGACGATGTGCTGAAGCTCAAAGACGTGGAGGAGATGGTGGAAGTCTACTACAACAGCGGCCAGTTCGTCCACACACTGCCGATGATCGAGCGTCTGTATGAGAACCCGTTCGATTTCTTCCAGGAGCTCGGCGATTTCTACCGGGCAAAGGGCTACAGTGAGGCGGCACATAACCGGATTCAGCGGTATGAAATTCTGCTCGAGTTTTTGCAGGACGAAAAACAGCAGGACGAAGCATTCTTCCGTCAGATGATGGTGCTCGATCTGTATGCGCGTGAAAATATGAAGACACGGCCGCGCTTTGCAAAAGATCCGTCCGAATGGAAAAACGAGTCGCGTGACTTTTATCAGAAAGAAGCCGAAACGAGAACGCTTCTGCCATCGTATACGACATACGATTGGAAGCAGCTGCAGCGCATGACGCATGTGGAAGTTTTTGATTACGATGTGCTCGGAAACGGGGAAAAGGCGCGTACGGTACTCCTGTTTGATTATCAGAAGCGCGATCCGCTGACGGGAAATGCGGAGATGATCGACTGCAGTGAGCTTTTTTACGCTTGACATTTCAAAAGAACATGAGATACTAGAAAAGGTAATAAAAGATGAAAATACAAGATTTTGTAGTGCTCGATCTTGAAACAACGGGTCTTTCTGTAAAGGAAGACCAGATTCTGGAGATCGGTGCAGTAAAAGTGCAGGGCGGAGAGGTCACGGCATCGTATGAGACTTTCGTCAATCCGGGCAGAAAAGTGCCGGAGCGGATCACGGAACTCACCGGAATCCGGGATGAGATGATTGCGAATGCGCCCGATGTGGAGACTGCTGTCCGCGGATTTCTGGATTTCTGCGGCGGCCTGCCGCTTCTGGGGCACAATATTCTGTTCGATTACAGCTTCATCAAGCAGGCAGCGATAAATGCCCGTCTGGACTTTGAAAAAGAAGCGTGGGATACGTTGAAAATTGCACGGAAAGCCCTCCCGGATCTGGAGAGCAGAAGCCTTGAAGCACTCTGCGGCTACTATCAGATCCCGCGGGAACACGCACACCGTGCAATGGACGATGTGCTGGAAACGCTGGCACTGTTCCGAAAACTGGAAGAAGGATTTTCAGAGGATCACCCGGAATGGTTTGCCGCAGCGCCTCTGAAGGCCAAAATGAAACGTGAGGTTCCGGCGACGGAGGCACAGAAAAAATATCTGGCGGATCTGATCCGGTACCATGAGCTGGATCTCGAACCGGAGTGGGGAGCACTCACAAAAAGCCGTGCATCCCGCATGATCGATCAGATTATTCTGGCACATGGAAGAATGGAAAAACGACAGAGAACTGAGAAAAAATAGAAGAGAAAAAGAAAGGATGGAACGATGAGTAATAAAGTCAATCGAAAAGCCCCGACAGAGGCACAGAAAAAGAAGAAAGATCCGCTGGCAAAGAAGAGAAATGCAGCAAAGATACTGGCATTGATTCTTGCAGTGGTTATGGTGCTTGGTATGGTTCTTCCAGCACTTTTATGGCTGGTGTAAAGAGATTCTGTAAAAGACAGATTGAAATGGGAAACGGATCAAGAAGAGGCACAGTATGAAAAACAGCAGAAAAATGAGAGGCATGCTGGTGATGCTTATCGCATTCGCATTCTGCTTTCTGGCAGAACCAGTCAAAGCGGATGACCGGACAGCGCTGGACGGAATCTATGTAGAAGACATTTCCGTCGGCGGTATGACCGAAGAGCAGATCACACAGGCAGTAAACGACAAAATTGAACAGTTAAAACCCTCGGTTATCAACCTGTCTGCCGGAGAGCAGAATGCACAGGTGACAGCAGGGGATCTCGGACTTTCCTGTGCCAACCCGGAGATGGCAAGAGAAGCCGTCACAATCGGGCAGGAAGGCAATGTACTGAAGCGGTTCCTGACACAGAACCGGCTCAAAAATGGAGAGACGGTGACGTTTTCCCTGAAATATACAGTCGATGGCGAGGCAGCGCGCCAGGCGGTAGAAAACAACACGGCCGTGCTGAACCGCGAGGCAACAGATGCAACGCTGACCCGCGAAAACGGCGAATTTATCGTCAATCCGGGCCAGACCGGATGCAGCGTCAACGTGGATGAGTCCACGGCGAAGGTTGTCAATTACCTGACGACAAGCTGGCGGGGCGGCATCGGCGGCGTAGAACTGGTAACAGAAGAAACACCGGCAGGCGGCAATCCGGAGCAGCTTGCACTTGTCAAAGATCTGCTCGGCGAGGGTACGACGGAGTATGGCAACGGTACGAGCGGCAGAAAACAGAATGTCGCAGTCGGCGCAGAGAAGATTAACGGAACGCTGGTACAGCCGGGCGAGGAATTTTCCGTAGAGGCGGTCGTTGTGCCGTTTGATGCGGAAAATGGTTATGCACTGGCAGCATCGTATGAGATGGGCAAGGTCGTCGATTCGTACGGCGGCGGTATCTGCCAGGTTTCCACAACGCTCTATGTTGCTGTCTTAAAAGCAGAGCTTGAGGTGACGGAGCGGTACAGCCATTCCATGATTGTCCACTATGTGGATCCGTCGATGGATGCGGCGATTGCAGAGGGATTGAAAGACCTGAAATTCATCAACAATACGGATGCGCCGATTTATATTGAGGCGAGCGCGGACGGAAGCACCCTGCATTTTGCCATCTACGGCCATGAGACGAGAGATCCGAACCGCACGGTCCGCTATGAGAGTGAGACGACAAACACGGAGGATCCGACGCCGAGCCTGACGGAAGATGCGAATGCATCGTTTGGAACAATTGAACAGACATCGTACGGCTATCAGGGTTCGACGGCGCGGCTGTGGAAGATTGTGAATGACAATGGAAATGAGACGAAGGAGCAGGTGAATTCCAGCACTTACCGCATGACATCGGATGTCTATACCGTGGGAACAAAGACGGACAATGCAGCGGCGCGTGCGGAAATGCAGGCGGCGATTGCGGCAAATGATCTTGCAAAAGCAAAGGAAGTTGCAGCGAAATACAGCCAGAGCAGTTCGTCATCGAGTTCTTCGGAGAAGAAGGAAGACAGCAGCGATACAGAGAAAACGGAGGACGATGAGGACTAGGCGTTTTCTGGTTACTGTTCACTTAGCAGTGAAACACTTGCTGTTTTGTTGCGTAAGAACATGACGTCTGCTTTTTCGTTTGAAACAGGAAGTTCGAGGAGGACAAGGGATGCGAAAGGGTAAATTACAGCAGAGCGTGCTGGTGCGCTCGGTGTTTAAGATGCTGGGGCAGAAAAGAGAGGACGCAGCAGGGCCGGCGGTCGGACGTGGGGTATCGGCATTTGCAGGAGAAAAGGAGACGCAGGTGTTTTCGTGTGCGCCGGTGCTGGTGAAGGATCCGGAGGACGCGGTGCTCGCGGTCTGCAGGGTGTGCAACAGTGTGGCCGCGGCGGGGGCATCGGCAAAAGGAGTGCTGGTGTCGCTGATGCTGCCGGAGGCGATGGAAGAAAAGGATTTAAAGGAGCTGATGCGGGCGGTTGACGGTGCGTGTGTGCGGTATGGAACTGCGGTGATCGGCGGGCATACGGAGGTGACGGACGGGGTTTTGTATCCGGTGCTTACCGTGACGGCGGCAGGCGGGACAACGCGTGCGGGGCTGTTTGATCCGTCGTGTGTGACAGCGGATTTGGATCTTGTCGTGACGAAGGGGATTGCGCTTGGCGCGGTGTCTTATCTGGCAAAGACAAGAAGGGATGAGCTTCTGACGAGATTTTCTCCGGGATTTATCCATGGGGCGGCGGATTTTTCGGAGGATTACTCTGTCTGCCGTGAGGCGGAGATTGCGATCGGGCACGGTGCGGCTGCGATGCAGGATCTCTCGGAGGGCGGGATTTTCGGGGCGCTCTGGGAGATGGCGGACGGCGCGGGTATCGGGCTTGATGTGGCGCTGAAGAGGATTCCGATCCAGCAGGAGACGGTGGAGATCTGTGAATTTTTCGGGGTGAATCCGTATCAGATGCTTTCGACGGGGGCGCTGCTGATTGCGGCGGCGGACGGCGAGGGGCTGGTGCAGAAAATGGCACTCGAAGGGATTCCATCGGCGGTGATTGGGCGGACGACATCCGGGAAGGAGAGGATTCTCCGGAACGGGGAAGAGGTCCGGTATCTGGATAAGCCGCAGATGGATGAGATGTACCGGGTTGGCAGATAAGGCTTAAATATACGACAGGAGTGATTGGTAAAATGGCACATTTGAATATTGTTCTTCATGAGCCGGAGATTCCAGCAAATACAGGTAATATCGGACGGACGTGTGTGGCGACGGGGACGAGGCTGCATCTGATTAAGCCGCTGGGGTTTGATATTTCGGACAAGGCGGTCAGGCGCGCGGGGCTGGATTACTGGTCGAAGCTGGATGTGACAGTGTATGAGAGTTACGAGGATTTTCTGGAGAAAAATCCGGGGGCGAAGATTTACTATGCGACGACGAAGGGGCCGCAGACGTATGTGGATGTGCAGTATGAAGAGGACTGCTTTATCATGTTCGGAAAGGAAAGCGCGGGGATTCCGGAGGATATTCTGTACGATAATCAGGAGACGGCAGTGCGGATTCCGATGATTAATGATATTCGGTCGCTGAACCTTTCAAATTCCGTGGCGATCGTACTGTACGAGGCACTGCGGCAGAATAACTTTGACCATATGCAGCTCGCGGGGCATTTGCGGACGCATGAGTGGAGGTAGACGGACGGGACTCTGGTGATCGTAGACGGAGCTGCATTCTTTTTATAAGGAAGAAGTTAAGATCATTTCCAATTTGGCGAAGACCTGCTCGGCGTAAAGCTGTTTGATTTCGTGGCGGGTCATGCCGGAGACGTTGGTCTGGAAGGTGAAGGTGTGGGCTTGGGCTTTGTATAAAATACAGAAGTAGACGACGCCCTGTACACTGTCAGCGTTGTTGGGGTCGAGATTTCCGGTTGTGCCGGTGATTCCGATGGCGATGGCGGTGTGCAGGTTTTCTTGTACTGTGCGGGCCATGGCTTCGGCGCATTCGGGGGAGTAGACGCCGTGGATTTCGATGACGGAAGGGTCGACGCCGACGAGGACTTTGGTTTCGTTCAGATACGTGACGTAGCCGCCGGGGAAAATGGCGGAGGCGCCTTCGGTGTCGGTGATCAGGGAGGCGATCAGGCCGGAAGTGCAGCTTTCCATGGTGGAAATGGTGGTGTGGGATGCAATGAGCTGTTTGATGATGGAATCAATGGTGTTTGGGTTCATAGTGAAAATTACCTCCAGAGTTAGTTTGATATGTCTGGCAAAAAAGCCCCTCGGCGGAGGGGCTTATTTTGGTGCTTCGCCTTTGGCGAGTGTAAAGATAAATTCGGTACCAACGCCCTCTGTACTGATGACATTGATATTCTGGTTATGCGCAGTGATGATCTCTTTGACGATCGAAAGCCCAAGTCCCGTTCCTTTGCGGTCCTTGCCACGGGAGGCGTCGAGCTTGTAGAAGCGCTCCCAGATTTTTATGATGCTTGCCTTTGGAATGCCGCAACCGGTGTCCTTGACGGAGACGAAGACTTTGCCGTGCTTCTCCGTTGTCTCAACTGTGATGGTGGAATCGTTGTTGCTGAATTTGATTGCATTATCAATGAGATTGTACAGCACCTGCTGGATTTTTCCCATATCGGCGCAGACGTATAAGGTGCGCGATGCGAGGATCAGTGAAATGGAAATCCGCTTTTTCGTGCAGGTTCCCTCAAACGAAGCGGCGGTATCCTTGATGACGGCGTTGATGTCAAACGAGGTCAGATCGAGCATATTCCCTTTATCGTCGATGTCGTTCAGCGTCAGCAGGCTCTGCGTCAGCTTGTGCAGCCGTTCTGTCTCAAACAGAACGATTTTCAGATATTTTTCCTGCATTTCCGGCGGAATCGTTCCGTCGAGGATTGCCTCCACGTAGCCTTTGATCGAGGTCAGCGGTGAGCGGAAGTCGTGAGAGACGTTCGCCACAAATTTCCGCTGGTATTCGCCGGTCTTGTTCAGCTCGCCGGACATGTAGTTCAGCGTGGAAGCGAGATACCCCATCTCATCGTGAGATTTAACATCAATTTTGTGGGTCAGGTTGCCGGAGGCATACTCCTTTGCACCGTTGATGATCTTTTTCAGCGGCCGGTACACGACGAGGGAGAAAAAGATCAGAATCACAAACGAGAGTCCGAACACGAGCAGGAACAGAAAATCAATCCGTGCCAGCAGACTTTCCCTCTGCTGATAGACGTCCTGCAGCGGAAGGTGGATGGCGACATAGCCATTGATCCGGAAATCGGAGGTGACGGGAACCATGACGCTCAGCATCTTGTCTTCGAAATAGCCGAAAAACGTTCCCGTGCTGTAATACTCGCTGCCGAGCGCAACTGGATCAAAACCGTCGATGACCTCCGGGTTTTCCTCATCGAGTGCAGCTGCCGTGTTCAGCAGAATTTCCCCGTCTGCGCTGATGAGCCAGATCTGGGAATTGTGATAGGAAGCCAGTGCACTGAGCGAATTGTAAAGATCCGTCAGGGAACGCTCACTGTGGTAATAAAGGTCGCCCTGTTTGGAAGCGATCTGCGTGGCTTCCCGGTACAGACTGGTGCTCGCGCTGGAGACCAGACTGTCCTCCACCATGCGGGAGCCGACCGTTGAGATCAGCGTAAAGCCGGCAATGGCGAGAATGACATAAATGAGAATTAATTTCCGGTAAAGCGTGCGTCGCATTATTTTTTAACCTCAAACTTGTAACCGATGCCCCAGACCGTCGTGATGGCCCAGGAGGAATGGTCCTTGATTTTTTCGCGGAGACGTTTGATATGAACGTCTACCGTGCGGGTATCGCCGATGTACTCATAGCCCCAGATATGGTCGAGGAGCTGTTCTCGCGTAAAGACCTGGTTTGGTGAGGAAGCAAGGAAGTAGAGAAGCTCCAGTTCCTTCGGCGGCATATCGACGGTGCGGCCCTGGTAAATGACGGAATAGTTCGTCTGGTTGATGATAAGATCCGGGTACTCGACACATTTTCCTGCGGTCGCGGACACCGGGATCGTGCGTGATGGCTGAAATCTCCGCAGCACTGCTTTTACACGGGCAACGAGCTCCTTGGAATCAAATGGTTTGATGATGTAGTCATCCGCGCCGAGTTCCAGGCCGAGGACTTTGTCGAACACCTCGCCCTTTGCCGAGAGCATGATGATCGGAACATCGGAATCGTGCCGGATTTCGCGGCAGACCTGGTAGCCGTCCATGCCGGGCAGCATCAGGTCGAGCAGAATCAGGTTCGGCTGGAAGGAGTGAAACTCACGGACAGCCTCTTCTCCATCGTTTACAATTTTTGTGTCATAGCATTCCTTGGTCAGATAGAGAGAAATCAGTTCTGCGATATTGTTATCGTCATCGACGATCAGAATTTTCTGTTTGGAAGCCATAAAAGATTCTCCTTCACTGGGGACAGGACGGAACCGCATACAGTATGCGTTCCGTCCCATATTTTCCTGAGTTTTTATTTCTTAAACGTAACAATCGTAACGCCGGCATCGCCCTCGCCGAATTCCGCTAAATGGAAGTCCGCTACGTGTTTCTGGCGGCGCAGATAATTGTGAATGCCTTTCCGCAGTGCGCCCGTTCCTTTTCCGTGGACAACGCGGACACTCGGCAGATGGGAGAGATAAGCGTCATCGAGATATTTGTCGAGTTCGGCAACCGCTTCATCCACCGTTTTTCCGAGCAGATTGATCTCGGTAGAAATCGTGGCAGCCTTGGAAAGCTTCGATTTTCCGCTGCTTGTGCGGGAGATGGACGGGCCGGTGATGACAGCCTCGTCGATCAGCACAAGGTCGGAGATATGCACTTTGGTCCGCATGATACCCATCTGGACGAAGAGATTTCCCTTTGAATCCGGGCGGGTGCTGACAGTACCTTTGAGATTCATGCTTAAGACTTTGACGGCATCGCCGAGATGAAGATCCTGCGGGCGGAGATTTCCGGTGCGCTTCGGCACTTCCTTCGCCTTTTTCTTATCGAGCTTGTTCATTTTTTCACGCAGAGCGGTACGTTTCTGCTCCATTTCGCGGACGGAAACATTCTCTTTTCCAAATTTCTGGAAATCGCGCATCGTCTGGTCGGCGTATTCCTTCGCCTCGCGGAGAATTCTCTGTGCCTCCTCGGTTGCATTGGAGATCATCTTTTCTTTTCTTGCGTCGATCTGTTCCTGATTCTTGGCAAGGCTCTGCTTCAGGGATTCGACTTCCGCGCGGGTGCGGGCAAGCTCTTCTTTTTCGCGTTCCAGCGTGATCCGGTTCTGCTCGAGAGTGGTCAGAACGTCTTCAAACGATTCATCCTGCTCGCTGATTTCGTCTTTTGCCTTGTTGATGATGTAGTCCGGCAGGCCGAGTTTGCTGGAAATCGCAAACGCATTACTCTTTCCAGGAACGCCGACGAGCAGGCGGTATGTCGGGCTTAAAGTCTCGACATCGAATTCACAGCAGGCATTCTCCACGCCCGGTGTGGATAAGGCATAGATTTTCAGTTCACTGTAGTGTGTCGTTGCCATGGTGCGGATGCCGCGCTCGTGGAGCGTAGAGAGGATCGCGATGGCAAGCGCCGCGCCCTCTGTCGGGTCGGTACCGGCGCCGAGCTCATCGAACAGGACGAGGGAATTGCGGTCTGCCTTGTCGAGGAAGGAAACCACATTCGTCATGTGGGAGGAGAAGGTACTCAACGACTGCTCGATGCTCTGCTCATCACCGATATCGGCGTAAACCTCGTCGAAAACGGAAAGGGAGGAGCGGTCGAGTGCCGGAATGTGAAGTCCGGACTGGCCCATCAGTGTTAAGAGTCCGACCGTCTTTAAGGAAACTGTTTTACCACCGGTATTCGGTCCGGTGACGATCAGAAGGTCGAAATCTTCGCCGAGCGACAGATCAATCGGAACGACTTTTTTCGCATTGATCAGCGGGTGGCGTGCCTTGCGCAGGTGGATTTTACCTTCGGTGTTGAAGATCGGCTCATTGGCGTTCTGCTCCATTGCAAGAGCGGCGCGCGCGAAGATGAAGTCAAGCTCTACCATGTTTTCGAGGTCGTAACGGATCTCATCGCGGTGCAGGTCTGCCTGGGCACTCAACGTAGAGAGGATGACCTCGATTTCTTTTGCTTCTTCAATTTCCAGCTCACGGATATCGTTGTTCAGTTTGACAACGGCCATCGGCTCGACAAAGAAGGTGGAACCGGTCGAGGACTGGTCATGTACCATGCCAGGAACCTGGCCTTTGTACTCGGATTTGATCGGGATACAGTAGCGGCCGTCGCGCATCGTGATGACGGCATCCTGCAGATACGTGCGGTAGGAACCGTTGACGAGCGAGATTAACTGGCTGTGGATTTTTTCCTCACACGATTTGATGGAACGACGGATGCGGCGTAGATTCGGGCTTGCATCATCGCTGATTTCATCCTCGGAGAGAATACAGCGGCGGATTTCCGTGGAAAGCAGCGTCAGAGGCTCCAGTGTTTCGAAGAGATCTTCGAGGCTGTCCGGCGTCTGGTCCGCATTTTCGCGGCGGCCGTACGCTTTGACGCGTGCCGTGTTTTCCAGAAGTGCGGCGGTCTGCAGAAGCTCCGTGATGTTCATGGAGCTGCCGATTTCGAGACGCTTTAATGCGCCGCGGATATCTTTGGCATCACCAAAGGAAATGTGGCCTTTTTTAAAGAGCCGGGTGAGCGCGTCGTGTGTCTCGTGCTGCATCCGCGTAATCTGGGAGAGGGAAGAAGAAGGAACGAGCTCCAGACATTTCTTCCGGCCCAGCGGAGAACTGGCATACGAAGCCAGTTGTTCGATAATTTTGTCGTATTCGAGCGTTTTTAATGCTTTCTGATTCATAATACTTACCTTTTCGTAATTCATAATTCAGTCATTGTCTACAGATAACGCGGTATTTTTGATGCAATACCGCACGGATCTGATGTTACAGTTCACAGGTACCCTGCGAACTGTAACATTCGCAGCCCTCATTTAAAGTTTTGCTTCGCAAAAGGAGGGCTGCTCACACCTGAATCACTTTCTTACGCAGCGAAACAGCAAGTGTTTCACTGCTGAGTGAACAGTAGCGATCTGATCATATATCTGCACGGGAAGTACAGACCGGAAGTGGAATGTGGGTCACAGGTTTTTCCACTCCCCCAATTATACCTTAAAAAAGAAAAGAAAGAAACCCCAAGAACGAGAAAATGCAGGATGTTGCGCAAATGAGAAAAAAATGTAACAGTCTTCATAAAATGTTCATATCTATCTGGTAAAGTTTTTTATATATGTGAAGATTGCGGAAGCGCATATGCGCAGAGCAGTTCGGTATGGAATACAGATGTATGGAGAAAGAAATGTATGGAAAATGACCCAAAACCTTACAAATTCATGAAAGAGAGCATCAAAAAGCAGCCGCCCGACCGGAAAAAGATTGTTCTTCTGATTGCCGGATGGCTGGCACTTGCGGCGCTTGGCGGTCTGGTTGCGGCCGCGGTATTTGCGGTGACAGAGCCAAAGATTGCAGAAGCAGTTACCAGGGAAGAGCTGCCGGCGAAAGTGGATATCCCGGGAGATGAGGATCCAAACAGCGGACAGGAGCCGGATGAGACAATTACCGCATCTTCGGCGAGTGCGTCGGTAGACAGCAGCGGCTCCGGTTCGGAAATCAGCAGTTCTACAGTGGATAGCAGTACTTCAGAAAGCAGTGTATCCGAAAGTACGGTTTCCGAAAGCACAGAGGAGAACGGAGTGGCAGAGGGAACGGAAAGCAGCACTTCCGAAGAGCCGGAGGAGGGCAGCGAGGTTTCCAGTGTCGATGGGGAAACGGATGCGGAGGAAAAGGACAGCAGCCTGAAAAATTATGAAGCGCTCTACCAGGATATGCTGGAAGTAACGGAAAAACCAAAACGAGCGCTGGTTACTGTCATCGGCATTACCAATCAGATGGACTATTTTAACCAGAACTATGAAAACCAGCAGCAGATTTCCGGTCTGATTGTTGCGGACAATGGGCAGGATCTCTTTATTCTGACGGAATACCGCATCGTGGAAAATGTGGAGCGGATTCAGGTCACCTTCTGGGACGAGACGATGGTGGATGCCACATACCAGCGCCACGATCCGAGCACCGGCCTTACGATTGTGAAGGTGGATGAATCGAAGCTGGATGAGGAAACACGGGACGGTCTTGCGGTTGCGCCGCTCGGCAGTTCGTATCTCGTCAGCCAGGGTGACCCGGTCGTGGCTGTCGGAAGCCCGGTCGGCTACAGCGATTCGATTGCGTACGGTGTGGTGACTTCGGTTACAAACAAGATTTCCGCGCTGGACAATGAGTACAATCTGCTGACCACCGACATCCTCGGCAGCACGGACGGCAGCGGCATTCTGGTAAATCTTGACGGCGAAATCGTCGGCATTATTGCGCAGAGTTACAGTGCCAAGGGAAACAACGTGGTGACGGGCATTGCGATTTCCCAGATCAAAAAGCTGATCGAAAATCTTTCCAACAACGTGAGCCGCGCGTATATCGGCATCCGCGGACAGGATGTCACAGAAGAACTTTCCGATAAAACCGGCATTCCAAAAGGCGTTCTCATCAGCCGCGTCGCAGACGATTCTCCGGCGATGATGGCGGGCATGAAAGAGTACGATGTGATTGTAAAGCTCGGGGAGCACAAGGTTGAGACGATCAAACAGTACCATGAACAGCTTGGCAAATACAGCACAGGAGACGTGGTTACCGTGACGGCGATGCGGAAAGGCGCCGAAGGGTATGCGGAGATGACGTTTGATGTGACGATGGGGGAAGTATAAAAAACAGAGGCTTTCGGGAGCAGAAAAAGCCGGTTTTAGCCGGTGGGGCTTCCGGAAGCTTTTCTTTTCGAATGGTTTTCCACTGGCGGATGAAAAAATACGTGCATTCTGCAGGAAAATCTGGTAGAATTGGTAAGGCATGCAGGAGCACAGGCTTTGCATCATAAAAACGGCATCATAGAAACAAAAACGGAACACTGTGTCCGCATTTATTTTAGAAAAAGAGGATTTATTTTTATGAAGTATATCAACGAACTCCGGGAAGGAAACCGCATTTCCGGAATTTATCTCTGCAAACATAAACAGTCGGCTGTTACCAAAAACGGAAAACAGTACGAAAACGTGATCTTACAGGATAAAACCGGTACGATCGATGCGAAAATCTGGGATCCGAATTCTATGGGAATCCGTGAATTTGAAGCACTGGATTATGTAGATATTATGGGAGATGTTTCCAGTTTTAATGGAGCACTTCAGGTTTCCATTAAAAATGCAAGAAAAGCGGAAGAGGGCGAATATAATCCGGCGGACTATCTGCCGACGAGCCGTTACGACATCAATACGATGTATCAGGAGCTGCTCTCCTGGATCGGAACGGTGAAAAATCAGTATCTCTCCGAACTGCTGACGTATTATTTTATCCAGGATCAGGAGACCGCAAAACGGTTCCGCATGAGCTCTGCAGCAAAAAGCGTACATCACGGATTCGTCGGCGGCCTTTTAGAGCATACGTTAAGTGTCACCCGTTTCTGTGATTTTATGGTAAAATCGTATCCGATTCTGAACCGCGATCTGCTGATTACGGCAGCGATTCTGCACGATATCGGAAAGACGAAAGAACTCTCCTTATTCCCGCAGAACGATTACACCAATGACGGACAGCTGCTCGGCCACATTATGATCGGTGCGGAGATGGTACACGATGCGGCGCAGAAGATCGACGGTTTCCCACAGGAACTCGAGAATCAGTTAAAGCACTGCATTCTGGCGCACCACGGCGAGCTGGAATACGGTTCCCCGAAAAAACCGGCAATGGTAGAGGCGGTAGCGCTGAACCTGGCGGACAATGCCGATGCCAAAATGGAAACCCTGACCGAGCTGTTTGACGCAGCGCCGGCCGGCAATGAGTGGCTTGGCTACAACCGGTTTTTTGAGTCCAACATCCGCAGAACAGGAGACTTTTCATGAGCTATCAGAAAAATGATGTACTGACGGTGAAAATTGAAGATATGGGACACGACGGAGAGGGTATAGGCAAATGCGAGGGCTATACCCTCTTTGTCAAGGACACCGTCATCGGCGATCTTGCCGAGGTAAAAGTGATCAAAGCAAAGAAAAATTACGGCTACGCGCGTCTGATGCGCCTGATAGAGCCGTCCGCACACCGCGTCGAGCAGGTCTGCCCGGTTGCACGTCCGTGCGGCGGATGCCAGTTGCAGATGCTCGACTATGCGGAGCAGCTTCGCTTTAAGGAGAAGAAAATCGCCGGAAATCTCCAGCGCATCGGCGGCATGACGGAGATCCCGATGGAGCCGATCGTGGGGATGGAAAATCCGTTCCGCTATCGAAACAAAGCCCAGTTTCCGATCGGGCAGGATAGAAATGGAAAGCTGATTACGGGATTTTATGCGGGAAGAACGCATCAGATCATGGAAAACCGGACCTGTTATCTCGGCGTGGAGCAGAACGAGGAGATTCTGAACCGCATTCTTGCCTGGATGGAGGAGAACGGCGTTCCGGCATACAACGAGGAGACCGGCAAAGGCCTGGTGCGCCATGTGCTGATCCGGTTTGGATTTATGACGAAAGAGATTATGGTCTGTCTCGTTGTGAACGGAAAGAAACTGCCGGCCGAAGAGAAACTCATCAAATCGCTGACAGAACTCGAAGGCATGACAAGCATTACACTAAGCGCAAACCGTGAGCGGACCAATGTGATCATGGGAAAAGAAATCCGCTGCCGGTGGGGACAGGGGTATATCACCGACTATATTGGAACCGTAAAATATCGGATCTCCCCGCTGTCCTTCTACCAGGTCAACCCGGCGCAGACGGAAAAGCTGTACGGCCTTGCCCTGGAATATGCAGGTCTCACCGGAAATGAGACGGTCTGGGATCTCTACTGCGGCATCGGAACGATTTCCCTGTTCCTCGCGCAGAAAGCCAAAAAAGTCTACGGCGTCGAAATCGTCCCGGAGGCAATCGCGGATGCGAAGAACAATGCGAAAATTAACGAGATCGAAAACGCTGAATTTTTCGTTGGAAAATCGGAAGAGATTCTTCCGGCCTACTACGAACAGTACGCCAAAGACCACTCGGGCGAACACGCCCACGCGGACGTCATCGTCGTCGATCCGCCGAGAAAAGGCTGCGAAGAAAACCTCCTCCACACCATGGCCAGCATGCAGCCGGACCGCATCGTGTATGTATCCTGCGATTCTGCAACGCTGGCACGAGATGTGAAGGTGCTTGGGGAGCTGGGGTATGAAGTAAAGAAAGTCCGAGGGGTTGACCAATTCCCGATGACGTGCCATGTGGAGACGGTTGTACTTTTGTCCAAACTTAATGCCAAGCAGCATATAGAGGTGGAGTTGAATCTGGATGAGCTGGATTTGACTGCGGCGGAGAGCAAGGCTACCTATGACGAGATCAAAGCGTATGTGCTGGAGAGGTATGGCTTGAAAGTGTCCAGCCTGTATATCTCCCAGGTCAAACGGAAGTGCGGGCTGGATGTGGGACAGAACTATAACCTTTCAAAGAAGGAAGATACAAAAGTGCCGCAGTGCCCGCCGGAAAAGGAAGCGGCGATTGTAGAGGCATTGAAACATTTTCATATGATATAAGGATAGCGACTCATACTTAAAAACACGTTATCGGCTTAGTCGGTAGCGTGTTTTTATTGTTAAGGGAGACCGTGTAACTTGACTTATAAAAGTGAATATAGTATAATTGTTCTATGTTATAGAACATAGAACAATTTCCAGAAAGGAGGTGCCGAATTGCCCAACAAGGTGGCTGTAGATCAACGAGCTAAAGATATGATCATCGAACTTGGTTTATTGATTCGTGATTGCCGTGGAGCGCTCAGCCTATCCCAATTGG
>SKEL01000372.1_pt1 | contig 25024 bp, 17 predicted proteins | sample 4826741 | NCBI WGS metagenome assembly SKEL01 (sample SAMN11008810, study PRJNA524170) | human gut metagenome | biome: Human fecal sample; material: Feces; isolation source: fecal sample from pouch patient p33 | host: Homo sapiens | place: Israel: Tel-Aviv | collected 2016-03-22
ATATAATGTTAATATTCAATAAGTTATAACAGTATAACACAGATGTTAACGAATAAAATATTTAATGCGTCTGCCCTGTCAGGGTACGGTGAACAGTATCGAAAACCGGGTGAAAGCTATGGCGGAATCCAATGCGCCTGCCGTTTCTGAGGAAACAACTACTACGGTGAATTCTCCTTCCTATACGCCTACACGTCTCCGTATGAAGGCAAGAATTACGTCGCGTGCTGATTTGCAGGCTGTTATCGACCAGCTCACGCAACTGCTGGGGAAAGTGGATGATAATTCGCCTGTTGAATTTATTTTTTAGGTTTGAACTTACAAGTAAGATAGAAAGTATATATGATTTCTCAAAACGGAAAGAAGATAATAGAACGTTTTGTATCGGCGGCCAAGAATCTGCTGATGCAGAATGTAACGGAAATGTTGCAGCAGTGGTATGGCATCTGGGCGGATGGCCATACCATTGGTGTGGAGCAGTTGCCAAGTCAGGATACTGACATTGTGCATACTGCCCGTATGCTGCGCGACCGCTTGCAGCATCTGATGGCTGCTCTGCCTGATACGGATACTGATGCCGATAAGGAGCGACAGGCTGTAGGTCAGCTGGTGGCTGAACAGGCTTTTACCCAGCTCAACCGTTTTTGCGCTCTTCGCATGTGTGAGGAGCGTGACTTGATTATGGAGAGTATTCGTGGGGGCTATGAGTCGGCAGGATTCATGGCTTATGATAGTATTGCCCAAAGTATGGGTGCAAGCCGTTATGAGCGTTACCGCTGTTATCTGTTGAGCGTGTTCGATGAATTGAGCATCGAACTGCCGGCAGTTTTCGACCGTTTTTCACCGTTCGGTCTTCTTTTCCCTGATGAAAGTACATTGATGAAACTCCTGGAACTTATCAACGACAGTCAGCTTTCTGCCTGGTTTGACGAGCAGAATGCTGTGACCGTGAATTTCTGGAAAGAGGACGAAACCTTGGGATGGATGTTCCAGGATTACAATTCCTTGGAGGAGCGCAGAAAGATGCGTGAAGCGAGCAGCAAGCCTCGCAACAGTCGAGAAATGGCGGTGCGCAACCAGTTCTTTACGCCTGAGTATGTGGTGCGTTTCCTTACCGACAATTCCTTGGGTCGTATCTGGTATGAGATGACCCGTGGTGAGAGCCGCATCGGTGAGGAGCAATGCCGATATATGATCCGTCGCCCTGGTGAGCCGCTGGAAGAGCGCAAGCTGAAGGAGCCTACCGAGATTCTTTCTCTTGATCCTACCTGTGGTTCCATGCACTTTGGTCTTTATCTCTACGAGGTATATGAGTATATCTATATGGATGCATGGGATAACCAGCCTTCATTGTTGCAGGAGTTTAGGGAGGTTCACACTCGTGAAACCTTCCACCGTGAGGTGCCGCGACTGATATTGGAGAATAACATCTATGGTTGCGAGATAGATCCTCGTGCCTTGCAGATTGCCGCCCTCAGCCTTTGGCTCCGTGCGCAGAAGAGTTATAGCCAGATGGGGCTGGATGCTGCCGAGCGTCCACTCATCACCCGAAGCAACTTGGTGCTGGCTGAGGCTATGCCTGGCAATAAGCGTCTGCTCAAAGGTTTGATGGATGAGTTTGACAAGCCGATGCAGCGTCTGCTTACCACCATTTGGAATAAGATGAAATATGTGGGCGAGGCTGGTCTGCTCTTTAAGATGGAAAAGGAAATCAGTGATGATATCGAATACCTGCGCAAGAACTGGAGCAAGGTGAACCAAAATCGTAATGTCAGCTTTTACGATTCTGAGGAGCGTCGTGCTGAGGTTATGGCTGCCAATGAGGCTCGTACAGAGTTGCGCCACCATAAGGATGAGTTTTTTGAGGAAATCGCAGAACGTCTGCAAACTGCGTTGCAAGAGCTTTCTTCCCGATTGAGTGAGGAAGAAGGTTACGAAAATGCGCTCTTTTCTGAAGATGCCACCCGTGGCTTTGCCTTTATCGAATTGTGCCAAAAACGATTCGATTGCATCGTTATGAACCCGCCTTTCGGTGAGGGAAGTGAGCATACCAGTCAGTATATGAATGATAACTATCCTGCTTGGAGCAAGAACTTGGTGTGTGCTTTCTTCGATCGTATGCAGGAAATGCTGGATGATGAAGGCAAATTAGGAGCAATTTTCGACCGTACAGTAATGATTAAGTCGAGCTACGAGGCTTTTCGACGTCGTAACCTTTGTGGCTTTATCACAGCTTGTGCTGATACTGGTTGGGGTGTATTGGATGCAAGTGTAGAGACTTCTACGTTGGTGCTGAATAAACTAAGCTCTGATGTGGAGGGTGTGTTTATGGATGTGCAAGACGTGAATCCAGAGGAAAAGGATGAGAATCTCTCTGTGTTGATAAGAACTTATAACAGAGGTGAGGATGCCAAGTGGATTTATGTGGCGAAGTCGGTGGAGTTTGATAATTTGCCGAATACGGTGATTGGGTATGGATTTGGAAAAGAGATACTACAATTATTTAAAAAACCGAATTTTACAGAGAGAATGTTGGAAGCGAAACAAGGTTTTGTTTTCCCAATACCTAAACATGTTAGGAATTTTTTCGAGTTGAAGCGTACTGAATTTTTCTGCCACCTTTATAATGGAGGCTCATATTCTTTGTTTTATTCAACTTATCATGATGTCGTTAGTTGGGAAAGAAATGGGGAAGTAGCTAAGACTAATAGTGGATTTAGATGTTCTAATCCTTCATTACAAAGGCTTGCTGGTGTAGGTTACGGAAAAAGAGGAGAGATTTTAGATTCACATATATTGAAGGAGAATAATATTTTTACTTTAGAAGGATCCGCATTCCCAGGTTTGACTGTTTCCAAAAGCTTATCTGTATTGTCTTATACAAATTCTATTCTATCACAATATTCTATAAATTTATACACAGGTCAGCATAAGATTAGTGGCAATGTCAACCTCCTTCCTATACCTGACTACGCCACTCGTCAATCCGACATCGAGCGTATCGTCAATGCCATCATTGCCATCAAGCGCAAGTGGTTCAGCTTAGACGAGACCAATCTGGAATATCATGGCTTGATAGCCCAGATGCATATCGATACCACCATTGATGCTGCCTTAAACAAGATGCAGGAGCAGCTGACAGCTGATTACGCCCGATATGAAGAACTCGTAAAAGAGAATGATGACCTGTGGATGGACTTGGCTGATATAGACAGAAATAGCGAATTCCGACAGACCTTAAACAACTATAAGTCACGTCGTCCTTACGAGGAACTGCTCTCTATAGACGGAGCTAGCTGCCAGAACGTGATTGATAAGAAGGTGATGGCACAGGAAATCGTGATGGAATTGGTGGGTATGGCTTTCGGCAGATGGAATACGGCATACGCCAAGGGAGAACAAGCTATTCCTGAGTTTGGCGATGTGTTTGATGCTCTGCCATTTATGCCAGTGGTCAGTCAGGGCGAGGCAGCTTGCCCTGCTCAACTCGACGTACCTACGGATGGCATCTTGACCAACAATAGCGACTCCTCTCTCTGTCTGGCAAGCCACGTAAGAGAGGTGATGCACTACCTCTGGGCAGACCGTGCCGACGATATGGAGTATGAACTCTGCCAGCTGATAGGCTGCAAGAGTCTGCAAGCCTACCTTGCATCGCCTACCGGGTTCTTTGACTATCACTTCAAGCGCTATACCAAGAGTCGCCGCAAGGCACCTATCTACTGGCTCCTTGCTTCGGAAGACGGCACCGTGGACTACTGGGTGTATTATCCAAAGCTCAGCAAGAACACCTTGCCGCAGCTTATTATCCGTCTGCGTGAACAGCAGGAACAGTTGCGTACTCGTCTGAATGCCGCCCTTGCAGCCCACGACAAAACACAAGAGTCGCAGACCCGTGCTGAGCAGGAACAGGTGGAAGGCATGATGGACGAACTGAACCGCATCCTTGCCGCAGGCTATGTGCCTAACCATGATGACGGAGTGCCGGTGACAGCCGCCCCATTGCTCCATCTTGCAGCCAGCCGCCCATGGCGAGTGGAATGCGAGAAGAACATGGAGCTGCTGGAAAAAGGCGACTACGACTGGAGCCATCTTGCCATGAGCATGTATCCAGCCCGAGTAACCCAAAAGGCGAAGAAAGACTGGTGCATGGCGCTGACCCACGGCTTGGAACACATCTGTGAGAACAAGCCGAAGGAAAAGAAGGCAAGAAAGAAGAAAGGTGAAGGCAATGAACCTACCCAACCTATGTTACCATTTTAAAGACATCAAAAAAAGAATAGAATATGGATGTGAATCAGAAATATACCAGTCAGCTCAATGAGCAGATTGCCAAAATAGGAAAGGAATGTAGATATTTGGAGTTCAAATCCAATTATCAGGAAGTAGATAAGCTGGGACGATACATTTCAGCCTTATCGAATGGTGCATGCCTTGATCATCAGGATTTTGCCTATCTGTATTTCGGGGTGGATGATGAAACGCTTGAAATAAAAGGAACTACCTTTGATTGTGCAAAAGTGAAGGCTGTAGGTAATGAGGCTTTGGAACTGTATCTGAGAAGAATGGTTGTTCCTAAGGTGAATTTCTCCATCATAGAGTTCATGTATGAAGGGAAACAGCGTGTAGTGCTGTTCAAAATACCTGCTGCTGTTAATGAGCCAACCACTTATAAGCAGAAGCCTTATATCAGAGTGGACAGCCATGTGACAGACCTTACTCCATACGTTGACTGGATGCGCCAGATATATACTTCGCAAATCGACTGGTCGGCACAGATAGTAGAGGATGCTACACTCGAAGATTTGGATCCTGAGGCAATACAGTTGGCGAGGGCAGGTTATAAATTGCGCTATCCCGACTTTGCCGAGGCAATGGAGACTTGGGATGATGTTACATTCTTGGATAAAGCCCATCTTTCACAGGATGGACAGATTACGCGTACGGCATTGTTGCTTGTGGGTAAGTCGGAAAAGGTGCATAAGCTTCATCATATTTCGCAGATAGTTTGGAAATGCTTTCAAGACGGTGAGGTGTTTGGTGACATCTACACCATTCCATACATCAAGGCGACAACGGCCTTGATGAGTCGCATACGCAACTACCGTTTCAAGATATATCCGCAGGATTCGCTTATACCAGCCGAGGTCTGGAAATACGATACGCGCAGCATACTTGAGGGGTTGCATAACTGCATAGCCCATCAGAATTACTTGCAGAATGAGCGCATCATAGTTACTGAAGACAAGGACAAGCTGACGTTTGAGAACGCAGGCGGTTTTCTTGAAGGTGACTACACACAATATATCTTTGGCACAAAGACGCCAAAGTTGTATCGCAACCCTTTCCTTATGAGGGCTATGGTAAACCTGAAGATGATAGATTCGCAAGGTTATGGCATACACAACCTGTTTGTGCGCCAGAAGGAACGTTTCCTGCCTATGCCCGACTACAATGGAACGGACGATTCGCATGTGGTAATGCACATGTATGGCACGGTAATTGATGAAAACTATAGCCTGTTGCTGTTTGCCAACCAGAATATAAACCTTACGGAAGCTGTGCTTCTTGACCAAGTACAGCGAGATAAGCCAATCGGTGACGAAGCAATCAAGGAATTAAGAAAGAAGCATCTTATAGAAGGCAGAAAGCCTCATTTGTTTGTGTCAAAACACATTGCGCAGCGTACAGACAAGAAGGTGGAGTATTCCATGCATAAGGGGCTTGACTCGAAGTCGTGTGAGAGATTACTCGTAGATTCATTGAAAGACCATGGTGTATTGACAAGAGGAGAAATAGATAAACTGCTGTGGAATGTCATTTCTGACCAGTTGGATGATACCCAAAAAAAAACAAGAATAGGAAATATTCTGCGTAAGCTTCGTAATGATGGAATCATACAAAATGAAACCAAAGGTAACGTCTCAAATTGGTCGCTCGTAAAATAAGAGCGAATTACGAGCGAATTACGAGCGAATTACGAGCGAAAAAGTTTTGCTCTTGATTGTAAGTGCTTGAAAATCAAGAATTGCGTCGCTCTTAAATTGCTTGTAATTACGAGCGAAATTACGAGCGAAAGTTTAAATGGATACAAATAAAATTCAAGAAGATGGACATACAAGGATATATCATAGACCACTGGTTGGGGAAGATGAGTGCAGAGAAGCCTGTGCTCGTCATCTACGACCGTAATGCGCTTTATCATAGTGTTTTGCCTCTAGCTGAGGAAAAAGGAGTGAAGGTGATAGACACAACCAAGGGCTTACTGCATGCCCGGCTGGCTGCGTCTCGTTTTTGGTGTGGTGAACTGGCAGAGAATAATGATTTGCGTATGATTATCTATCGCCAGATGTCTCAACCTACTACCGACCGTCAGTGGGTAGAGGAGCCTTATAGTGCTTTCAAAAATGCAGCGGCAATGTTTCCAGTAGGTCCACAAGATGACTATAAGTACATCTGTCAGTCGTTTTTGCCAACCAAGAAAGATGAGATTGAACGCCTGTTTGCGAGTGGAACAACATCTTTCAATATGATTAATGCCTTGCTTGATGGAGCGGCTTATCCTGCTTTGGAACAATTGACTGGTGGCAAGAGCTTTGTTGAGATGACGGTGGGCTTGTTGGCTCAAACGTTTTCTTCGGATATGGCATGGTTACCTGAATGGGTTCGTTTTGCAGAGATTCAATATCCGGGTCTTGATAGTAGTGGAGTCTCTCTTCAGGATATTCAGCAGAAACTATGGATGTATTTGCTGTTTAGTGAATTCGTATTCGATTTGCCTTCGGCTTTACCTGATAGTTTGAAGACGGTTGCTATGGCTCCGGCTGAAATCAAGGATAAGATCTATTCGGTGTGTGACCATCTGCGTCGTAGAAGCGACTTGCGTGAGATTTATGTAAGAATGGCACGTAAAACGGCGGATGCTTTCCAACTTGCTGATTTGTTTGCGAAGTCCAAACATTTGGGTGACCGCGTGACTTTTGCTTTTGAAAATAAGGTGGAATACGAACGTTTCGTAGCTTATCTCAAAGAGGGTAAGTTAGGAGAGGCTCATAAGTTGCTCAAAAAGAATATCGAAGACGTTTGGTATCAGGAAGATTCTGAGGTGTCAACGTTTTGGAAATTGGCTGGTTATGCCTTGCAAATCGCTGATTGTGTGAATCGGGGAGTAAAGAGCGATGGAGATATCCAGGATTTGGTGGAATGGTATGTTGGCAGTGGTCAGGAAGCAGATAAAGCTTACCGTAGATATTTGACTGATAGCCAGGAAGTAGTCTCTCTTCCTGCTGCAGTAAAGACAATGACACAATATGTAGAAGGCTTGTATGCAGACTTTACTGAGCGTAGTGTCAAGGAGTATCAGATGCGTGCCGGGGAAATCAAGAATCATGAGCAACTGCGAAACCAGGGATGTATAGATATTGTATATCCTGCCTTGAAAGAAGGTAAGCGGGTGGCTTTGTTTTTTGTGGATGCTTTCCGCTATGAGATGGGTAAATGTTTTGCTGATAGTATGATGCGCAATGAACCAGAGCAAGTAAAGATAGGGGCTAAGTTGTCTTTCCTGCCTTCTGTTACTCGATTTGGTATGGCTGCTCATCTGGGACATGTGAAAGTTGTGGAACAAAACGGAAAACTGCAACCTTCTGTAGATGGCAGAGTGATTATAACACCTGATGACCGACTGGATTATTTGCAGCAGAAAACCCATGTAGTAACGCAAGATGTGCGCTTGGAAAATTTCGATATGTCTGCCATAGAAGACAATGTACAATTGTTGGTTATAAGAAGTCAGGATATGGATACTGCTGGAGAAGAAATCAAGTTGAGTGGGCTTGCCGTGATGGATAAGGTGTTGGTGCGTCTGGCGCGTACCTTGAATGCCTGCAAGCAAAAAGGCTTTGATATGGCTGTCTTTGTTGCTGACCATGGATTTATGGTGCAGTCAAGTTTCCATGTGGGTAATTTGATAGATAAACCTATGGGTAGTGATGTCTCGCTGGAAGAAAGTCGCTTGTTGGTAGGTAATCTGAATGACAGCGAGGATACCTTATCCTTTACTCCTGAAGAACTGGGACTGGATGCTGAGGTTATGAAACTATGTTATGCCAAGAACTTTACTGTGTTTAGAAAAGGTGAAGTGTTTTACCATGAAGGCTTGTCGCTCCAGGAGAATGTGGTACCTGTGATAACTGTGCAGTTGCAGAAAAAGCAGAAAAAGCAGAAATACAGCGTGGAATTAAAGTATAAGGGAAATACGTCTGGTACAGTTTATACTTGCCGTCCGTTGATTGATATTAATATCCATCAGGATGATTTGTTTGCAGATGGAGTAAATATAAGATTAATAGTGACTGATGGCGAAGGCCACGCAATAGGCGCGCCGAGTGGCAAATTCTATGATGATGTTACGCAGACAGCACAAATACCTTCTGGTGTTACTCAATACCGTCAGCCGATAGTCATAGATGAAGAATATGGGGGTGATAGTATTGTTGTGTCTGCGTTGGATGCCGATACCCATGCTACGCTCTCTACATTGAAGTTGAACTTTGAAAATGATTTGTAAATGGATGCTTTAGATATGAAACTTAACCATGCTTTCCCTGGAAAGGTGGTTCGCAAGGACTTGCTGCATGATATTAAGCGTGCAGTGAACGTACCTTCCTTTGTCTTGGAGTTCCTGCTGTCACGTTATTGTGCCAGTGAGGATCCCGAAGAAATAGAGGAGGGAAAGAAAGCTGTGCTGCAAACCATAGAAAAATGCTATGTTCGACCAGATGAATCTAACAAGGCACAGGCAATCGTAGAGCAGAAAAAACGCCATAAATTCATTGATAAGATTCATGTGAAATATGTGGAGCGGGAAAAACGTTACTGGGCTGAGATGGAGAACTTTGCCTCCAAGCGTATTGCCATCAATCCTTGTTTCTATCAGGAAAACGAAAAATTGCTTGAGAGTGGCATCTGGGCAGAGATAACTTTGGCATATAATGAAGTGGAGGAGGATGACTATGCTTTCTTCATCGAAGATTTGCGCCCTATCCAAATTGCTCATTTTGATGCAGAAAAGTTCTTTCGTGGTCGTGAGCAATTTACTACTGATGAGTGGATGGATGTTCTGATTCGTAGTATTGGCATCAATCCTGATTGGCTTTCAGAAAGATCACGTCAGCTGAATAGCGATAAGAATGGTAGAAGATTGAAATTTCATATTCTCTCCCGCTTTCTGCCATTGGTTCAAAGTAATTATAATAGCATTGAGTTGGGTGGCAGAAGTACCGGTAAGAGCTATTTTTATTCGGAGTTCTCTCCTTATTCTACTTTGTTGTCTGGTGGACAGGCTTCAACTGCCACATTACTATATAATAATCAACGCAAGCAAGTGGGTGCTGTTGGTTATTGGGATAATGTCGCCTTTGATGAGGTTGCCAAGATGAAAATCAAGGATGCCGATACCGTGCAAATCATGAAAGATTATATGGCTAATGGTCGTTTCTCGCGTGGTAGGGAAGTGACAGGCTATGCCAGTTTCTCTTTTGTTGGTAACTTTGACTTGAATATCCAGCAGATAGTTAATAATTATGATAAAGATTTGCTGGTTACTTTGCCTGAAGCTTTCGATCTCGCTGTAATCGATCGTATCTACAACTATATTCCAGGGTGGGAGATACCGAAGATTGATGACAGTGCTTATAATAACGGTTTTGGATTGATCACGGATTATATGTCAGAGGCACTTCATTACTTATTTGTGCATGATAGTGAATACGTGGGGGTAGTCAATGCCCGTTTGAAGAAGGGTGATAATATTGAAGGCCGTGATAATCGTGCCTTACAAAAGACGATATCTGGCTTTATCAAGTTGTTGTTCCCGACAGGTGAACCAACTGATGAGGAGTTCGATGAAATAGTAGAATATGCGATAGAAGGTCGTCGTCGTGTGAAGGAACAATTTAATAATCGTAAGCCTGATGAGGAATACGCTCGTATCAATATGTCATATATAAATAGGGATGGAAAGAAAATTATAGTATATTGTCCGGAAAGTAAGTATAGCAAGGCAACCCAGAATCCTCGTAAAGATCCTGAAGTGGCAGTTTTGACCGAAGCTTATGATGAAATGCCTTTTGAGAATGCACCTTCAAAGGTTATGGAGGATCGTCCTATGATGAAACCTCTAATTGTTGAAGATGATTCTCCTAAAGAGAAGACAATTGATGTGCAATATGGCGATATAGGTTATGGTTATGATGACTTGTTTGCTGACTATCTGAAGGGGGCAAAGGTGGTTATGCTCGAAGAACCTTACTTGTCACATGGCTATCAGGTAACCAATTTGGTTCGATTCATCGAATTATTGGTAAAGATAGGTGACTGTAAAGTTTTTAAGTTGATTACAAAACTCGGCGATACGGTAGAAGAGTCATCTTATATAAAAGATAGTTTGAGTGGTATCAAGGAAACCCTGGCTGATATGGATGGCAACATAATGACATTTGAATATGAATTTGATGAAAACTCTCATGATCGTTACATCCGCACTAGTAATGATTGGGACATCACCCTTGGTCGTGGTCTTCATTTCTATCAGAACTTGAATCCAAGCAAGGATAGTCGTAACTACTTCCAGATGGGAACCTACGATCTTTCCCTTCGTCCATGTTTGAAGACAAGATTTACTTTTATCAAAAGAGATTCTAAAGAATAAATGCGTATGGATAGTAAATGTAAATATTGGATGTTATTATTGACACTGTTGTGTGTCATATCATTAGGTTTTTCTTTATTTAGAGTGTTTCCCTGTGAAGTTGGCAATGAGACGTTTTTAGGAATAGTACTTTCTGCTGTCGGTATCATTGTTACTTTGGTTATGGGATATCAGATATTTAGTGTTGTTGAATTTAGAGGTGAACTTCAAAAGCAAAAAGAAGAAAATATTAAGTTGGCTCATGATAATGCAAAACTTCAACAAATGATTAGAAATCAAATGGGTGCATTAGATAAGCAAAAGGGTCGTATAGAGGAAGGGCTTAATATGTGTTTTTCTTATATTAATTATTTTTCGGGTCAAGATGTTTGTACTGCTTTTGGCGCATTTGTACCTATGTTGGATGCTTTGTACTATTCATTAGATTCTGATGAAGATGGTATTGACGATATATTCTCTACCTTACGGTTATTTGTTAGCAAAATCCAAACACAATCTTTTGCAATACCAGGAGGGTATGGTGATGTTCATGGAAAGTATATAATAACAGACCCACAGCATCCTTTTTATAATCGCACAATTGATGAATATATGAATTCTCGTTTAAAGCCTGTAAAGACTATTGATGATAAAATTCGCAATCATAAGAACTATAAGTTTATTAAAGTTTCATATGAAGATATTATGGCTTTATTCAATGAGAAGGTGGCAAAGATTATTCAGGATCCTCAGAATTTATCTTTTTCGAGATAAGACAATTTGAAAATGAAGTTTCTTGTTGACGGTTGAAAGTCCTTAGTGATTTTCAACTTGTCAACTTTGAAATGTATAAAAACAAAAGAACCTTGCAAGTAATCGACTTGCAAGGCTTATGTAATGCGCTTCAAGATGGGCTTGAACCAACGACCCCCTGATTAACAGTCAGGTGCTCTAACCAACTGAGCTATTGAAGCATTTGGTTTGAAAAAGACAGAGTTACAAGTAAAACTTGCGACTCTTTTGCGCTTCAAGATGGGCTTGAACCAACGACCCCCTGATTAACAGTCAGGTGCTCTAACCAACTGAGCTATTGAAGCATTTTGCATTGTGGAATATTGCATTCCTTATTTGCGTGTGCAAAAGTACTAACTTTTCTTCATATAGCCAAATTTTTCGGCAACTTTTTTCTGTTTTTCCTTAAAAAAGTGCATTTTTCGGTGGTTTTCACTACTTTTTGCATCAATTATGGCAGTTTTCGAGAAGAAATGAGTACTTTTGTGGTCGAATAATCATATAACAAGGTAAACATGAAAAAAGTATTGGTTTCATTGCTGATGGCGCTCCTCGTGGGGCCATCTATTGCACAAACAGATAAAGATCACGATTTCAAGATGGCTAAGAATATGGATATCTTCAATGCCATCTATAAGAATCTTGACTTGATGTACGTTGATACGCTCGATGCCGAAGAGGTAGTGGGCAATGGCGTTAAGGCGATGTTGGAAAGCCTCGACCCTTATACTACCTACTATCCGGAGGAAAAAGTCAACGAACTGAAGAATATGCTCACCGGCAAATATGCTGGTGTGGGTGCTGTGGTGCGCTATAACTTCCAGTTGCAGCGTGTGTGTATCAGTGAACCTTATGCCAATATGCCTGCTGCAGAAGTGGGACTGAAGAAGGGTGATATCATCCTGAGTATCGATGACGAGGATATGACCAATAAGGAAGTGAGCTATGTAAGCGATCATCTTCGTGGAGAACCGGGTTCTTCCTTTATGTTGAAGGTAAAGCGACCAAGTACTGGTAAGATTCTGAAGGTAAAGGTAACTCGCCGTACTATCCAGATGCCTTTCCTGCCATATTACGGAATGATGGAAGGTGGTATCGGTTATATCAACTTCAATTCTTTCACCGATAATTGTGCCAAGGATGTGCGCCGTGCTTTCATCGACCTGAAGAAGCAGGGAGCCAAGGGACTCGTCTTCGACCTCAGAAGTAATGGCGGTGGTTCGGTGAGCGAGGCCGTGAGCATCGTCAATATGTTCTTGCCAAAGGGAAAGACTGTATTGAAAATGAAGGGTAGATTGCAACGTTCCAACAATGAATACAAGACTACGGTAGAACCTGTTGACTCTGTGATGCCGATGGTAGTTCTGGTGAGTGGAAACACAGCCAGTTCCAGCGAGATAATGAGCGGTAGTCTGCAGGACTATGACCGTGCTATTATATTAGGTACGCGCACGTATGGAAAAGGTCTGGTACAGACCACTATGGATTTGCCATACAATGGACAGATGAAACTTACTACAGCCAAGTATTACATTCCAAGTGGCAGATGCGTGCAGGCACTTAATTACAAGCATGCCAAAGGCGGCTATGTGGAGCATGTTCCAGATTCACTTACCAAGGTGTTCTATACTGCCGGTGGCAGAGAGGTGCGTGATGGAGGCGGTGTGAAGCCGGATGTAGAGGTGAAGCCGGATTCCTTGCCAAACATTGCTTTCTATCTCGCCGGTGCCCGCGACAGTAATGAGGTGATGCTCAACTACGAAGTGGATTATATCGCCAAACATCCTACTATCGCACCTGCCAAGGATTTTGCTTTGACAGATGCCGACTATGATGAGTTCAAGTCCCGCGTTCTGAAAGCGGATTTCAAGTACGACCGTGAGACCGAGAAATATCTCAAGGATTTGGAGAAACTCGCTAAGTTTGAAGGATATTACGAGGATGCAAGACCTGAGTTCGAGGCGTTGAAAAAGAAGTTGAGTCACAATGTGGCAAAAGACTTGGATTTCAATAAAGACTACATCAAGCAGCTTTTGGAAAACGACATCGTGGCAGCTTATTATTTCCAGGCTGGAGCCATCCAGAATTCCCTGCGTTATGACAAGCAGGTCAAGGCTGCTGTCAAGTTGTTAAATTCTCCGGAAGAATACGGAAAAATACTCCATCCTGTGAAGAAATAACAACAAAAACCTGCACAATCGCCTAAAATTGCGCAGGTTATGAATAAAAAACAGAAAAATCTTTGGAGATTTTCAAAAATATTAGTAATTTTGCACACGTTCAGTGGAATGAGGGGCTCGCAAGAGTTCCTCATTTTATTTTAAATAGGTATATATGATAGATAAAAACGTCGTAAAAAAATTAGTTGATGAATGGCTCCAAGATCAGGAATATTTCTTGGTGGACATTGAAATCAGTCCAGACAATCGTATCGTAGTCGAGATTGACCATGTAGATGGTGTATGGATTGAAGATTGTGTGGCTTTGAGTAGATATATCGAGGAACGATTGAGTCGTGATGACGAGGACTATGAGCTGGAAGTAGGTTCTGCTGGTCTGGGTCAACCATTCAAGGTTCCACAGCAGTATATCAACTTCATTGGCAAGGAGGTAGAGGTGCTCGATGCTGACGGTGTCAAGGTAAAGGGCATCTTGAAGGCTGTGGATGGCAATGATTTCACAGTAGGCGTAGAAGAAAAAGTGAAGGTAGAGGGCAAGAAGCGTCCTGTAAAGCAGGAGGTTGACCATGTTTACCAGATGGATAAAGTAAAATATACAAAATATATAATCAGTTTCAAATAAGCTATGGCTAAAAAAGAGCAAGAATTAACAGCGAGTATGATTGATACATTCCGCGAGTTTAAAGAAACCAAGAATATCGACCGTACAACATTGGTAAGTGTATTGGAGGAAAGCTTCCGCAATGTACTTGCCAGAATTTTCGGTAGTGATGAGAATTTCGATGTAATCGTAAACCCAGACAAGGGCGATTTCGAGATTTATCGTAACCGTGTCGTTGTTGCTGATGGTGAGGTAGAAGATGAGAATAAGGAGATTACGCTTACCGAAGCACGCAAGATTGAGCCTGACTATGAGGTAGGTGAGGATGTGAGCGAGAAGGTAGATTTCAATAAGTTCGGTCGCCGTGCCATCTTAACTCTTCGACAGACTTTGGCTTCTAAGATTCTTGAACTTGAGCACGACTCACTCTACAATAAATATAAAGACCGTGTTGGACAGGTAATCTCTGGTGAGGTTTATCAGGTATGGAAGCGCGAGGTTCTTATCGTTGATGACGAGAACAACGAGTTGATGTTGCCTAAGACGGAGCAGATTCCTGGCGATATGTATCGTAAGGGCGAGACTGTACGCGCTGTCATCCTTCGTGTTGACAATGATAACAACAATCCTAAGATTATCTTGAGCCGTACAGCGCCAATCTTCCTGCAGCGCCTGTTGGAGGCTGAGGTTCCTGAGATTGCAGATGGCTTGGTTGCTATCCGTCGCATTGCCCGTCTCCCTGGCGAGCGTGCCAAGATTGCTGTAGAGAGCTTCGATGAGCGTATCGACCCAGTTGGAGCTTGTGTAGGTGTTAAGGGTAGCCGTGTTCACGGTATCGTTCGCGAGCTTTGCAACGAGAACCTCGACGTCATCAACTATAGCTCTAATACCAAGCTGTTTATCCAGCGTGCCTTGGCACCAGCCAATATTACGTCTGTGAACATCGACGAGGAGAACAAGAAGGCAGAGGTGTTCCTGAAGCCTGAGGAGGTTAGCCTGGCTATCGGCCGTGGCGGTATGAACATCAAGTTGGCTTCTATGTTGACAGAATATACCATCGATGTATTCCGTGAGGTAGATGAGAATGAGGCTGATGAGGATATCTACTTGGATGAATTCTCTGACGAGATTGATCAGTGGGTTATCGATGCCATCAAGGGCATCGGTTATGACACAGCTAAGCAGGTGCTCAATGCACCACGTGATATGATCGTAGAGAAGGCTGACCTTGAGGAGGAAACCGTGGATAACGTACTCAAGGTATTGAGAGCTGAATTCGAACAATAATTTCCCTAGCTGGCGAGTGCTTGCAGGGAATCTAACTTTAAAAATAGGAGAATAAAATAATTTATGAGCATCAGATTAAATAAAGCACTACGTGAATTGAATATAGGACTTCAGACGGCAGTTGAATTCCTAGAAAAAAGAAAGGACCTGGGAGAGGCCAAGGCCGAACCGAGCTTCAAACTCAGCGACCAGCAATACAAGGCATTGAACGATGCCTTCAGTCAAGATAAGGAGGTTCGTGATCAGGCCGAGAAACTCATCACCAAGAAGGCCAAGGATAAGAAGCGTGCGCCTGAGCAGAAGAACCATCGTGCCGAAAGCTTATTGGAGTCGAGCAACCAGCAGCAGTATAAGCCGTTGGGTAAGATTGACTTGGATAGCATCGGAAAGGGGAAGTCTGTAGAGTCTGCTGCTAAAAAGTCGGAGGCACCGAAGCATGAGACTGCTGCCGTCAGTCATGCGCCAGTGAAAGATGCTCATCGTAATGAGCCAAAACATGACCAGAGATCTAACCATGGATCTCACCAAAAACAAGAGATGAAACAAGAGAATCAGCAAAAGTCACAGCAGCCAAAGATGAACGACTTTAAGGGTCAGAAGAATGCTGCACAAGGTAACAAGAATGTAGAGGCTCAGCAGCAGAATGCTGAGCAGAAGGCTGCTGACAACAGCCAGCCTTCTAGCGTGTTCACATTGAAGAGTGAGAAGAAATATACTTCAAATGAACCTAAGGTGTTGGGTAAGATTGATCTTTCTTCTCTCAATCAGAGTACTCGTCCTAAGAAGAAGTCTAAGGAGGAGCGCCGCAAGGAGCGTGAAGAGAAGTTGGCGCAGCAGCACAATGATCGCAAGAAGCGTGTTCGTATCAACAAGGAGCGTGTTGACATCAATGCCGAGGCTAAGAACAACAGTGCCGATGGTAATGGCCAGAATAAGGGCAACAATGGTGGCAACAACAAGAAGAATAGAAACAAGAATAGAAATAATAATAACAATAATAACAACCGCGGCAATAACAATAACAACCGCGGCAACCAGCGTCAGATCGAGGTGGACGACGAGGCTGTAGCACGCCAGGTAAAGGAGACTCTCGCTCGCTTGACCAGCAAGAGCCAGAACAAGAAGGGTGCTAAGTATCGTAAGGAGAAGCGTGAGGCTGTTCAGGAGAAGTTGCAGGATCAGGCTCGTCAGGAGCAGAAGGAAAGCAAGACCCTGAAGCTCACTGAGTTCGTTACCGTTAGCGAGTTGGCTACGATGATGGATATCAGCGTTACTCAGGTTATCTCTACCCTGATGGGTGTAGGTATCATGGTATCTATCAACCAGCGTCTGGATGCTGAAACCATCAACATGGTGGCTGAGGAGTTCGGTTTCAAGACCGAATACGTGAGTGCCGAGGTTCAGGAGGCAGTGAGCGAGGAAGAGGATGATGAGAACGACTTGGTTCCACGTGCTCCAATCGTAACCGTGATGGGTCACGTTGACCACGGTAAGACCTCTTTGCTCGACTATATCCGCAATACCAATGTGATTGCCGGCGAGGCTGGTGGTATTACCCAGCACATCGGTGCTTACAGTGTGACTCTGAACAGCGGTCGCAAGGTAACCTTCCTGGATACCCCAGGTCACGAGGCGTTTACCGCCATGCGTGCCCGTGGTGCCCAGGCTACCGATATCGCCATCATCATCATCGCAGCCGATGACTCCGTGATGCCTACTACCAAGGAGGCTATCGCTCATGCGCAGGCTGCCGGTGTGCCAATGGTATTCGCTATCAACAAGATTGATAAGCCAGGTGCTAACCCAGACCGTATCCGTGAGGACTTGGCTAACATGAACCTGCTCGTTGAGGAGTGGGGTGGTAAGTACCAGTGCCAGGAAATCAGTGCCAAGAAGGGTATCGGTGTTCACGATTTGCTCGACAAGGTGCTCCTCGAGGCTGATATGCTCGACTTGAAGGCTAACCCTAACCGTCGTGCAACAGGTACCATCATCGAGTCTTCTCTCGACAAGGGTCGTGGATATGTTTCTACCGTATTGGTTGCCAACGGTACCTTGAAGGTAGGCGATATTGTTCTCGCCGGTACTTCTTGGGGTCGTGTCAAGGCGATGTTCAATGAGCGTAATGCTAACATCAAGTCGGCTGCTCCTGCAGAGCCAGCTATCATCCTCGGTTTGAATGGTGCGCCTACAGCAGGTGACCAGTTCCACGTAATCGAGACAGAGCAGGAGGCTCGCGAAATTGCCAACAAGCGTGAGCAGTTGCAGCGTGAACAGGGCTTGCGTACTCAGAAGCGCTTGACCTTGGGTGATATCTCTCACCGTATCGCACGTGGTGAGTTCCACGAGTTGAACGTCATCGTGAAGGGTGATACCGATGGTTCTGTTGAGGCATTGAGCGACTCATTCATCAAGCTTTCTACCGAGAAGGTTCAGGTGAACGTAGTGAACAAGGCGGTAGGTCAGATTTCGGAGAACGACGTGATGCTGGCATCTGCTTCAGATGCAGTCATCGTTGGTTTCCAGGTTCGTCCATCTGCCGATGCACGCAAGGCTGCCGACCGTGAGGGTGTTGAAATCAACACATACTCTATCATCTACGATGCTATCGACGATATCAAGAGTGCGATGGTAGGTATGCTCGACAAGGTGAAGAAGGAAATCGTTACCGGTCAGGTTGAGGTGAAGCAGACCTTCAAGATTTCCAAGGTGGGTACTATTGCCGGTGGTCTCGTTACCGAGGGTAAGGTACACGCTAAGGATAAGGCTCGCGTCATCCGTGACGGTATCGTCATCCGTACTGCAGAAATCGGTGCCTTGAAGCGTTACAAGGACGATGTCAAGGAGGTGGTTACCGGTATGGAGTGCGGTTTGAGCCTCGTCAACTACAACGATATTCAGGAAGGCGACGTTATCGAGACCTTCACAGAGATCGAGGTAGAGCAGAAGTTGTAATATAGCATATATTATATATAATAAGGTAGGGATGAGTCCTCAGCGGCTTATCCCTATTTAGGGTTAAAATAACGAAAGGTTATTCTAAATAAAATGGCAGAAATAGAGAAAGAACAGAATCAGGTTGTCAAGGATGTGATAGACCAGAAATACGAGTATGGTTTTACCACCGATGTACATACTGAAATCATAGAAAAGGGTCTCAACGAGGATGTTGTGCGCCTGATCTCGCAGAAGAAGGGAGAGCCAGACTGGATGCTCGAATTTCGTCTGAAAGCCTACAATTACTGGAAGACGCTCAAGGAGCCAAAGTGGGGACACGTACACGTGCCACCTGTTGACTACCAGGAGATTTCATACTATGCCGATCCTTTGGCAAAGAAGCCAAAGAACAAGGAGATAGACCCGGAGTTGGAGAAGACATTCGATAAGCTCGGTATTCCTCTGGAGGAGCGTCTGGCTTTGAGCGGTACCGCCGTAGATGCCATCATGGACTCTGTGTCGGTGAAGACTACCTTCAAGGAGAAACTCCGTGAGAAGGGCGTCATCTTCTGCAGTATTGGTGAGGCGGTGAAGGAGCATCCTGATTTGGTAAGAGAGTATCTGGGAACCGTAGTTCCTTATCGTGATAACTTTTATGCAGCCTTGAACAGTTGCGTATTCAGTGATGGCTCATTCGTTTATATTCCTAAGGGCGTACGCTGCCCTATGGAGTTGAGCAGTTACTTCCGCATCAATGCCCGTAATACCGGTCAGTTTGAGCGTACATTGATCATCGCCGATGATGATGCCTACGTTTCTTACCTGGAGGGATGTACAGCGCCAATGCGTGATGAGAATCAGCTTCATGCGGCTATTGTCGAGATAATTGTCAAGGACAATGCTGAGGTGAAGTACTCTACCGTTCAGAACTGGTATCCTGGTGATGAACATGGTAAGGGTGGCGTGCTGAATCTGGTAACCAAGCGAGGCGACTTGCGTGGTGTGAACTCTAAGTTGAGCTGGACTCAGGTAGAGACGGGTTCTGCGATTACCTGGAAGTATCCTTCCTGCATCTTGCGTGGCGACAACTCTGTGGCTGAGTTCTACAGCGTAGCTGTTACCAACAACTATCAGGAGGCTGATACCGGTACCAAGATGATTCACATGGGTAAGAACACCAAGAGTACCATCATCTCTAAAGGTATCTCGGCTGGTCATAGCCAGAACTCCTATCGTGGTCTGGTTCGTGCCACATCCAATGCCGACAATGCACGCAACTACAGTTCCTGCGACTCCTTGTTGCTGGGCAGCGATTGTGGAGCACATACCTTCCCGTATATGGATGCCCATAACGACACAGCCGTGTTCGAGCATGAGGCAACCACCTCGAAGATTTCAGAAGACCAGCTCTTCTATTGCAATCAGCGAGGCATTCCTACCGAGGAGGCTGTCGGCTTGATCGTAAACGGTTATGCCAAGGACGTGCTCAACAAGTTGCCTATGGAGTTTGCCGTAGAGGCACAGAAACTCCTGAGTGTTTCACTCGAAGGCACCGTTGGCTAAGAATAATAAGAAAAAGAGGTGGTTATGAAAAGAATGTTGTTGATGTTATTGTTAGTTGATAGCTTGAACTTAACGGCTCAAGACCTTTTCAATCATCAAAAAAATGGCTTGACGGCACAGCAAGATTCCATCGTCGCATCTTTTGTTGCGAAATGCAAGCAAGAGCAAAATGTGTATCTTCGTTGTGGTCGATATTGTCATGTTGATGAGTCTGACCCTACATTGACCAAGTCCATTATGCAGACATCGAGTTATGTTCCGCAGATGAAGGGTAAGGTCATACGACCAGGTGAGTGCTCATTTTGGGTACTAGATCCTCCTTCGTTGTTTGTGCAATGGGGCTGGGAGAAGCCACCATCTTTCTTTGAAGAGTTATGTTCCAATATTTTGAACGCATTTTTTAAGTAATAATATGTTAGAGGTAAAGAATCTGCATGCTACTATTGCAGGCAAAGAAATATTGAAAGGTATCAACCTGACTATCAACGATGGTGAGATACATGCTATCATGGGACCTAACGGTTCCGGTAAGTCAACCTTGAGCGCTGTGCTCACAGGTAACCCTCTCTATACCGTAACCGAGGGCGAGGCTATCTTCAACGGCAAGAACCTTCTGGAAATGAAGCCAGAGGACCGTGCCCGTGAAGGCTTGTTCCTCTCTTTCCAGTATCCGGTGGAGATTCCTGGTGTATCCATGACCAACTTCATGCGTGCGGCTATCAATGCCAAGCGTGAGTATCAGGGTTTGGAACCATTGAATACAAGCGAATTCATGAAGCTGATGCGTGAGAAGCGCGAGTTGGTGGAATTGGACAGCAAGTTGGCTCGCCGTTCAGTAAACGAAGGCTTCTCTGGTGGTGAGAAGAAGCGCAACGAGATTTTCCAGATGGCAATGTTGGAGCCAAAGCTCTCTATCCTCGATGAAACCGACTCTGGTCTCGACGTGGATGCGATGCGTATCGTGGCTGACGGTGTAAACAAGATGCATACCGACAAGACTTCTGCCATCGTCATTACTCACTATGAGCGTCTGCTCGATATGATTAAGCCAAGTGTGGTTCACGTTCTCTATAAGGGTAGAATCGTGAAGACTGCCGGTCCTGAACTTGCCAAGGAGATTGAGGCTCGTGGCTACGACTGGATCAAGGCTGAAGTAGATGAGAAATAATAAGGAGGATGGCTATGCTTTCAGAAAATCAATATTTAGACTTGTATCAGTCTTCTTCGAGAATGATCAAGAAGAACAGCGCTGAGGTGCTCAATGCAGTGCGTGATGCTGCCTTCGAGGACTTCCGTCGCCTGGGCTTCCCTTCCCGCAAGGTAGAAAGATACAAGTACACAGATATGAGCGCCATCTTCGAGCCAGATTATGGCTTGAACTTGAATCGCCTGGAAATCCCTGTAGATCCATACGAGGCTTTCCGTTGCGATGTGCCTAACCTGAGTACTTCGCTCTACTTCGTGGTGAACGATGCTTTCTATAGCAAGGCATTGCCAAAGGTAGAGTTGCCAGAGGGTGTTATCGTGGACTCTTTGAACAAGATTGCTGCAGAAAACTCAGAATTCATCGGGAAATACTACGCTAAGATTGCCAAAACCGATGAAGATGGCATCACCGCATTGAATACATTCCTGGCACAGGATGGCTTGCTTATCTACGTACCAAAGAACGTGAAGGTGGAGCGAACCATTCAGGTCATCAATATTCTCCGTTCGGATGTAGATTTGATGGTAAACCGCCGTGTTCTCATCGTCATGGAACAGGGTGCTGAGGCTAAGTTCCTCTTCTGCGATCATGCTGCCGATGATAAGAACTTCCTCGCTACCCAGGTAATCGAGGCTTATGTAGGCGAGAATGCCAGTCTCGACCTCTATTGCCTAGAGGAGACTCATTACAAGAACCGTCGTGTCAGCAACGTTTATATCGAGCAGCAGGCTAACAGCCGTGTAAACCATAACGTCATCACCCTTCATAACGGTATCACCCGCAACCGCCTCGACCTCGTATTCAAGGGCGAGGGAGCCGAGTGCTTCTGTAATGGTTGTGTGATTGCCGACAAGAACCAGGTGGTTGACAACAATACGCTTATCGATCATCAGGTGGGTCATTGTACCAGCAACGAGCTTTATAAGTATGTACTCGATGGTGAGGCACGTGGTGCTTTTGCCGGTAGAGTGTTGGTTCGTCATGGTGCCCAGAAGACTATTTCTCAGGAAACCAACCAGAACCTCTGTGCTACTAAGACAGCCCGTATGTTCACCCAGCCAATGCTGGAGATTTATGCCGATGATGTGAAGTGTGCGCATGGAAGTACTGTTGGTCAGCTCAACGATGCCGCATTGTTCTATATGCAGCAGCGTGGTGTGAGCCGCGAGGAGGCTAAGTTGCTCCTTCAGTTTGCATTTATCAACGAAGTCATCGACAAGATGGAGCTGGAGCCATTGCGTGATCGCCTGCATCATCTTGTAGAGAAGCGATTCCGTGGTGAACTCAATAAGTGCGAGGGCTGCAAGCTTTGCAAGTAGATAATATCCTTTTAAAGGAGTTAAGTTCTTAAAAATATGTATGATATCAATCAAGTAAGAGCAGATTTCCCGATTTTATCGAGAAAGGTCTATGATAAGCCATTGGTGTATCTGGATAATGCGGCAACCACGCAGAAGCCATTGTGTGTGCTCGATGCCATGCGCGACGAGTATCTCAACGTAAATGCCAATGTGCATCGTGGCGTTCACTATCTCTCTCAGCAGGCTACCGACCTTCATGAGGCAGCCCGCGAAACCGTGCGCAAGTTTATCAATGCGCCTAAGGTTGAGGAAGTCATCTTTACCCGTGGCACTACAGAGAGTCTGAATCTCGTGGTTTCATCGTTCTGCGATGCCTTTATGAGCGAGGGCGACGAGGTGATTATCTCTACCATGGAGCATCACTCCAATATCGTGCCTTGGCAGTTGCAGGCAGCTAAGAAGGGAATCGCCATCCGTGTGATTCCTATCAATGATAAAGGAGAGATTAATCTCGATGAATTCGCTAATTTATTTACCGAACGCACCAAAATTGTGAGCATTGCCCAGGTAAGTAACGTGCTCGGTACAGTGAATCCAGTGAAGGAGATGATTAAGATTGCTCATGAGCACGGTGTGCCTGTGATGGTGGATGGTGCTCAGAGTACTCCTCATTTCGCAGTGGATGTGCAGGATATGGATTGCGATTTCTTCGCTTTCAGCGGTCATAAGATTTATGGTCCTACCGGTATCGGTGTGCTTTACGGCAAGGAAGAGTGGCTCGAGAAGTTGCCTCCATATCAGGGAGGTGGCGAGATGATTGAAAGTGTGAGCTTCGAGAAGACCACTTTCGAGAAACTGCCTTTCAAGTTCGAGGCTGGTACTCCTGACTATGTGGCTACCCATGGTCTGGCAAAAGCCATCGATTATGTCTCTGCGCTCGGTATGGATAACATTGCCAAGCATGAGCAGGAACTCACCCGTTACTGCATGGAACAGATGAGAACCATTGATGGAATCAGACTTTTTGGTGAGCAGGAAGGCAAGGATGCCGTAGTGAGCTTCTTGGTTGGTGATATTCATCACATGGATATGGGAACCTTGCTCGACCGCCTGGGCATCGCCGTTCGTACAGGTCATCACTGTGCACAGCCTTTGATGGACCGCTATGGTATTCTGGGAACCGTTCGTGCAAGCTTCGCCTTGTACAACACCAAGGAAGAGGTTGATGCGCTCATAGCAGGCGTAAAACGCGTTTCTCAGATGTTCTAGGCAGGACAGTGAACTGTTCGCCTTCTTAACTCCATTTATCTTCTTAAGTAGATAGGAATATGTTAGAAAGTCATTATTATAAGGATATGATTGAGGCGGGTTGCGATGAGGCGGGCAGAGGTTGTCTGACTGGTAGCGTCTATGCTGCAGCAGTGATTCTTCCTCCCGATTATCAGAACCCTGACCTCAATGATAGCAAAAAGCTGACTGACAAGAAACGCAAGGCGCTCCGTGAACAGATAGAGCGGGATGCTGTGGCTTGGGCTGTGGGCATTGTTACTCCCGAAGAAATCGATCAGATCAATATTCTGAATGCGAGTTTCTTGGCGATGCATCGTGCCTTGGATCAGCTGAAGGTACGTCCTGAGGCGGTGATTGTGGATGGTAATCGTTTCAAGCCTTATAAGAACCTGCCTTATACCACGATTGTAAAAGGAGATGGAAAGTATCTCTCGATAGCTGCGGCAAGCATTCTTGCCAAGACTTATCGTGATGACTATATGGATGCGCTTGCAGAGGAATATCCACAGTACGACTGGAAGGGTAACAAGGGTTATCCTACCAAGAAGCATCGTGCTGCCATCAGGGAGTTTGGCATTACGCCTTATCATCGCAAGAGCTACAATCTTCTAGGCACAGGTGAACTCTCACTCGATTTTAAAGACTAGGTATCATAGCTGCAGTGCTATGATTTCCATATAAAAAAGCCGCTCAACAGATTTGCCTGTTGAGCGGCTTTTGAGTTTGATTAGAAGTCGAGGGTGATGCCCTTTTCATCTATCTTCTTGTATTTCTTTCCATTTACCGTAACATCCTTCGAGTTCTTGGCATCAAAGGTATGAGTTGCAAAATTAGGAATATTATTTGGTATTACCAAAAGAAAAGGTGAAAATATCACCGCAAACGTTTTAGGTGAGTCGTTATCTTCCTATCTGGCAAAAAAAAAGAGCCGCAAGTAAAAACTTGCAGCTCCTTGTACCCAGACCCGGGATCGAACCGGGATGGGTTGCCCCACTGGTGTTTGAGACCAGCGCGTCTACCGATTCCGCCATCTGGGCAATGGTGTTTGCAAAGGAAAGAGCCGCAAGTAAAAACTTGCAGCTCCTTGTACCCAGACCCGGGATCGAACCGGGATGGATTGCTCCACTGGTGTTTGAGACCAGCGCGTCTACCGCTTCCGCCATCTGGGCGATTGCG
>SKEL01001144.1_pt1 | contig 24979 bp, 14 predicted proteins | sample 4826741 | NCBI WGS metagenome assembly SKEL01 (sample SAMN11008810, study PRJNA524170) | human gut metagenome | biome: Human fecal sample; material: Feces; isolation source: fecal sample from pouch patient p33 | host: Homo sapiens | place: Israel: Tel-Aviv | collected 2016-03-22
CAGTGTTAGGACATGCCAGAACTGATACAACCAAAAGCTACTATGCAAAGCCATCTGTTGAACAGCTTAGAGACGCAATGGAATCTGTTCCAACACCTGTATCTGATGAAGCACCAATGTGGGAGGGCAACGAAGATGAAATGGCAAGACTTTGTGGATTGCGCTAACGAATAATGCTCATCTTTTAGTAGAAAAACGTCTTATTTCTCAGCATTCTTTAAAATGATTAACATTTTGGAATGCTGAGTATAATGCTTCAAATGTTAATGTATCCATTTCAGGCAGAAAGTGTTGCCTATGTGGTATGTAACCATTTTGGACTGGACACATCAGAGTATTCTTTTTCCTATATTGCAAGCTGGTCTTCCGGTAAAAATATGAAAGAGCTTCGTGCTTCTATGGACACCATCCGTAAGACTTCTGCTGATATGATCGGACAGATTGAGGAAAAGCTCAGAGAACTTCAGATAGAAAGACCAGAGCAGGAAGCAGCCGTTGTGGAGCAGACAGAAGAAATGAGTGCCATGCAGTATGCAGAACAGACCATTAACCGTCTGGAGCAGGAACGGACGATTTTCAGCAATGACCAGAGAAATCTTATCGTGAATTTTACTTATAAACTGGATGATAGGGAAGCGGCGGAAAAACTGGCAGAGAATCTTTCAGAATCTATTCTGAATGGAAATAGAGAAACGGTACTAAAACTGATTGGAGAAGCGGAGGAACAGATTGACAGTCTGCCGGATTCGATGATCGGTTTATCAGAATTGCACGAAGCCGGATTTTATTCAGAAAGTATGCTTCCACTTACCAGAGAACGGGCAGTGGAATTGCACCATGAGGGAGTAACGGTTTACGGACTGACCGGAGCAGTGGGTGGTCAGGAGCAGTCGCAAAGAGTTATGAATCTGGAACTGGATATTTTACAGCATGACGGGTTATTCGGAGTGACAAAATTTGAATGGGACAATTACCGGAGAAGTCAGGAAACAGTTATGACACCGGAAGAAAAAGCAAAGATTAAAGAAACACTTCTTTTAGAAAGTGATGGAAACCGCTATGGAATTTACCAGATCAACAGCGGACAGGAAGAAAGAGGGTATCAGTTTTTAAGTCTGGAAGCGGTAAAAGAAATGGGATTTACCGTAGATGGCAAAGACTATCAGATTGTTTACAGTGAAAGACTGAGAGATGCTACGACACTGGATAACCTCTTTGAGCGTTTTAATATAGAACGACCAAACGATTTTACCGGACATTCCATGTCAGTCAGTGATGTGATCATTATGAACCGGGGCGGCAGATTAACCGCATACTATGTAGATTCTTTTGGATTTACAGAACTGCAGGACTTTGTGGCACAGAGAACCGAAATGTTAAATGCCAATCCAGTAAAAGCATATCCGGAAGTTTATATGGGAACTTTGGAAAAGGCTATGCAGGAGAGAAATGTAGATGCTTATCTGGATTCCAGAAAACTGAATATCGACTGTAAAAATGCAATCGAACAGGCAATCGCAGAGGGCTTTGACGGTATGCGTTTAAATCCAGATACTGCAGTAAGCGTGGTTGAGAAATACGGAGAAGAACGGGTTGCCTTTGTTCTTGCAAATACATTGAAACAGCTTTCTCATGATGGAAGATTTTCTGATGGCAATAAACGATGGGCAGATGGCATTGATATTCCGGAAAATATCAGCCGGGGAATGGATCTGAACAGGGACTATATTGTGGGCAGTCATCCGGCAGTCCTGAATGGCTTCATTGATATGGCAAGAAAAGAAATCCGTACCCGGAAACTGGAAGAGGTGCTTGGTGTGAAAAATCAGCATATCACTGAAACTACAAGAGGATATGAAGCAGACGGACATACAGGCACCTGGTATGCGATGGATATGAAAACGTATCATGGGGAGCGATTTTTCCAGATGCGGAATGAGGAATACGGTCAGGACGTGGCAGATATTATCGTATCGGAAAATGGAACACTGGTGGCAGAAGACATCTGGCATGGATTTGATGAAGGAGCCAGGGAAGCTATTTCAGAATATCTGGAAGAAAATGGTGCAACGGTGTATGAGCTGATAGATCTTCCAGAACAGGCAACAGTTATTTTAGCAGACGGAACAGTTATGAAAATCATGGAACAGCAGCCAATCAGTACGGACACATGGGAGCTGACACTGACCGGACAGAATCTGCAGGGGGAAGAACAGAAATTCAGTTTTTTCGAGATACATAAAGTCAGAGAAAATAATGGAATTGACCTGAAAATGCCTGAAAATCATTATATTGACCAATATTATGTGATCGAAGATCTGGCAGCAAAAGGTGGAATGAAGATTGAGCGATATAAGGATCTTGGGGCTGCCCTTGGAGCATATTACTCTCTGCCTAATCATAAAATGAAAGCTCTTGGAATTGAAAATACGGCACCGCTGCGAGGCAGTCTTGATTTTATCCAGTGCAAGAATGGAGTAGATACGCTGATCTATGATTGCCAGGGAGAGGAAGGATGGCTGAATCCGCAAATATACAATACCTTTAAGGATATACGAAACAGTCTGGCAGGGCATGATACAGAGATAGCATACCAGATTGGAGAGCAGTATTTTATAATCCAGACAGTAGAAGATGGTTATGATTATACATTCTATGATAAGGACTATCTTGAACTGGATGGTGGTGTCTACGATAATCCGGATATTTCTATTTCAGAAGCAATGGAGAACATTTTAGAGGAAGAAGGATTGCCCCTAGAAGGTGCAAATGTGATGGATTATGAAGAACTGTATGCAGAAATTGAATATGCAGAAGAAGAGAGAATGGAGAAGATACAGTTTGAACGTAATTGTCCAAAGGCTTTTTTTGATGGTTATGACAGGGAACCGGCATTAAAAAATTATGAAGGAATAACCGTACAATTTAAAATGTCTGGTATGTATTTAACAGTGCAACCGACTGAGGAAGGCTATAAATACCTGGTTTATGATCAGAAACTTCATGAAATTTCAGGAGATGCCTGTGGAAATCCAGAAGATTCTATTCAGAAAGCAATGTATGCCAGCCTGAAAAATGAAGGTTTGGAAGATGTTGAATGTGTAAAAGTTGATGACAGGGAGTTTCGGGATAAGGTAATCAGTCATTCTAAAGAAGTGCTGGCTAGTGGAGATGTTCGATTCACTTCGGAACTTGGCAGATGTGAAACAGCATTGAATGGAATGGGGAGGGCAGAAATTGAATATGAAGTTTTATTTCATGCAAGAGCTGTTCTGGAAGAAATGGGACTGGAAAATGAAGTTACATTGATTGGGGCGAGAGTACATGGTTCCAGAAGCAGAGATGACCTGTATCGTGCAGATTCTGATCTTGATGTGGTGCTTTCTTATCGGGGAAATATTCGGGAGGATAGTTTTTTTAATGAATTGAATTCCTATGGTATGGCAATAGCAGGCATTAAAGTAGACATTAATCCAATCTCAGAAGAAAGAATTACTCTGGCAGAGTATATAAAGGAATCGGAAGCCTATCTTGATCAGCAGGAAATCAGGAAACTTGCAGTGGACTTGGATAATTTTAGTTATGAGTATGATACTTATGAGTATAAAGATAGTGTTGAAAATAGGGAAGAACAGGTCGAGAAAATCACAGAGGATATTTTGAACAAGGATACAGCAGGTTTTAAAGACTGGCTGACTGAGGTGGCGGAAGAATCGGATATAGACAGTGATGTAGCCACTGCCCGGTCATTGCTTTCACGTTTGGGAAATGCAGAAACACTTTCTGTTTTTACCAGACAGCCGGAGCAGGAACAGCCAGAAGCCACGATTACTTTTTATGTTGCGGAGTGTATGGAATTTCCTGTTATGGGTGAGTATCATGAGAACCTTACTCTGGAAGAAGCATTACGCATTTATGAAACGATTCCTGCAGATCGCATGAATGGAATAAAAGGTGTTGGATTTGAACTGCATGATGGAAGTGATTATGATGGACCGTATGATCTTATGCGACTGGGAAAAGTTGACCGGGAAGGTGTGGAGATGATTCAGCATTATAAGGAAAGTCCATTAGTGCAGAAAGCAATGGATGATGTAGAAAAATATTTTGCCTCAAAGCAGGAGATTACGAAAATAGAGGAGAAGCCTGTACCAAAAGAAAATCTTCCGCAGCCAAAGAGCAGAAAAGAATCCGTTCTTCAGGCACTCAGAGAGCGTCAGGCGAAAATAAAAGAGCAGGAGCAGAATACATCGAAAGAAAAATCCAAGGCACATAAGAAGGGAGATGTAACATTATGATGGTAAGATTTGAGGAAGATGAATATATAGCAGTGGCAATTTTTGATGCAGGAAACCGGATTCAGACAATGGAAGCGATGGATGAGATTTTTTCCTATCTGGACGAAGATATGAAATTGCTGATTTTTACAACGATTCAGAAGCTCTACTATCTTAGTGATGAGGGATATGAAGAATTGCAGAAAACAGTAGAAATCTACAAAGCAGATCTGGAGGTGGATGGAGAATGAGTACAAGTCAGTTTGCAGTTTACCAGTTAAAAAGAAAGCCGGAATTGAGAAGTCTTCTTTTCCGGACGTATGAAGAACTTGCACAGGAGCAGATTCCAGTGCAGGTGGCAAATTATGAACAGGTGTATCTTGGAACAATGAAACCGGGAGAAACACCAGAACAGATAAAAAAGGAGCTGGAGAAGAAACAGCCACATAATTATAAAGGTCATGCAGTCAGTACCAGTGATGTGCTGATCCTTAATGATAATGGTGTCACGACCACTTACTATGTAAATAAAGATACTTTTATAGAACTTCCTGATTTTATGAAAGTTACATCTTCAGAAAGCGGTGGACTTACCAAAGATACAGTTGGCTATGAAATCGAGGGAAAAGATGGAACATGGGAAGTAATAGATTACCTGCTGGTAGAGGGAAAAAATTATTTCCTTATGGAGCATGAGCGGTATGGGAAAGATGTTGCTTATGTAGTCCTGGATCAGAATGGTAGTGTACTTGTGGACAGCACTTACAATGGATTTGATGATGTTGTAAAACAGAAGATTCTTGATTCTCTGCACCCGCCAGTACAGAAGCGGTCGGGAGACAGTAAACCGAAACTGGATAACTGGCAGAAATATATGGAGAACGGAGAATACCTGCGAAGTGCGGAAATAACAGAGGAAGCGAATTATAATATGATTGACGGACTCAAAAATAATGCAGCCCCAAAAGATAAAAAGAACCGTCAAAAAGAATCTGTCCTTGCAAAACTAAATGAGAAAAAGGAAGAAATTGCAATACGAAGTGGGAAGAAATCTATGCAGAAAGTGATGGAACAAGATATAGAACGCAGTAAAAAGTGATAAAAACAAGAAGTAATAGTTAATTACGGAAATGGTACAATGTTTTTGGCATTAACTATTCTTGCTTATATAGATAATCTATTATATAATTGATACTACGATTAAAAGATATAAAAGAATAGCAAAAAAGCAATGTGTTTATCGACACTAAAGTCGCACATTGCTTTTGCTTTCATCTAATATCTGCTATATAGTATATTCAAAACGAAACATAATGTCAATAGGAAAATAAAAATTGTTAAAAATTTTATTTTAGTTATGGAGGAATAAGAGTGTTAGGATATCTTACGAATCAATATTTAAAGGAAGAACATGGTTTTGTAAATGAGGGTGAATGGCTTTTTATTCAGAAAATAAAAGAATTATTACATAAAAATTCTGGAGTTTCATATAGTTATAAAATACATAATGCTTACAGTATTTTATTAGAACTAAAAGAAGTCATAGAAGATTTGCAAAATAAGAGAACAAATGGATTCATTCTGGAAGAAGTTAGAAAGGAAGCTGTAGATATATTAAAAAAAGACATAGTAATGAAAAAGAAAAGAGCATTATATGATATGATTTCTGGAGAGATAAAACAGGGACTTCATCCAGATAAAAATAATCAATCAATTCCAGAATCTGAGATGGCAACAGTTAATAAAATTCAAATGATTCTAAATAATATGGAAAATGCATATAGCATAATGGACTATCTGCGGGATGCATTGGATTGTTTAAAACAGGCAATTACAGATAACAAAGGAGAAGAGGTGCTACAGCTTACAGAATGTGTGGTAAGCTCCATTATTGCAACAGGGCGTTCTCTTGACAGTAGTTATAAAACGTTTACAAAGTTTTTTGAAAATAAGCGTGAACGGAAAAGCTTTGATGAATGTTGGAGAAAATGGGTGGGAAGTATTTTGCTTATTGATGCAGAATATACATGTTTTTTTGAAATTTCTTCAAAGAATGCAGATAAAATTGAACAATATACAACTGCACAAGAAATAAGAGATTTAGAAGTAACTCAAAATTGGTTAGAACAGATAGAAGTGAAAGATGATGCTGTTTACTTTAAAGTGGAAATAAATGCACCTGCAAATGATAGATATTCTCTTATTGAAAAAGCATTTGATGTGTATAGAAAAGAAATGGGAGTTGTAGAATTCACAACAGGAGATGTAAACGGTTTAGAGGATAATATTCTTGTTTATGATAAACATTTTCAGAAAATAAGCCTTATAAAAAGATCAGAATATCTGACAGAAGTCAATTATAAGCCTTATAATCAGTATCATAGGGATATAGATCGTGTGGTTCGCAAATTTCTGAAGAATATTAATAATGAATTGGATAAAAATAAACTTATAAATGCGATTGTCAATAGTTGTAATTTTGAAAAAGAAGGAAAGGAATATGAGTTTTTGCTTTTATGGTCTTCACTAGAATCTTTATTTAGATCTAATCAATATCAAACGGCCATTTCTGCGATTAAAGATACGGTTCCTAATATCTTATCACATAGATACATTTATTACCGTTTATTTGATTTCCTGAAAGAATGTAAAAATATAGATTTCACATATAATTATCAGGGGAAAGAGCTTATAATTGAAAATTCCAATAATGAAAAGATAGAATTGCTTTATGATTTGTTGAGAGATGAAAATGTAAATGAGACATTTTTAAGAGAATGTAAAGAAAAGTATGAACTGCTGTATTTTCGGGGAAAAGAACTGCAAGATATATTAAGGAATGCACAAAGTATAAAACAGAAAATACAGAGGCACAAAGAAGTTATCGGCTATCAACTTCAGAGAATGTATAGGAGCAGAAATCGTTTTGTTCATCATTCTATTGTTGACAAAAATATTGATGTTTTATGTAAGCATATACGTGTTTATATGTGGGAGGCTATTAGAGAAATGAGTTATGTAGCTAATGATAGAAAAATTGTTACATTAGAAGAACTGTATAGTTATTTCAGGATGAACTATATAATGATGCAAAAGTCATTGATAAATCAGAATTCTCAGATTAATATACAGCAAATATTAAAAGGATTCCTTTAAACATTTGCTGTATTATAGGTTTTAGCCCGTTGAGAGGGACTCCATTTTTCGTTGATCGGGAAAATGGAGTCCCTCTCAACATTTAACTACCCGCTATTGGATGGTAGCTATGATTATCATTGTTACTTATATTGTTGCTTAAATTTTTGGTTAAATGATGTTATAAATGCTTCTCTTTTTTTATAATAATTTCGTATATAAAATGAAGTGAAATATAAAGCAAAAGTAATGGCGGTAATTATATTAGGTATATGTGGGTCTATGGTTTGAGTAATCTGTATATATGAATTTGCATCTAATTTATTCCAGATAAATAAAGGAATCATAGTTATTAAAAAAAATACAGGGATTAATAACATTATAATAGCTTTATTCTTCAAAATATAGTTAATAAGACATGAAGATACGGATTTAGACTTGAAATCTATCCATTCTAAGGCTTCAAAACTAAAAGTTGTAATAAGCGAAAATATGGCTAAAATAAGCGAAAGGAATGATGAATCAGTAGCAATTGACAGAATGAAAAGAGTTAAAACATAACATTGTAAAATCAATAAAAATATAAAATCGTATCTGTTTTCTTTACGATATTTTTTAATTACTTTTTTACGAAGGTTTTTTTCGGCGTTTAGAACTATTTTTTTATTGTTATTAGACATAAAAATTCCTCCTCACATAATCAAGTGTTTTTTATTGAAAAGCCAAATTTTTTATCTCCATTCCGCTATCAAGCGGAGGTACAAATAGTAATGAGTGTTTCATAACTCTATTTTTTAGCTTGCAATAATATAAGGAAGCTATATTACAAAGTAAAGGGAAATGTAAAAGAATTATTTCCACCCGATAAATAATCAGCTTGTTTAAGAATACATATTAAAGTAATCCTGTTTATGTCTTTGCTTTGCTTCTTTTTACTTTCACCACCATGACCTGCTGTATGTAATATATAAAATATTTAAAGGAGAATTACAATACCGTAGCATTGTGCATCTCCCTTATAGGCTGATTTTTCTGTTACCTGCCAATTCTCCGTTAGTGTGCGGCTTTCGATTCGGATTTTAGGTGTCAGCCACACCAACAGGATGTCCCCTGTTTCTAGGATATGTAAAAAATAGATTTAGTCAACGGCAAGAAGAATAATTAAAATTTACCACCATTGTATTTTATTATTTCCAATAATTCATCCGTTGTGCTTACATTATAAAAACTGCAATTCATAATACAAATACCCGGCGTATACGGAATCTGGATGGATTGGCCATGTCCGGATTTTTTTAATTGCATAAGATTGTATTGTTCATAGCAGGCCAATACAGAGTCTGAATCCCAAGGGATTATTGTATCCACATATGCATAGGAAAGTTCATCGGATGTATTTGTACCATTATCATATACATATTTTTCACAACAGGGTGCATTAGTTAACAAATTATGCCAGTATTGTATATGACGATGATCCTGTATTTGGATGACTTCTGAGAAATCATCGGAACAGTAGGCATAACTGTTGCAGTTTTTTTCAGTTCGATATTGATTGGCAAGTGGAAAATCATGTCTGCAGTAAAGCATTTGTAATTTCTCAAATTTTTTAACTGTTGTCTTTGAACGTTTTCCATTAAATTTTATACATTGAATATCTTGAAATACAGGGGCAGAAGGATAATCATGAAGAAAAAATCCCTGAGTGCACCAGTAAGTTTGGTATTCTTCTTTGGTGTAAGATGCTCCTGCGCCTATATCATAACTATAATGCAGAAAATTTTTTGCTGTTTCGGGCGTTAATGTTGGCATATAGTACCGCCAGTCTAAGGTATAAGTTGTATTTTTTGAAGTTCGATGAACGACAAAGTGGTCACAATGAGGTTCAACCCTGGGGACATCATAATTAAAATGTTCCACGATAGCAATTTCAATGAGAGGGGCACTGTCGTTTGTATAATTTCCATCAATAAATAATTCGTTTGTTTCTGTTTCTTTTACCGTAAATGTTTCTGAGGTATTAAGATTATATTCTAAACACTTTGTAGCCAGAGTAATTAAAAGATATTTACCGGATGGATGAAACTGTACACTTTTCAGTGTTTCATGAGCCAGCAGGGTAGAATATATAATTTCACGTTTTCCAGTACGAATATTTATAATTTCAATATATTCATGGCTGGCTTTACTGAACATGAGTGCCAGATTCATGGTACTTTCATGATAAGCACACCCACTTACATAGTATTCTGCATTTGGGTAACAGAAAGCATTAACCAGTTTGGGTGTGTTTCCGCTGAAAATGGATACACCGTTAAACTGATGGACAAAAATACCGAGATGATGTATTTTATCAATGAGTAAATCCCGGCAGTCATATAATGCCGTGTTATAACGTCTTCGCAAAGTATCATTTGCGGTATCCCATTCATAAGTATTTTCGGAGTTTCGGATGATAAAACGATTGCAACTTGGAACAATATTTGCGTAGAAAATTAATTCTTCCATATCTTCATCATCATTTATGAGCTTATTTAATGCGGAAACATTATACTTCATAAGAATCCCATTTTGCTGGTGTGAGATCAGATCAACATGGTAACAGCAGTCAGGATATATAATGTAACACTGGCGAGGACTTTCCGGGCAATATTGAATCGCGGACGGAGTAGAATCACCATTTTCCATGGTTATATCACACCAGACAGTTTCGGATGATCCTGATGAACAGGAAAACCGTTCCAGACAATGTGTCTGTTCATTAAATAAGATGAAACAATCCAGAGAAGGAAAGTACCTGGCAATTGGAGAAGCAGCGGGTTCTCCTGTAAAGTTATATAAAACTGTTACTTCCCCGGAAACAGCATCGCATTTTAGTAAAGTGCAGGGCATTGGAGTACTGGATTCATCCCAGTCATCATCAGTATCAATATCGTCATCAGAGAAAAGTTCATCGGGAACAGGTTCTTCGTCCTCAGATTCTGGATAAAAATCAGGAGAATCAAAACAATCATATTCTCCGCTGAAAGCATATATAGTAGAACAAGCAGATTCAGCATACAAATCTGTCTGTTTCATGAAATCCGGAAAATTCTGGCTGTACAATTCTTTTCTGGATTTAATATCAAAGCAGTACATATTGTAACGATCAGACAAATATAGAATACTCTGACTATCAAATGTAAAAGAAAAACTGGTTATAGTCCTGCCTGGTTTTGAAGGCTGAAGGATAACAGGAGGCTGTTCTGGCTGCTGTAAGTTGAATACATATAAGCAACCAGAATGGTCCGTTTGTTTGTTATTGTATACTTTTGCAGCAAGCCATTGACCATCAAATGATATTTTCATCAGTCCGTTGGGTGAATAATCATATGGTCCGTTGGGTGCTCCAGATTGAAGAATATATTCTAAACAACCAGAAAAAATATCCCAGCACTTTATGGTTCCAAAATCATCCAAAGTAAAGCAATGATGACCGGAATAAGCATATTCTTCAATACTGTTTACATGATCTTCGGGTTCAAAAAAATAATCAGGAAGAATAGAGTGATCAAATTGTGCGGTAAGTGTAGATGAAGCACCTTTTTTACTGCATGGTATGGAAAAAATATTATAATGCTTAAAATTAAGTCCCGTTAAGTCCATGCCAGATAATTCCTGACGTCCGTACACAATTGCCATCAGAATATTATGCAGAAGATAGTGAAGAGTGTAAGTCATTCCATATTTCTGGCAAAAATTGATGGCATCTGTTAATACGTGCTGTTCATCCGTAGAATAGCCTGGAAGATACCAGTTTTCTGTATTGGAATTTAATACAGGCTTATTATGATGTTCCATAAGTACTTCACTGATAAGCTCTTTTTTTCCTTGATTCCAGTAGTGGGAATTAAGAAAATAATTGTATGTATATGAAACAGAAGCTGAACCCATAAATTCATTTATATCAATGGCTGGCAACATACGTAGAAACTGTATGTCCAAAACAGCAGAAAAATAATCACGAAAGTAGTGGTGAATAAAAGCGTATTGACGACGTTCCCTGAAATTTTTTTCAGGTTCATTATATTGGTATAAAAGACCAAGATAATCAAATGCACAGGAAATAATTTTTTGCTCATATTTATCCAGTTTTATAAGGGAATGAAAAGCTACGTTTAAAAGCTCTGGATCATAGGAAAAATCATCATAAGGAATCGAAGAAGCAGATAAAATCATATGTTCTACAATATCCATTCCATTTTGTATTGTCTGAATCAGCTGTGTTTCTGACAGTGAAAAAATGTCCTGATGTTCCATGCCCCATCCTATATATGGAAGGATAAAATCTAAAACAAGGGCGGTCTGATACTTGTCTAATGGATTTGTATGAGTGGCTTCTGCGTGACTTCGAGTGTTATAAAAGAACGAATTCCTGTGAAAGAAACTATATAAAATTTCGCCCCGTGTTTCAGGGAGAAAAGGAAGATCTGCCTGATTTTCACATGAAAATATGCAAAGAAAAAGGGGAATGCGCAGGCATTTAACCAATTCTTTGCTGGAAAGTGTGAAACCTATGGAGGCTTCCGAAAAGTTACATTTTTCCAAATGTAATTTTATATCATTTTCCTCAAGACCAATTAGATTTACATTGCGGAAACTGGAAGTAAAATATGCAGACTGTGTTTCTCGGCTTGTGGCAATGATGCGGACATTTGGGTACTCTTTATGTATCACAGTAATTTCATTACTGAGTAAAGCACGGCAGGACTGGGAAGTTCCCTTTCCAGCAACACTGACTTCATTAAAACCATCCAGTAGAAGTAAATATTGAGGTAATCCATTGGAGGGAATGCGCTGCAGCTCTTTTTCTACAGAGGTTAATGTCTGCTGTGAAACAGCGGCTAAAGAACTGTGATTTTCAAGTAACTGTCCGATATAACGGGTGATAAAATTGGTTTTTTTGTATTGGTCCTCATACCAGTTTTCTATTAAAGCAGGGCAGCGTCGAAGTTCAATAAAAACAGGAATAGGATGTCCTGTCTTATATTGGGCAGGTTCTTTATTGCTATCCAGAAATTCATCTTCAAGAAGTTGTTGAAGAAAGGTGGTTTTTCCAATACCACCTTCACCGGTTACGGCAATATCGGTATTATCTTCAGAACAGATATTCTTTAAAGGACGGATAGTTCCGTCTTCTTCTTTTCCCCGAAATTTGAAAACATTTTCTGATACATATCCCTTAGGAAGCAATCTTTCAATGATATTCAGGTCGTGGAAACGATTTCCTTCTGCATGTGACTGTAAAAATGATTGTTGTGAACCTTTCCATATTTCTTCTGATAATGGTGCAGAAAGAATCTGACAATCTAAATTCATAAAATCAACCCCAAAAGTATAAAATCCATTTCCTTTTTCTTGGAGAACGGAAAGGTGATTGCTTTGGTAGCTTGCACAGAGAAGGCAGGCTGCTATAAAGCGGGAAAGCTGGTATGGATTATTTGGAGAACATGAAGCCAGGAGCTTTTCCTTATGAGATGTAGGAAGATACTTACAAGTTTTTACCAAATTTTTCAGCTGGTTGTAAATATGTGTGGGCTGAGAAATTAAGGGGAGGTATTTTTGATGGATGGCATTTACAAGTTTGGGAAAACTTTCTGCATTGCAATATTTATTCCTGTCATCCCCCATCAAACCGCGGCTGCTGAATCCTTTTTTTGCCTTATCAGTATAAAGTCCAGCATTTTCCGGAGATTCATCCGTAAATAACATCGTATATAACAGGTGATTCGTTATTTTTATAGAAGTTACCTGGTCTTTAAGAATATGAAGAACGTCTCTAAAAAGCATATAATCCTCCTTGGCACTAATTTGGCACCATAATGTCACTGACAGAAAAAAAAACATGTGGTTCAATTGTTTCATAAGGTGCGGATAACTTATTTTATCATAAAACTTTAATATAGTGGAATTTAAAAATAGAAAATATCGTAATCCTGATTCTAGAAAAGGAAAAAGATACCATAGTAGAGTTTTACAAAAAGGCAAATCATTGCCGAATGTACAGTGTACTAATGGGATATTTTGGCCATTTCTGGAATCGTCAGTTGTTTTGCTTATTACGGCTTTTTTTGAATGAGCTGAATCTCAACAGTACTCCTCAGCTTAGGTAACTTTATTTCTTAAAGTTTTGGGGGAAAGGACAAAACAATGACTATGAATACGAACCACAAAAATTTGTCAGAATGTATGTTGCTTCAAGAACAGAATGTAACTATGAGAAGTTCACAGGAACTTTTTGAAGCTATTTCACTTGATGAGCTGCTTGCATTTGAGAGTCAGTTGTATGAAGACAGGACATTTGCAATCTTGCATCCTGTTGGTAAGAAGATATTTAACATTATTAAAGACTGGAATAAGTTCGTTAATTTTGATGATATTACATATTATCATGCAAGAAAACTGGAGGATGGAGAACGACCATTTTTAGACCAGGAGATGATGAAGGCACCAGTTAATGTAACTTCACATGGACGATATAATGCGATTGGAGAAAGTTGCTATTATATTGCAGAAACAAAAGAGGGGGCGGTAATGGAAATCATTAAACATAGTAAAGAATTAAAACCACTCATTCAGATAGCAGGACTCAAGCCAATCAAAGATGCAAAGATGCTGGATTTATCTGAAGGATCAAATAAATTTCTTGATCATTTGCGTTTCGTTGCAGGGAATGAGAACGGAAAAATAGTGAAAGAATATTTACTTTCCAATTTTGTAGCATCCTGCTGTAAAAGGATTGGAATTGAAGGGATTAAATATAAGAGTACAGGATATAAGTGCTGTGTTTTATGGAAAGATGATTATTTTAAATTTGTAGAAGGAAGCAGAGAGATTAATTAGAAAATCAATGGTATAAGGCAATACTTTTAAGTATATTTTAAAAAGATAGTAGTGTATACATAATCTTTCTCTAAAAAGACAGCAGAAAAAATATAAACATATATTTTTCTGCTGTCAAATTTTATCACTTTTATAATGACTTATGCATATTTCTGAATAAGAATATATTTTCAATCGAAAATTTGGTTTAAAACAAGGAATGTTCGTGTGAATTTTCTTGTACCGGTATTTTTATATATGGCTGATGAAGGATACTTTCAACATTGGAGCATACTGTACGAAGTTTTCGTTCATATTGACGGAAGGTATCAAGTTTTTCCCGTTGGGAAATCTGCAATTTTATTAAGCGTTTTTTTTCTTCTTGTAACATTTTCAAAGTAGGTAATTTTTTTCCGTTAGATTTTTCTTTCAGTATTCTAAGGGCTGACTCATAGATCGTAAGTTCAGCCCGATGAGCTTCGTGAAATTTAGATTTATTACGACTCTTTCGATAATCAGCGTATATGTTTTTGTTGGCAAGGTATTGTCCGGTGTAATGAATTTGTTCATTTATATTTTTTAAAGTGTCTTCTGTGGATTTCAGAATATTTCTGGCATCAGTGCTTCGGGCTTGTGCGTTGAAAAGGGCAGTATCTAAATCCGCTTTGGTCTGAAAACCATGTTCCTGTACATAGGCAACTGTCTGAGCCATCATTTTAAGATTGGACAGCTTTACTTTTTGTGCGTATGCTTGATTCTGTTGTGCCTTGATACAGTGCTGTAAATCTGTTACAAGCTGTAAATCAGATTTCATAAAAAGGAAAGAACGCGTGGTTTCGTTAGTTTGAACAGGAATCGATGGTTTTGAAATATCAGTAATTGATCTGTCAGTAAGATGCAACTTTTCTGATGGTTGTCTGTTGGAGTTTTCTTGGAATATCTGCAGAAGATGAGTTTCTTCATAAAGCGTTCCAAGATTTCTCCCGGTGATGTATTTTTGACGATTAGGATGCAGGTAGCTGTATCTGCCACGACTGACTTTAAATGTAATATTATATCTATTAGACAGCAATCTGGAAAATTCTTCTTGTGATGTTGCCTGTGAAGCAATCGTATCAATCGCATCACGAAGATATTGCTTTTCCGTTTGAAAGGTTGTCTGTCTTGGAGTAAGTCCTTTCTTTTTCAGTTCTGCATTGTGTTCATTGAGATTTTTTTGCCCCCTGCGTTTTGCCCAGTATTCTTTTTCGGATATTTTTCTTTCAGCAGATGTCAGAAGATTTACCTGGCTTAGTCCATTGGAATGACACATATCCATAACTTTTTGCTTTAAGTAAATTCTGTATCTGTCAGAAAGATGATGTTTATAACCGGCTTTTGAATCCCGGTCAAATTCCATATAGGGCTGTGAATCCGAATCATATTTTCGCACACTGTTGATTACAATATGCACATGAATATTTCCACTGCCGTTATGACCATCAGTGTGGGTGCAGACAAGAGTCTGGTGTCCGGGAAAATTCTCTCTGGCATATTCTACGCCAAGTTTCTGTGCCTGCTTTCCGGTCAGACCATGTTCTTCCTGATCTTTAGGATCAAAACTGATGATGTAGTGATGCGACTTAATATCATTAAAAGATTGATTTTTATGAAAGAAAGCGTTAGTTTCCCGACATTCCGCATCAAATGTAAACGGATCACAGTTTATACCATCCAGATAATATTCTTCACGAAGAAGCATATTCCCATTATCATCAAGAATTGGTTTTTGCGTATATTCATCATGTTGGAAAATCAGATAGCGTTCAGCTTCTCCATAGTCGGCATTCTTGCTTGCAATATGTTTCAGGATTGCCATATTAGTTTTCTCCTGTGTTATTTCTATTATTTGTATTGACAGTGGTAAAATCTCCAGCCAGTTTTATTACTTCGTATTTTAATTTATAAATTTCAGCAATGCTCTTTTTGATTTCGCTGCGCATTTCCTGGGAATGAAGTCCACCAGTATTAAAGTAACGAGCTATCTGGTTCAGATTGCTACCAATCTTTCCAAATTCAGCAATTAATTTTTTTAATTCCGGTAGATCTGCCACAATTTCATATTTCACAATTACTTTTTTATTTGTTATCTGTTTACGGACATACTCTGCTAACGGGAGGCTTGCTGCTTTTGCGTTTTCTGCAATTATTTCATATTCAGTATTGGTGAGACGGAGCATGATATGACGAGTATGCCGTAAGTTTTTATCTTTCTTTGGTCGTGCCATTTTATAGTTCCTTTCAAAATAAAGATATTTCTATATATAAAGCCGATTTGAAAATATCAGGCGGTAACACAATAAAAATATTTATGGATTTTTCGTGATAGATATGATCACGATGCGACTGGTTTTTTACAGGAGCCAAGTATGCATATTAGTGAAAACTGTATTATCTGAGGGTATGGGGAGCAGAATCCTCATCAAGATTGCCGGAAAGTCGAAAGTCACGAAGTGAGTTTTGAGTTACTCAGGCGAAACTTGCTTTTGAGTGGTATAGGGTATGTTTTGAATATTATTACATCAAATAACGAAAAAATTACATTAAAAAAATAGGGATGATTTATATGATATACTTTTTCTAGTAGTTATCTTACGAAATATTTGATAGAACAATATGTGTAGTTTTATTAGAAGATTTAAGGATATTGAAATGGAAGGAAGTGAAAAGTCGAGTTGAAATTATCTCGACGAGTTAATGAAATTTGGAATAAAAGCAAAAATTAAACTTTTATCAGAATGTATAATACAAGGAAATATTGTTTTCTTTATAGTTTATTTTGCTGGAATCATATTGAGTGGTATGGCACCTGTCATACAGCTTAATATCATCCAAAGGCTTATGGAAATTCTGGAATTTAGTTTGAAGAGTGGATACAGTGACAAACTCCTAATACAGGGAGGAACACTCATTATACTTGAAGTCGTTATATTTTTGTTTTTAACAATGGTAGATGATATACAAAATATTTTAAATGAATTGATGGCTTTAAAGACCAACAATAATATTCAAAAAAAAATTATTGATAAATTTGAAAAGTTAAGTTTATCTAATTTTGATAATAGCGATTTTTACGACATATATGAAAATACAATAACAAAAACCGAGCCAGCATTTAAACAAATAGTAAATACAATATCTTTAATAGCTTCGTTATTAATTACATTTGTGGGTTACGTTACAGTGATTGGAAAGTTTAATATTTTCGCCATATTAATCACTATCTTACCTATGATACCTAGTGTATTAGTGCAATTCAAAATTGAAGATAAAAGATTAGAATTTATATATAAAGAAACTATAACTGGAAGAAAAAAAAATTACTTTTATTCGGTTTTGACAAAGCCTGAGTATGCCAAGGAAATAAAAATATTTAATTCATCAAATTTTTTTAAAAACAAGAGACAATATTCTTTTTATGAATTTTATAGAAAGAAACGGCAACTTTCAAAGAATGAATTTATTAAAATGTCTATTTCTTCCTTTATTGGTAAAATTGGTGTAATAATAACAATGTTTTGGGTATTTCTTGAAATGGTTCGTGGAAAATACAATATATCTAATTTTACTTCAACATTTTTAGCAATAACATCCCTTGAAACAACATTTGTTAACATAGTAAATTTACTGTCTTTGAATTATAATTGCTTGTTGTCGTTAGATTATATTTTAAAATTTTTTGAGGCAAATGAAACATATAAAAAACATGATAAAAAACTTTCTAAGAATAATGCTTTCCATTGTCTAGAATTTCAAAATGTATGGTTTAAATATCCTAATAGTAGTAATTATAGTTTGAAAAATATTAATTTCAAGCTGTCTAGGGGAGAGAAAATTTTGATGATTGGAGAAAATGGAAGCGGAAAATCTACAATTATCAAATTGTTATTACGTTTTTATGAACCTACAGAAGGTAAGATTTTAGTAAATGGCATTAATATAACTGAATACAGTGATTATGAGTTGTATAGTTTTTATACAGCAATTTTTCAGGATTATAATAAATATTCTATTAGTTTAAAAGAAAATATTTTGTTAGGAGATAGAGAAAATAGTCAGCGCCTCAAAGGAGTTTTGAAAAATAGTCAGGCAGATGGATTTGTACATAATTTAAAATTTGGCTTGGATACTAATTTGACAAAAATTTTTGATCCTGATGGAATTGAGTTGTCAACAGGTCAGATGCAAAAAATAGCTATAGCAAGAGCTTTATATAAAACCGCCCCCGTTTTGATTATGGATGAACCAACTGCGTCCGTGGATGGAAAATCAGAAAGGGAACTTTATGAGCTGTTGAAAATTTTGGACGATAGAGCTGTTTTATGTATTTCTCACCAGCCTTATATGGTAGAGAGTGCAAATGAAATTATTTTGCTTAATCAAGGCTCTATAGTTGTAAAAGGAACTCATAAAGAACTATTAAATAAATCAAAGGAATATAAGTTGTTTTTTGATAAAAACTTTGGAAATGACCAGACATTGAATAAAAAAGAGTAGGAGGAAAGCTTATGAAATTACAGAAATTGAATACGGTTAATATCCAAGAAAATGAAGCAACAAAACTCGGAGCAACATGTATTTGCACATGTGTTTGTTTTGGCTCAAAACGGGCAGCATTAGCTGCAAGTGGATATGGTGTTGGAGCTGTAGATATGGCAGCAGAAGGTCTTTGGGATTACATAACGAAAGCGTTCGGTAAATAATATTATTCAAATGTAAATATATTTTTATTTTTCAATGTCTGGTTTTTTCATTAAGCTCTGTCGTTATAGTCAGAGCTTAAATATTAGGTGATTGCGAGATAAATTGGCTTGAATTCATAATTTTACATAGTAAGATACATATTAAAAATCTATATAGAACAAATATAAAAAGTTTAATTTTTTATGCAGAAGATAGCAGAACAAAGGTTTAAAAAAGGACTTATGTGACCTTTAGAGTTTAGTGATTTCCTATTGATTAATATGAAAATGAGGTGATTAGTTTGAAATTATATAATTTGATAGATATAAAAGACGAAAAATATGTATACGATGCATATACTGATACTTTAAAAAAGATAGACTTAGATTTTTATAATATCTTAAAAAAACAGGAAGAATCTCCTTTATTTTATGAAAAAACAAAAGAATATCAAATGAGAAACTTATACGAAACTCCAGATTTTATCTGTTATCAACAAATTAAAGATGACTACAATTATGAGTACAAAAAGAATAATACACAAAAAATATTAGTTTTATCTATAACAGAGAGATGTAATATGTTTTGTGAATATTGTTGCTATAATGACCAGAATTACATAGCAGCTCCACGTAATAATGAAATGACTGAAGAAATAATGAAAAAAGCCATTGATTTATTTTACAATCATTCAAAATATTCTGAAATAGTAGCCATTTCATTTTATGGTGGAGAACCATTACTTCGAAAGGATTTTGTCAAAAAGAGTGTTGAGTATGCTTACGAAACAAATTTAGGACAAATAATACAATTTACGATTACGACAAATGGCCTTTTATTAGATGATATGGAATTTGTTGATTTTATGGTAAAAAATAATTTTATAATTACAGTTAGCTATGATGGGCCAGAATGTCTGCATGATCGCTATAGAAAAACAAGAGATGGAAAAGCTACGTACAATGTTATCACTAAAAATTTGAAAAAGATTGCTGATAAATATCCAGATTTTTTTAAAAGTAATTTTAGATTTAATGTTGTAGTGGCGCCCCCATATAATATTAGTCTTTTGTATTCTTTTTTCAAAGATTTGGATGCATCGTATCTTGATATAAGAATGACGGATAGATTTCGAGAATACTTAAAACATCAATATGGAGAGACAGAATTTCAAAAAGAATCCACAGTAGATAATATTTCTTTAAAAATGCAGGTGGATTATGTTGCACAATTTAAGAGATACACTTTTATTGGAAAAACAAGTACACCAAATGTTGGCCTTGGATGCAGTTTTTGTAATCCAGCAGAAAGAAAAATATTTGTTAATTGTAGTGGCAAAATATACATTTGTGAAAGAGTGGATGAAAAAGATGACAATTATTGTATAGGAGATGTTTGGACTGGAATAGATGAGAGGAAAATAAGTTCTTTGTGGGAAAAAACATCTAAAAAAATAAAGGACAATTGTTTTCATTGTTGGGCAATTCGATTATGTAAATCATGTTTTGTGCATGAAGACAAAATCGAATTTAACGGTGAATACTGTAAAAATATGAGAAGAAAACTCCAAGATGAATTGCAACAATATTTACTTCTTAATGAAAATGTTGAGTGCAAGTTGATACTGGATAACGTGACATTAGATTAGGAGGATTAAGTAATGTTTGATTTTAATGTTTATACTAACCACATGAAAGGAAAGGGTGTAACAATTGCCCTTATTGATACAGGGGTAGGAATTAATAAAAGCAATATTATCCACTATGAAGTTATAGATAAATCTTGTGTGGCTACTCAAAAGAATATTGAGGATATACATGGTAGTGTTTGTGCACTTAAAATTTTAGAGACAGCTCCAGAGGTACAAATTATAGACATTTGTGTAGCGAATAAATCATCTAACATTACTGAAGAAAATCTTTTGACAGCTCTTAGATTTTCAATAGAAAAAAAAGTGGACATAATAAATTTAAGTCTGAAATTGGATACACATAGTAAAGAGTTTTATGAGCTTTGTGAGTTGGCAATAAGCAAGGATATTATTATTATAGCCGCTGCAGATAATGAGGTGTCATATCCGGCAGATTTTAGAGATGTAATAAAAGTAAAGTGTGAAAATTGCGGTACTGATATTTGCGTATCAGGCTATAAGGAAATTATTGTGCATAATGAAAGATGGAAGTTCACTTTACAAAATAAGGAGTATAATATTAAATTATCTAGTAGTTTTGCATGTGCAGCGGTTAGCGGAAAAATAGCTCTTGTTTTAGAAGCAAGTCCATTTAGTACTAATAATGATATAGTAAATGGAATTTTTAAAGAGCATTATCCTAAAGTGTTAAACGATGAAGATAATGAATATCTTAAAGAGTCCACTTTACTGATTACAAGTCCGCGCAGTTCAGAGATGATTTTTGAAAAAAGAAAATTATTAAATTCATTAATAATTGGAGTGTTTGATTGGGGAAAAAAAGATATTATTTTTTTCAAAGATGATAAAAAAAAGTGTGATTATCTTTTGGAAATAAATGATACAGAATGGAAAAGAAGGCCCATTTCAATACAGAAGAAATTTAGCAACTATACGAAATGCTGTTGCGGGGAATTTTTGGATACTAAAATACAAGATTCAGACTTACAATTTATTAAACTAAAATCTCATTATAAAAATATAGATCAGTTTATATCTCCAATAACGTTGCCTGTTTTTGAAATAGTAAGTATTGGATCTAATAGTTCAAAGTTTTTGTTGCAAACAACAATATTTCAACAATTGGAGGAAAAAGGGATTTCAACACAGTGTATAACATATAATCCATTAGGTATTGCATTCGATTTTAAGACCTTTGAATATCCAGAAAAATTTGTATACCCAGATTTGACGTATTTTATAAATGCAGATGTATATGAAACAATAAAAGAAAAAAATAAAGATTTACTATTAATAAACATTGGCGGAAGTATAAGAAAAGTAGGTAAAATGCAGGATGACAGTGGAGAGCTTTTTAGGGCATATAATAAAACAATAGCAGCAGATGTGTTATTACTATGTATAAGTTATGGTATCAATATTACTACTATTCAGGAAGAAATAGAAAAAATGTATTCTTATAAAGTGCCATATATAGCTATTGTCATTTCTGATAATAAATGGGATTTATCAACAGTTGAGAGTTCGGGTGGTGTAAAGCAGATTTTTGCAACAAATGAAGAAATAGAAAGTTTTAAAAAGTTATTGGTGGGATACTTTGGTGATCAAATTGATATATTTGATTTGAATGATGCAAGAACAGGAAAAATTGTTGATAAACTTCTTGATTTATACAATTAGAAAATATATTATGTGGTTAGATGTTCCATCTATGACTATTTTAATAGGTAATTGATTCAGCTTGAAACGGCATCAGACCGTAAGACATCTGTAAGGGGTAACATCTGGATTATCGTTGTAATAAACCTTGAGTTTCTTGATCAGGGCATTAAAGTTTTAGGATCATTTTCAGTGGCATAGGACTTAATCTCGGAGGTGTAGAAGGTAAGAATCTGCGCTGGAGAAGAATCAATCAACTGACAAATAGGTTCTGTATAAACAAGATATAAGAGTAGCATCTGGAACCTTTGTAAACCCGCAAATGTCCTGCAGCTCTTTGCATAAATGTAAAAACAAATGAAGTACAGAGCAGCAAGAAATTCATGCAGGGAGTACTTTCGTTTTGGATCTAATGAACGATAGAAAGCGGAATAAAATTCAGGCGTGATAAAATCCTTCAACTCAAAAAGTTCGGAAAGGAGCTAAAATGAATCATCAATGAATTTGTTTTGGTAGTCTGAAAAAATATCCCTTAAAACAATTTGATGGTATTTTGTAGCCATAAATTTTGTCCTCCATAGGTTTTGGGATGAATGGTGTCATTACCTATATTTTATACCTGTAGAGAGAAAATTTATATAAAACAAGTGAGAAAGCCCAATAAATTCAATGGTTTTCGACATTTATCAAATACCTATAACTATTTTAACGAAGGGAGAAAATAATTTGAATAGTCAGTATATTACTTCGGTTGAATTAGAATTTAGTGAGGAGGATAAAAAGTATTATCCTTATAACATTGATGCTTTTAAAGATTTGAATAGACTGGAATTCAAAAATAACGTAACATTTTTTATAGGCGAAAATGGTTCTGGGAAATCGACAATGTTAGAAGCGATTGCCGTTAGTCTTGGGCTTAATCCAGAAGGCGGTTCTAAAAATTTTACGTTTTCTACAAAAGATACACATAGTGAGTTATACAAAAAGCTTAGAGTTGTAAAAGGATATAAACGGATTATAAATAGTTATTTTTTAAGAGCGGAAAGTTTTTATAATTTAGCTACTGAAATTGATTCTATAGATGGAGGTTCAGAAGTTCTTTTATCCAGTTATGGAGGAAACTCTTTACATCATCAATCGCATGGAGAGTCATTTATGTCGCTTATATTAAATCGTTTGACACATTCGGGGGTTTATTTATTTGATGAACCTGAAGCAGCATTATCATCTTTTAATCAGTTAGTACTTCTTAAAAGAATGAAATATTTATCTGATGAGGGCGCTCAATTTATCATTGCGACCCATTCACCATTTTTGTTGGCTTATCCTAATGCTACAATATATGAATTTAGCTGTTCTGGAATAGAGAGTAAACAATATGAAGAAACGGATCAGTATAGCTTTACAAAATATTTTATCAATAATTATGAAAAGTATTTGGTGAAACTTTTTGAAGCTTAATACTTTTAATTTTTATGGTTTAAAAAGTAAGGAGGCGATCATTCGTGCCTTGATGAAATAAGAAATTCTCCAGTATTTATTTAGCGGACGATCTGTCTCTTGCTTTTTAAGCTTACTGCAACAATCAGCTGGCAGATTTGAGGATCAGGGCAGAAGAGCCAGCGATTCCATTTCTGAAAATGAGTCGAGTTCTTTCATCTTCTGGCTTGTATATATCGTTCATCGCTTTAAGCTGGAACTTTTGAAAATCACTGTTTTATTGTTTTACAATTTCTCATAATCTTATTTTTGCTGTATTCAGGGGTACAGCTTATGTCAAAAATAATCTTAAACTAATCCCAACTATCAAAATATTATCATGCAATATTGGAATCCTGGCGATTCAAAGAAAAGGCAACTGAAACTATGCGGAGTAAACGTATTACAGTTATTGTTTTGTGTAATTTGAATATTCTTGTGCGATGAAATCACACTTCCGGAAATTTGGAAATCAGAGTTCCGGTACTCGGAAATCGCCTATTTTGTGCTTGATGACTTATCCATTTCTGTTTGGATATTGGTCAAGACCTTGCCGCATCTGCGGTGCGTAGCAGTCTTTACCAATGTCTCAACAGAAATTATGATTCGGTATGCACAAAAACGGATCTAAAAAGTGATTTCCATATCACCGGACAGCTGATGTAAAACCATTCGGAATATTCATAATTATCTTGGATATAATGGCATTGATTCCCTTGAGCTGTGTATGTATGCAAAAATCTATTACGGATTCTTTGGAAAACATATTTAGAGTTCTTCTTTTTTAGGAATGTCATTTCAGCATTTTTTTGAAAAAGAGTAATTAAATACTTCTATTATTTGTATCACAACTCTACAAAACGGGTAGCATGATAGTATCATGGACTTAAGGAGTAGAGAATTATGGAAAATCGCATTAAAAATCTCCGGGAAAAAAGAGGGCTCATACAGGAACTCTTAGCAGCAGAATTAGGGATAACACAACAGATGCTTAGTAAATACGAAAGAGATTCTTCCATTATCAAAGTTGATGTTGAATATTCTTGTGCGGTAACACCGCAAGTCCGGCAGACGGGAAACCGTCTGTCCGGGCTAGCGGGAACCGCTTATGCGAGTTTACTCACGTAATGTTTTGTCCAAGCCATAAACCTCTCGCATCGAGATATCATGTTCGGCATCAATGCTTGTAATGTTG
>SKEL01001146.1_pt1 | contig 24934 bp, 22 predicted proteins | sample 4826741 | NCBI WGS metagenome assembly SKEL01 (sample SAMN11008810, study PRJNA524170) | human gut metagenome | biome: Human fecal sample; material: Feces; isolation source: fecal sample from pouch patient p33 | host: Homo sapiens | place: Israel: Tel-Aviv | collected 2016-03-22
TTTCTATTTCGGAATAGAAAATATGCACAAAAAAATAAGAAAAAAATCTATGATTTATACAAAGAGTATAAAATGAATTGACAGTGAAAAAATCATATGCTATATTTAAGCCAACTTAATGATGCTGTTGTAAAATAAGAGTTGTAAGACTCTATATATTTTACAACAAAAATGAACCGGTTCATTTTTAGAAAGAAAAGAGGAGAAATAGCATGAAAAAGAAAAAAGTAATGAGTGTTGTATTGGCAGCGATTATGACCGTAGGACTGTTGAGTGGATGTGGTACATCAAAGGAGTCTGACAGTAAAGAAGGGGAACAGGTGACTTTAAATTATTGGACATGGTTTCCAAGCACAGATCAGATCGAAGAGACGGTGAAAGCGTTTGAAAAAGAAAATCCCGATATTAAAATTAACATGACTGTGATGGAGAGCAAGGCATTTCAGGAAAAAGTGCCGTTAGCTTTAAGCACAGAAGAGGATATTGATGTAATTGGGGTTCAGCCATCGGCATTTGCAGAAGAAGTACAGGATTATCTGGCTAATTTGGATGAATTAATGCCAGAGGCTGCAGGAGAGGATTGGAAAGAACTGTATTCAGAAAAATGTCTGGAGCAGGGAAATCATTTGACAAGTGGGGATACAAAAATGCTTGTGCTGACAAATTCAGGCTCCATGATTGGATATTATAATGCGGCACTTTTAAAAGAGTTGGGATGCGATGTTCCAAAAACAATCGAAGAATATAAAGTGGCGGCAGAAAAGTTAAAAGAAAAATATCCGGATAAATATGCAGGGGTATTTGCAGGAAAAGACGCGTGGGTGATGGATGAAATGATGCTTACTGTATTGGGACAGCAGGGAGATTACTATAATCAGTGGAGATATGACGGAGCAGATGTAGACAGTAAAGAATATAAAATGGCATTTGAAGGATTTAAAAAATTCTTTGATGAAGGTATTTTTACAAAAGATACATTAGATTTAGATTATGCAAGTGCAACGGAAGAGTTTACCAATGGAAATGCGCTTGTGTATTATATGGGATCGTGGGAATCTCCACTTCTTTCAAAACAGTTGAGAGAAAAGAATGGAATTGAACTTGAAGATGTTGGTGCGATGGCATTGCCGATTGTGGAGAAGGATGGAACAGCATCTGTCAGATCTTATATTGATTCTGGAATTGGAATTGTAGACTATTCAGAGAAAAAAGAAGCAGCTGCAAAATTTGTGGCATATTTGACACTTGGAGAAGGTGCAGATATTTTTGGAAAACAGCTGACAGGGACTTCGGCAAAAAAAGAATTTTCAGTAGATGAAAGCCTGTTTGCCTCAGATACAGCAAAGCAAGGGTGGGATACCGTTGTAGAGTTAATCAACAACGGAACAGCGGACAGAAATAATGTTTCCGGATATTCAGATATCGAAGGGGCAGAAGTGCAAAGTTATATCAATGGTACGAAGACGGTAGACGAGGCATTGAAAACTTGTCAGAAAGAGTGGACCAGCGGAAAATATTAGAAATCATGATTAGAGGGCAGGAAAATGGCAGAATTAAACAAATTAAACAAGAAGAGCCAGAAAAGAAATAACAGGGCGGGGTTTTTATTTCTCCTGCCCTTGATAGTGATATTTATCGGGCTGCTTGGATATAGTTTTTATTTTTTGAGCGTAAACAGTTTTCGTGACGTTACGATTACCTTCAGGCATACAGAGTTTACCGGACTTGCTAATTATAAGACGGTTTTGACAGATTTGAAATTTTGGCGTTCTTTGCTGAATACCTTTATTTTATCAGCGGCGAATATTTTTTGTGGATTGACATTTGGATTTTTCATTGCAATCGTTTTAAATTTCAAGATGAAAGGCAAGCGTTTTTTTCATGCATTGTTCTTTATTCCGTCCATGCTTCCGATTGCCTTGATGGCAGCAGTATTTAGCTCCATGCTGGAATATAAGAATGGAATTATCAATCAGCTGTTGCGAGGCGTTGGATTGGATGTACTGGCACAGAGATGGCTGGCGGATCCCAGACTTGCTATTTTTTCGGTGTGTTCTGTCTCTGTTTTTTTGATTGGAATTCCGATTATGTATTATACTGCAGATCTGACAACGATCAGTGACAGTGTATTAGAGGCTGCAACCATGGACGGAGCAAAGACACGGCATCAGTTGTTTCTGGTGATTTATCCGATGTTAAAAAATACACATAAAACAATTATCTTATCCATGCTTCTCGGGGGATTCCGTGAGATGGAAAGAGTGTTCCTGATGACGGATGGGGGTCCGGGAGGAAAAACGGAAATTATAGGAACTTATATTTATCGTGCAACGAGATCAGCAGGTTCGAATATTGGGTTGGTATGCGCAGCGGCAATTGTCGTTCTGATCGTGGCATTTTTGATTTCCTTTATTCAGCTGAGACTTACAGAAAAGAATGGATAGGAGGAATCAACGATGAAAAAGAAACAGGAAAAAATGCAGGATAAAGATCTGTTTTCGATCTCAAAAGGAAGCAGGAGAGGAATGGTCGTATTTTTAGTTTTGATGACACTGATCTGGATGATTCCTATTTATTCTCTGGTGAAAGATTCGTTAAAAGTAAATGGAATTCAGAACTATGTATATGTCTTGACCAATAAGATCAACGGAGTCCCTTTTTACCGGTATTTTATGAATTCTGCAATCAATGCAGTAGGTGCGTCGCTGCTGCTGGTGCTGATTTGTTCCTTTGCAGGCTTTGCCTTTTCTAAAATTGAGTTTACAGGAAGAAAATGGATTTATAGCATGGTAGTCATGTGTCTTGCAATATCAGGTCCAATTTTGATTATTCCGTTGTTTTACATATATAAGACAGCGCATTTGTATAACACACACTTAGCGGTTATTTTATCAGAATGTCTGATTACGATCCCGTTTGGAGTCCTTATGATGAAGAACTTTTTTGATGGCTTGCCGGGGGAATTGATGGAATCGGCAAATGTGGATGGAGCGAATATTGTACAGACCTATTTTAAAATTTATTTGCCTTTGGCAAAACCAGCTGTGATCAATCTGGTAGTATTGCAGTTAATGTGGTCATTTCAGGATTTTTTATTCCCGCTGATGTTTCTTACAAGGGATCAGGCATACACAACGACAGTTGCAGTAAATGCCTTTAAAGGCGCTTATGGAATGAGCGCGCAGAGCCTTGGACGATACAATGCGGCGTTGGTATTGATTTCGATACCGACAATTTTAATTTTTGTATTTGCACAGAAATATATTGTAAATGGAGTGACATCAGGAGCAGTCAAAGAATAGAGAGAAAGCGAGAAAAGAAATGAATACAACATTATGGTATGAAGCCCCTGCATCCTCTTTTTGTGATGCATTGCCAGTTGGAAATGGGAGTCTTGGGGCAGTTGTGTATGGTGGAGTGCCAGAAGAATGTATGTCATTGAATCTGGATACATTATGGTCAGGAACCGGAAGAAGAATGGAGCAGAAAATTGCCAAACATGTATTGGAAGATGTAAAAAAACAATGCGCACAAGAACATTATTTTGAGGCACAGAATCTGATCGAAAGGAAGATGCTAGGGCAATATAATGAGTCTTATATGCCTCTTGGAAGTTTTCGATACCATTATTATGGAATAGAGAATGTAGAAAATTACAGAAGAGAATTGGATTTAGAAGAAGCTGTTGTGCGAACAGAGTTTACGTGCGCAGGCCGGCAATATCAGTCGGAGGTGTTTGTATCAAATCCAGATCATGCGATGGTAGTGCATCTGGTATCAGAAACAAAAATGAAGATTGATTTTTGGCTGGAAAGTAAATTGCAGACAATCTCAACAATACAGCGGGAAAACAGCCAGATGATTTCTGGAAATGCACCAAGTCATGTAGATCCCAATTATGTAGAGAGTGAGAATCCAATTGTGTACATGCATCAGGAACTGGGAATGCCGTTTTGCTGTCAAATGCATGTGGACACAGTGGACGGAGATGTTTCTTGTGTGGACGGGAAAATACAAGTTCGCGATGCCAGAGAAATACGAATTTTAATTACAGCAGCCGATGGATATCGAAAAGGCAGTTATGATATGGATCCTTCTATAGAACATTGTTTTGCTTCCTGTGAACAGTATATGAATCGTGTGAAAAGCAGGACATATCAGCAAATCAGAAGTGCACACAGAAAGGATTATCAGGCACTGTTTGAAAGGTCCAGATTTCAGTTAGAAACAGAGGGGCGGGAAGAGATACCCTTAAATCAAAGGCTAAAGAGGATCAAACGTGGTGAAACAGATTTGGGACTATATTGCTTATATTACCATTTTAACCGATATCTATTGATCTCCAGTTCCCGACCGGGAAGTCAGCCGGCCAATTTGCAGGGAATTTGGAGTGAGAGCACCCGACCAGTGTGGAGCAGTAATTGGACGATCAATATTAATACAGAGATGAATTATTGGCCAGCTGGTATTTGTAATCTTTCTGAGTGTTTTGAGCCACTTTTGTGCATGTTGGAAGAAATGAGTGAAGCAGGAAAAGAAACAGCAAAGAATTATTTTCATTGCAGAGGATGGGTGGCAAATCACAATGTTGACATTTGGCGTCAGACAGAACCGGTTGCAGGTCTGGCGAAATATGCATACTGGCCGATGGGAGGAGTATGGCTGAGTGCACAGATTTTTGATTATTATAAGTATACGGGGAATCGGAATCTGCTGAAAAACAGAATTTATCCGGTTATGTCTGGTGCAGCCCGGTTTTGTCTGGACTGGTTAGAAGAAGGCGAAGATGGAAAATACAGAACACCGCTTTCTACTTCACCAGAAAATACTTTCTTGGACGAAGCAGGCAGGGAGTGTGCAGTAAGTGCGGGATCGACTATGGATTTGGCACTGATAAAAGAGCTCTTCCAAAATCTTAGCCTTGCAGCAGAAGTGCTGGAGATTCAAGACGATATAGTGGAAGAAGTCAGAAAAGTATGGATAGAACTTCCAGAATATCAGATTGGTCAATATGGACAAATTCAGGAATGGGAGAAAGACTTTCCGGAACAGGATCCGGGGCATCGCCATTTTTCAGGAGTAGTGGGATTTCATCCGGGGACAACCATCAATCCATATGATACACCAGAATTGGTAGAGGGAGTCAGGCGGTTTATTGAAAGAAGGCTTCAATATGGAGGGGGTCATATTGGATGGAGTTGTGCGTGGCTGATCAATTTGTGTGCACGCTTGGGAGATGGAAACAGCGCTTTGTTTTTTTTGGCCAACCTTTTGAAAAAATCGTCCTATGACAATTTGTTTGATTTGCACCCGCCATTGGGAGAAAGCAAAGGAGAAAGGGAAGTGTTTCAGATTGACGGAAATTTTGGAGCAGCCAGCGGGATAGCAAGTATGCTTTTACGAAGTTGTTATGGAATGATCGAACTTCTTCCTGCATTGCCGGATGCCTGGAAGTCAGGGCGTATGGAGGGACTGCTTGCGGAAGGTGGTGTAGAAGTCAGTATTGAGTGGAAGGATCATCAGCTTGTGTTGGCAGTGCTGAAGTCGTGCGTTTCACAGGAGATAGAAGTCAGATGCTGCGGTCAGAAATGGAAGATTCATTTACAGGAAAATGAGGAGAAAGTAATCAAAGGATAAAGAAAGAGTTCGCTTTTCAGAGGCGAACTCTTTCTTTATCCAGAGGGGAACAAATGCTGTCTGTGTAATGGAAGATAGGGGCATGGATCAGTGTCTTGGGGTAATCAGATTGATCACCCTGCATACGTCGGTAGAGCAATTTAGCCGCGGCAAGTCCCATTTCATCGGTTGGCTGTTCAGAAAAGGAAAGTGGAGGATTTACGATATTTACAAGAGGAAGATTGTCAAATCCAATGAGTGAAATGTCTTCTGGTATTTTCAGGTTCAAATTATTGATGGCAATGTAAGCGCCAATTTCCATATCGTAGTTGCTGATAAAAACAGCGGTGGGGGGATCTGGAAGCTTCGCAAGCTTCATCATTGCTTCGTATCCGCCTTCTGTTGAGTAATTTCCGCATTGAATATAATGTTTATAAATTGGAAGGTGGCACTCGCGTAATGCCTTCTCATATCCATTTAGTCTCTGTTGAGAGGTATAATGATCAATTCCTCCGGTAATAATTGCGATTTTTGTGTGACCAAGAGAGATTAATTTTTTTACGGGTTCATAGGAAGCGCGTTGATTGTCCAGAATGATCGTATCCGAGGGGTGATCTTTGATAATCTGGTCGACAACGATCAATGGAGTATGGTTATTCTGGATTAATTCAATCTGTTTTCCGGTGGAATCATAAGGAATCAAAATAATACCGTCTACCATGCGATCTAAAAGAAAGCGCGCTTTTTGCAACTCCATTGCTGCATCATTATGGCATTCACATACGATTACAGTATATCCTTTTGGCAAAAGATAGGATTCAATGGATGAAATCATAGAAGTACAAAAATTAGAAGTCAGCATGGGCAGTAATACTGCAACTGAGAAAGTCTGCGAATTGCGCAGTCCTTTTGCGATATTATTAGGTTTGTATTGCAGTTCCTGGATTGCCTGTTCAATTAACAGTCGATTGGTTTCTTTTACGGGATGACCATTGATATATTTGCTGACAGTTCCCAGTGAAAGACCGGATTTTTTTGCGACATCGCGAATTGTAGCTGCCATGTGTGAAATCTCCTTTTTTCATATCTTTTTTTATTTTAACATGAAAGCAGAAAAAGCACTACTGTTGTGTTTCGAAAAGCGGTGCAAAATACTCAATTCTGGTTGCTGTGATCTTGCTGCAAGCGTATAATAAAGAAGGAATACATCACAAAAGCTTAGTATGCAGTAGAAAGGAGCAGCTAGCAAACGTGATCGGGAAAAAGAATTTCGAAAAATTGTAGTGAAACATATTAAAAACCATTTGATTGAGGAGGGAAAAGTGATGAATACGGTAAAGATAAGAAATCTGGAGATCGGAAAAGGGATGCCGAAGATCTGTGTTCCGATAGTGGGTAGAACAAAACAGGAAATTTTGGAAAGCGCAAAGGAAGCCATTGTGGAACATCCGGATGTGGTGGAATGGAGAGCAGACTGGTATACAGAAGTGTTCCGATGGGAATGTGTGGAATATATGCTGCAGGGTATGCGTGAAATTTTAGGAGAAATTCCACTGTTGTTTACGTTTCGGACTCAGCAAGAGGGCGGAGAACAGGCAATAGAGCTGTTGGCATATCAGGAACTGAATGAAAGGGCAGCAGGTACAAAACTGGTGGATCTGATCGATGTAGAGTTGTCCTCAGGAGAAGAGACGGTGAAAAAGTTGATCAAAACAGCGCACGATCATCAAGTGAAAGCTGTTATTTCCAATCATGATTTTGAAAAGACACCGTCTAAGGAAGAGATTGTGAAACGACTTCGTAAGATGCAGGAACTTGGTGCGGATCTTCCAAAGATCGCGGTTATGCCGCAGTGTAAGAAGGATGTACTGACACTGCTTACGGCGACAGAAGAGATGGCACATAGGTATGCAGATCGACCGATCATTACCATGTCTATGGCAAAAGACGGGGTTGTCAGCAGAATGTGTGGAGAGGTGTTTGGTTCAGCACTGACATTTGGAACCGCGGGAAAGGCTTCCGCACCGGGACAGATTGAAGTGGGAAAATTACGAGAGGTGTTGGAAATTTTTCATTAATGCGAGGGATATATGCGAATCAAAGCGAAAGGAATTGCAAAGGAATTGGGGCTTTCAGAGGCAACAGTATCGCTGGCGCTCAATGACCGTCCGGGTGTGAATGAAAATACCAAAAAGCGGATCCTGGAATGTGTCAGAGAAAAGCAGGAAAAATTACAGGAAAATTTTGAAATACAGAAAAAGATTGTTCATGGAAAAGTAATGATGCTCAACTATATCAAAAACGGGATTATTATGAAACGGAGCCAGGAACAGAATCCGATTATCGAAAAGATTCGGGAGACTGTAAAAAGGGAAGGAGATACATTTGAATACCGATTGTTTCAAGAGCAGTTTGAGGAGATTGGAAATCTGATCTCTGAATGCAGGGAGAAGGATGTAAAGGGAATCTACATCATGGCGGCAGAAATGGGAAAATCAGATATTTATCCTTTTTTAGAACTTCAGATACCGATCGTAACAGGAGATAATCTGTTTTATGAAGAGGGAATCAATAGTTTTCTGATCGATAACCGGGAAGGAATCCGAAGAGGTGTAGATTACCTGGTAGATAAGGGGCATAGCAGGATCGTATATCTGGCAGAAGATATTGATATTTTCAATTTTCTCGAAAGAAGAGAAGCATTCGTTCTGGAGATGGCAAAACGAGAGTGTGGAGATGTAAGCAATCGTATCCGGCATCTTGGCAGTAATGTGGAAGAGGTCGCATTTTCTATGGGAAAATATTTGGACGAGGGGATGCGGGGTGTTACTGCATTGATTTTGGAAAGCTCTGTTATTTCCATGGGGGTGATCAAGGCTCTGTTAGAGCGAAATGTACGGATTCCAAAGGATATCTCATTGATCGGGTTTGATGCAGTTGCGCCGGTAGAGCTTCCTGGATTTGAATTGACGTTGATCAAGGGAACGCACACGAAGAGACATCTGGCAGCCGTGAAGCATCTGATGCAGTATATGAAAGATGAAAATGAGGAGATCATGCGAGTATATTATAGAACCAGGCTTTTTGAGGGGCAGACTGTATTTGATAAATCAAAATATATGTATTGAATAAAATTTTGGTGGCAGGTATTTAAAGAAAATTTAAATACCTGTTATTTTTTCATAAATTGGGGGAAAGAAGCAAAGAAAAAGAAAGACAAAATCTGTAAAATAGCAGAAAAATCGAAAGGGGATTGAGAGTTTTTCCGACAAATGTTATTTTGTTCTCAGATAACAAAACGCGCGTTACAGTTTACAAAAAACAGGAGGAATGCAACCATGGCTAAGAAAAACTATGAAAATCTGGCAAAGGAAATTGTCAGATATATCGGTGGGGTGGAAAATGTTAATACTTTGATCCATTGTGCAACAAGGCTTCGATTTAAAGTAAAAAACACACAGAATGTAGATAAGAAAAAACTGGAGCAGTTGGAGGGGGTGATTACAGTACTTGACAGTGGTGGTCAGATTCAGGTTGTAATCGGGCAGCATGTAGCGGATGTATATGATACAATTTTTGAAGTTACAGACTTAAAAAAGGAGAATCAGAGTGATGCAGAGGAATCAGGGGAGAAAAAGAATCTCCTGAATACATTTATGGATACGATTTCTGGTATTTCTGGCATATACTGCGGCAAAAAAATTCAGAGCGAATGAGTTTGTGGCAGTGGGAGTTGCAGCGGCATTACTTTATCCGGATCTGACAGCTGCATATTCTGCCGGAGAGGCATTGACCTTTTTAAAAATTCCGGTTGTGCTGGTAAGCTATACTTCATCTGTAATCCCGATTGTGATTTCAGTATATGCACTTTCTAAACTGGAAAAAGGATTGAAGAAAATCGTCCCGACAGTATGCAAAACCTTTTTGACACCGCTTCTCAGTCTTGCAATTATGGTGCCGGCAACTTATCTTGTGATTGGGCCGATTGCTGATACTGCAGGAAAAGCACTGGCTTCCGGATATACAGGACTGGTGGAATTGAATCCGGTTATTGCAGGGGGACTGCTTGGTCTGATCTGGTCGGCAGCAGTTATTTTTGGTGTACACTGGGGATTTGTTCCGATCGTTATGAATAATATTGCAGAGTATGGAAGAGATACATTGTTTACCATCACAGGACCAAATAATATGGCGCAGGCAGGAGCGACACCTGGTGTGTTCCTGAAAACAAAAGATAAATCAGTTAAAGAACTGGCAGATCCTGCAGCACTTTCGGCAGTTCTTGCAGGAATTACAGAACCTGCGATCTATGGAGTTACATTGCGGTTTAAAAGACCATTTTTCATCGGGGCGGTATTTTCCGGAATTGCAGGAGCTATCGTAGCTGCTGCAGGAACAGGAGCACCAACACTTCTTGGAACAAGCATTTTGACATTACCGGGATATATCGGTGTCGGATTTTTAATCGCGTGTGCGATCGCCTATTTTGGATCTGCGATTGTAACGTATTTCTTTGGATATAGTGATGATATGCTTCCGAAAAAAGAAGAAAAGAAAGAAGAACCACAGGAAATGATTCCGGCAAAAGATGAAGCGCTTCTGGCGCCGGTCAGTGGAAAAGTGATTCCTCTTTCTGAGGTAAGAGATGAAGCGTTTGCGGGAGGAATCCCCGGACAGGGTGCGGCAGTAATTCCGGAAAACGGAGAAATCTGTGCACCGTGTGACGGAGTAATCAGTGTGATGTATCCAACCGGACACGCAGTAGGCATTAAATCAGATATCGGAGCGGAGATTTTGATCCATGTAGGTATGGATATGGTGACTTTAAATGGAAGTTGTTTTGATGTAAAAGTGAAAGCCGGTGATCATGTGAAAGCAGGACAGCTTCTGGTCAGAGCGGATATTGAAGGAATCAAAAAGGAAGGTTTGGATATTACAACACCGGTCATTGTTGCAAATACAGCAGACTATATGCAAATTAAGATGGCAGCAGAGGAATGCGTGAAGAGAGGAGAAGTTCTGCTGAACTGTGTTTCCAAATAGGAACGAAAGGAGAGCATCATGCACAGAGTAACAGTAAGTGAGGATAAAAGCACATTTTGTAGGGATGGAAAGCCGTTCTTTTATCTGGCAGATACCATCTGGAGTGCGTTTACAAATATAACCGAGGATGAGTGGATTTATTATCTGAAGAGACGCAGAGAGCAGGGATTTAATGTTCTCCAGATCAATACAATGCCGCAGTGGGATCGTTGTATCTCGGATATCGGACTGTATCCTTTTGCGACAGCGGATGGACATCGGTTTGACTTTACAAAGTGGAATGAGGCGTATTATGAGCATGCGGTCAGAATGTGTGAACTGGCGGAAGAGGAAGGATTTCAGTTGGCGCTGGTGGTGCTCTGGTTAAATTATGTGCCGGGAACATGGGAGAGCAGGATTACGGATTGTAATGTAATGCCGAAGGAATTTGTTAAAACATATATTGGACGTTTTATGCGAAAAAAGTCCACATACATTGAAAACAATGCATATTAAACGGGGATATGATTTTCTTCCGGAAGAATTTTTGGAAAAACTGGATTTTTATATGTTCCAGTCCGGACATAATCGGGAAGAGCAGGATATGGCATATGTCCTTCCGGAAAATTTCCGGAAAAAATATCCGAAAAAACCATTAATCAATGCAGAACCATGTTATGAACAGATGGGGTTCAGCAGAAAAATATATGGTCGTTTTCAGGCAGAAGATACCAGAAAAGCAGCATGGAGCAGCGTTTTGTCCGGGGCTTCTGCAGGGGTGACTTATGGAGCTCATGGAATCTGGAACTGGCAAAAACTGAACAAACCCGCAAATCCAATCCTTGGAGAAGGATTTGACGCACCGTTTCCATGGAATGAAGCACTACAGTTTCCGGGAGCGTGGGATTATGGAATGATCCGTCAGCTTCTTGATGAGCTTCATATAGGAGAGTTGATACCGGCACAGGAAGTGTTAGAGAATGAGACAACACAGATTCGTATGGCGCAGACAACGGATGGCAGATATCTGTTGTATCTTCCGCACAGTACGAAGATTGTGTTAAACAGAGAGTTGAAGGGATGCAGTGTCAGGGCAGTGGATCTGGCATCCGGGCACAGAGCATATGTAAATGCAGTATGCAGAGAAGGAAAAACAGAGATTGCAATGCATCCATGCCAGATGATGTGATCGCGGCGATGGATGCAGAGCATCGTAACTATTTTTATGGAGATGTGCATGTACGAGGAAAATATCCGGGATATATGAAACGATACTTCAGAGAGCATGGAATCCAGATTCAGTTTGCTCCGGAAGATGAAGAAATTCTAAAAAATACGGTAGACTTTGTATCCTTCAGTTATTATATGAGTGTCTGTGCGACATCAGATCCTGAAAAACAGAAAAAAGGTCTTGGAAATCTTCTGGGAGGAGTACCGAATCCAACACTCAAAGCAAGTGACTGGGGGTGGCAGATCGATCCGAAAGGATTGCGCTATGTGCTGAATATGTTTTATGATCGCTATCAGAAGCCGCTGTTCATTGTAGAGAATGGATTGGGAGCTGTAGATGTTCTGAACGAAGATGAGAATGGAAATAAAACAGTAGAGGATGATTACCGGATTCAGTATCTTAAGGATCACCTGATACAGGTGGGAGAAGCAGTTCAGGATGGCGTGGAAATTATGGGATACACATCCTGGGGATGTATCGATGTTGTCAGTGCATCTACTGCAGAATTAAAAAAACGATATGGATACATTTATGTAGACAGAAATGATGATGGAACAGGTACGATGGAACGGTATAAGAAGAAATCATTTTACTGGTATCAGAAAGTGATTGAAAGCAACGGGGAAGTGCTATATAGTGAAGAAGATATAAATTTAAGTGAATAGTATTGTGTGGGAGAATGACGGTTCTCGCGTTTCCGTATGAGTGGGTGCAATTTTTTCCCATCAGGGAAGATACAATAGTACTCATTTTCAAACATCTGTTTTAAAACCAGGATCAGCGTGTTAGAATCTGTCAGGTTATTGATTACATAGCTATGGACAATGAAATAATTCTCTAATGAAGATATAAACACACAGGTAGAGTTTCAGAGAATGTCATACCTTCTTTATGTGAAAAAGGAAATAAAATAAGCGTATAATACTATTTTTGAGTGCATATTCAGTTTCGGAATATGCACTTATTTTTTATAATATAGGTAATTGAGAAACACGTTTGCAATCCTGATGGAAATGTAGATAGAGTCCTACGTTGTCAGACAATCAGAGGTTTCAGGCTACGGATACTTATATTGATGAATTTTATTAGCAACTATTGCGGTAATAAGTTATGTAATGTCAGCGAGCAATAAATCATCAGGAAGATAGGACATACATATTTTATGGTAGGAATCTTACTTTGCAAATGAGTTTTGAGGAAATATTTTATTTTGTAACAAAAAAGGCTGTATCTATGCGGTTTGTGGTGTTTTGCAAACGCATATTTATAGTAAATCAAAAGGAGGCAACAGATGATTTCAACAGATGAAGGATACATGAGGCTGGAATATTTCTCTGAAAATGTTGCAGCGGATAAAAAAAGAAAAGAGTTCGATATAAAAAATCATGCATTATGCTACACAAACCAAAAGCCAGATTTTCTCTTTATTGGGGATTCCATTACAGAGTATTGGGAGCTAAATGCATATTTTGGAAGTGGTAATCACTTTCTTGTTAATAGGGGCATTGCGGGAGATACAACAAAGTACTTAAAAAAGCGATTTTATACAGATGCAGTTCAATTACGTCCAAGATATTGTATCCTGGGAATAGGAATTAATGATTCCATAGAGCTGGAAGGAGATTATTGGAAAAGATTGGAGCCGACACCGTATAATCAAGTAGTGGCAACTGCAAAGCTGCATATTACAGAAATTGTACAACAGGCAAAAGAAGAAAATATCTGCTTGATTCTAACATCTCTTTTACCAATTCATATTCCGATCCTGATGGATGAAAGGAGTAGAAAAAATTATATCAAAGAGCTGAATGAGTGGCTGGCAGAAGTGGCGAAGAAGAATAATCTTATTTTTGTAAATTATTATGCTACAATGGTATTTCCAGGAACAGACAAGCCGTTGGATAAGATTACCTATGATGGTCTGCACCCAAATGCCAAAGGATACCAGATCATGGCCACAGTTTTACGTAATACGTTAAAAAAATATGAGATTCTAATTTGAAAGGAGATACCAGAGATGATATTTGATTCGATTCAGAATAAGGAAAACTATAAGGAAGACAGGAAAATCTATCAGGCATTATGCTATTTGGCAGAAATAAAAAGATGGGAAGAAGCATTTCCGGATACCGTAATTCAGAAAGGAGTCATAGTGGCGAACCCAGTATCATTTGTTAGCAAGGAAGAAAAGGAGTGTATGTATGAAGCACATCAAAAGTATATAGATGTTCATTATATTATTGAAGGAGTGGAAAGAATTGCAACTGCTGATGTAAGTAGTTTGCAAATCCAAACGCCGTTCAGTGAAGAAAAAGATATCGGGTTTTATCAAGGGGATGAATCAGGCGGTTATCTATTGAAGGCAGGAGAGTTTATGGTGTGCTTTCCAAGCGATGCACATAAGGTTGCAATGATGGATAAATCACCGGAAATAGTAAAAAAAATAGTCGTTAAAATTAAAGTTTAAAGAAATTATGATGAAAGCAGCTATAATACATAGTTAGGTTTTTCCGATCTTTGAATCTGTTTTAAAGGAATATTCAAAGAAAGGGAGAAATCTTGGTGTGTCATTATAGCCGTTTTTTAATCAATGGAGGATGATATGTCAGTGGTAGATAACATACGATTTACGTTTTTATATATTGAGTTTTATTCCATGGGAAGAACATGGGTATATCCGGAATCAGTGATTCCGTATAGTATATTCCGATATATTGAAAAAGGAAAGGCGGAACTTTGTATTGACGGGGAAGAAATTATTGTGGAGGAAAATCAGATTGTATATATCCCGCAGGGATGCAAAATGTCTTGTCGTGCGCTCAGTGAATCCTTTGAGTTTTACAGTCTTCGTTTTACTACCTCGGTATTTTATGAAGGGGAAGACATGTTGGCGGAATATTATGGGATTCCAAGAGTTTCGGTCAATGAGGGAGAAGATGTTTACTTTAAAGAAATTTATAAGTGGGTAAAAAAGGATTCCATGGTAAAAAAATGCTTTGTAAGAGGGAATTTGGATCTTCTTATTGGTTCGCTGGCTATGCACGGGAATAAGGTTGATAAGGTGACTGGAGATTTCGTGGAAACAATAGAGGAAAAGTCATTAAGGGATAGGAATTCAAAGAAGAATGAGCAAATCGATCCAAGGATCTATATAGTGGCAGATTATATTATTCTGCATCCAAGTGAAAAGTACACGCCACAAAAGATGGCAGAAATGGCAGATCTTAGTAAACAGAGATTCAGCAGCCTATTTAAGATTAATATGGGAAAGACACCAATGGAATATGTGAGAGAGATTCGGCTTACAACAGCAGCAAGGGCTTTACTGGTAAGTAATGACAATATCAATGATATTGCGTATGCATGTGGATATGAAGACACGAATTATTTTATAAGGGAATTTAAGTCAGCCTTTGGTTTTACTCCGAATCAATATCGGAAAGTAGCAAGAGAGTAAAAAATGAGTGTAAAATGCTATTATTGAGTGTGCGTTTAGTAGATATGTATAAAAATAGTGACTAAAATAAGATTACAATAAAACAAATGATGTGGCTGCATTGGGAAAATGAAACTAAATAACAACATAACGAACAAATGAGGGTAAGATTATGAAGAAAAAAACAGCTATTTTATTAGCCGGAACAATGATTGCATCTACCATACTTGCGGGATGTGGTTCTAAAGAAGAGGGCGCAGCAAATCAAGTGGCATCCGAGGAGCTGAAAGGAGATATTACATTTTGGCATTCTTTTACACAAGGACCAAGACTGGAAGTGATACAGGAAACCGCGGACCAGTTTATGAAAGATAATCCGGGAGTAAATATTAAAATTGAAACATTCTCTTGGGGAGATTTTTACACAAAATGGACAACGGGGCTGGCTTCAGGAAATGTGCCAGACATGAGTACTGCACTTCCAGGGCATGTGGTAGAGATGATGGATGCAGATGCTTTGGTGCCTGTGGATGACTTAATAGATGATATTGGAAGGGACAAATTTTCAAAGACGGCATTATCGGAAGGTGAAAAAGATGGGGAATGTTATTCCTTGCCACTGTATTCTCACGCACAGGTTATGTGGTATCGTAAGGATTTATTGGAGGAAGCAGGACTTTCTGTGCCTAAGACATGGGATGAATTTGCTGAGGCTGCAAAAACACTTACAAAAGATGGTGTGTATGGCTGTTCCTTCCCTTGTGGTTCAAATGATCTTATGGCAACCAGGTTTTTGAATTTTTATGTCAGGAGTGGGGGAGGGAGTCTTTTGACCGATGACCTTAAAGCAGATCTGACCAGTGACCTGGCAATAGATGGAATCAAATACTGGTTGGATATTTATAAAAACTGTTCTCCGAAAGATTCTGTCAATTATGCTGTATTGGATCAGGCAAATTTGTTTTATCAGGGAAAAACAGCATTTGATTTTAATTCGGGTTTCCAGATTAGCGGGGTGGAAACCAACTCTCCGGATTTGATCGATCAGATCGATTGTGCGCCACTTCCAAAGCTGAATGCGGATGATCCAGATTATGGAGCTGAGACTTCTAATATTCCTATGGTCATTTGGAGAAATTCAAAACATCCGGAAATTTGTAAAGCCTTTATGAAAAAACTGTATGAGAGAGATACCTATATTAAATTCCTGGATGCGACTCCAGTAGGAATGCTTCCTTCCATTAGTGGAATTTCTGATACGCCGGAATATAAGGAAAACGAGACAGTTCAAAAGTTCTCCAACGCAGTCGATGTGATTACAGATGCAATGGAGAAGGGAACCGCTATCGGATATGAGCATGGTCCAAGCATTCAGGCAGGTTTCCTTACTTCTCAGGGAATCATTGAAAGTATGTTCCAGGATATTATTACGAATGGTACGGATGTGAAGAAGGCTGCCAAAACAGCAGAAAAGCAATTAAATGAATTATTCAGTACCGTGCAGCAATGAAAAAACGGGTTAGATAGATAGCCCAGGAAATGAGGAAAGGCATATATGATGAAAAGAAAAGAAAAAGTAGATTATGCCCGTTGGATTTTTGTACTCCCTGCGTTGCTGGTGGTAGGTGTTTTGCTGATATACCCCATATTTTCCAGCTTGTATTATAGCATGACATCAAAGCACTTGATTCGGCTGACCTATGATTTTATAGGAATGGCGAATTATAAGGAAGTGTTGACAGATCCAAATTTTTATAAGGCATTCCTAAATTCTGTTTTATGGACTATAGGCTCATTATTAGGGCAGTTATTTATTGGATTTACAGCGGCTCTTGCAATAAACCGTGTAAAAGTAGGAAAAGGTATTTATCGTACATTGATGATTATTCCGTGGGCATTTCCATCCATTGTAATAGCATTGTCCTGGAAATGGATTTTAAATGGAGTGTCTGGATTTATTCCCAATATGCTGGTTCAGCTTGGAATATGCAGCGAATTGCCACAGTTCCTTAGTGATAGCAGTCTGGTATTCCTGACGTTAATTTTTATCAATGTATGGTTTGGTGCACCGATGATCATGGTGAATGTATTATCTGCTTTGCAGACAATTCCACAGGATCAGTATGAAGCGGCACAGATTGACGGTGCATCTAAGCTTCAGCAGTTTTGGTTCATTACGGTACCGCATATTAAGATTGTTGTTGGACTTTTAGTTGTTCTTCGTACAATTTGGGTATTCAATAACTTTGATATTATTTACCTGCTTACCGGTGGTGGACCGGCAAATGCAACAACAACAATGCCGATTTATGCTTACAACATGGGTTGGAATACGAAACTGTTAGGAAGATCCTCTGCAGTCACCATGTTATTGCTGGCATTTTTGCTGTTGGTATGTGTAGTGTACTTTACGATTATTGCAAAATGGGAAAAGGAGGATAAATGATGATGAATCGAAAAGGAAAAGTCGGAAATGCTTTCTGCCATCTATATTTGATAATTTTATCATTGATTGCGTTTTTCCCGTTAGTGTGGGTACTGTTGTGTTCGGTGAAGTCATCGGGAGAATTGACATCCAATCCTACCAGGTTCTTACCGAAACATTTTACCTTAGATAACTTTACCCATGTGATTCAGGATTTGGGATTTGCTAAAAATATTGGAAACAGTTTGCTCATAGCCATTATCACAACGTGCATTGCAATTGTGATTTCTTCTATGGCGGCTTATGGGATTGTACGTTTTTTTCCAAAACTGGGTTCCATTATGTCAAAAGTACTTGTAGCTACATACATGTTTCCACCCATTCTGCTGGCAATTCCCTATTCTATGGTAATGGCGAAGTTGGGATTAGTTAATACCCGGATCGGTCTGATTATTGTGTACCTGTCCTTTAGCGTTCCTTACGCAGTCTGGATGCTGGTAGGATTTTTCAAAACGGTGCCATTGGGAATTGAAGAAGCAGCAAGAGTGGATGGTGCCAATAAATTTCAAACGTTTGTACAGATTGTTCTTCCTCTGGTCATGCCGGGGATTGTAGCAACAGCAATTTATACATTTATCAATGCATGGAATGAATTCTTATATTCATTGATTTTAATTAACAGTACAGATAAAATGACGGTTTCCGTGGCATTAAAATCTTTGCAGGGAGCTGAAATATTGAACTGGGGAGATATGATGGCAGCATCAACTCTCGTAGTAGTTCCATCCGTTATATTTTTTATGTTTATTCAGAATAAAATTGCAGGTGGAATGACAGATGGTGCAGTAAAATAAAAAAATTGGAGGTATTAAGTAATGAAAACAGTAGGATATGCAATTGTAGGAACAGGATATTTTGGTGCAGAACTTGGAAGAATTATGAAGGAACAGGAGGGTGCTAGGATTGTGGCAGTCCTTGATCCGGAAAACGGTCAGACCATAGCAGAGGAGTTGGATTGTGATGTGGAAACGGATCTGGATACTCTATATAGCAGGGAAGATGTTGAAGCAGTTATTGTTGCCACACCTAATTACTTACATAAAGAGCCGGTCATCAAAGCAGCAGAACATGGCGTGAATGTATTTTGTGAAAAACCCATTGCACTTTCCTATCAGGATTGTGACGAAATGGTAAGAACCTGTCAGGAACACGGTGTAATCTTTATGGCAGGTCATGTTATGAATTTCTTCCATGGGGTACGCTATGCGAAAAAACTGATTAATGATGGTGTGATTGGAAAAGTTCTCTATTGCCATTCTGCAAGAAATGGATGGGAAGAACAGCAGCCAACTATTTCCTGGAAAAAAATCAGGGAAAAATCAGGTGGACATCTGTACCATCACATCCATGAATTGGATTGTGTACAGTTTTTGATGGGAGGAATGCCAGAAGAAGTTACCATGACAGGTGGAAATGTTGCACATCAGGGAGAGGCTTTTGGAGATGAAGATGACATGTTGTTTGTGAATATGCAGTTTTCTGATAATCGGTATGCAGTATTAGAATGGGGGTCTGCTTTCCATTGGCCAGAACATTACGTCCTGATTCAAGGAACAAAAGGTGCAATTAAGATTGATATGTGTGATTGTGGCGGTACACTGAAAGTAGATGGCAGGGAGGAACATTTCCTTGTGCATGAGTCACAGGAAGAAGATGATGATCGGACAAGAATCTATCATGGTACGGAGATGGATGGTGCCATTATGTATGGAAAGCCAGGAAAGAAACCGCCAATGTGGCTCCACAGCATTATGAAAAATGAGATGAAATACCTAAATGGCATTCTCCATGGAAAGGAAGTTGACGATGAATTCAGACCATTGCTCACAGGAGAAGCTGCAAGAGCTGCGATTGCGACAGCAGATGCCTGCACGAAATCAAGGTTCGAAGATCGAAAAGTGAAACTCAGTGAGATTATCGGAGAGGGAAGAACGATATGAATAAGTATAAAAAAATTGTTTCTATAGCAGCAACTGCAGTGATGTGTGTTGCACCAATGAGTGTATATGCCCAAGAGGCCCAGACAGATGTGATTGAGGCTGTAGCAGAGAAGAAACAAGATACAGAATCTTCTTCAGTACCAGTTTTGCAAAAGGAAGGAATCGAAATCTCGGAAGGTACAGGATATGATTTGAGTAAAGAACCTGGGGCAGCAACAGTAAAAGCATTGGAACAGGGAACTATCGTTATCTCCTATAAAACAACCAGTGAAAATGCGATTCAATCGTTATTGAGTGTGGGAAATGGTACAAAAGGAAATCAGGATAGACATTTCCACTTATATATCACAAATGCAGGCGGCGTAGGCATGGAATTGAGAAATACAGATGGCGAGTTTAAATATACGCTGGATTGCCCGGCTGCTGTGCGTGGTAGTTATAAGGGGGGAAGAGTATCCAACACAGTTGCATTAAAAGCGGACAAAGAAAATAAACAGTACAAGCTGTTTGCAAATGGCGAATTAATAGCAACGCTGGATCAGGAGGCATTTAAGTTTATCAGTGATATTACAGGAGTAGACAATGTAATGCTGGGCGGTACCATGCGTCAGGGAACCGTTGCCTATCCATTTGGAGGTTCCATAGAGAGAATGCAGGTATATCAGGATGTACTTTCTGATGATGAACTTATTGCTGTGACAGGAAAGACTATATATGCAGAGAATATCTTTTATGCAGGAGATGCTACAAAATCCAACTATTTCCGAATCCCATCCCTTTTGGCGTTGGATTCTGGTACAGTGATTGCAGCAGCAGATGCAAGATATGGTGGCACCCATGATGCAAAAAGTAAGATCAATACAGCATTTGCGAAAAGTACAGATGGTGGAAAAACGTGGGGACAGCCGACATTGCCATTGAAGTTTGACGATTATGTAGCAAAGAACATAGACTGGCCACGGGATTCGGTGGGCAAGAATGTGCAGATACAAGGGAGTGCTTCCTACATAGATCCGGTACTTTTAGAGGATAAGGAAACACATCGGGTATTTCTTTTTGCTGATATGATGCCGGCAGGAATTGGAAGTTCCAACGCTTCCGTAGGTTCTGGATTTAAAGAGGTTGATGGGAAGAAATATTTGAAATTGCACTGGAAGGATGATGCGGCAGGAACGTATGATTACTCTGTAAGAGAAAATGGAACCATTTATAACGATACTACAAATTCAGCAACTGAATATAGTGTTGATGGTGAATATAATCTGTACAAAAATGGAAATGCCATGCTATGTAAACAGTATGATTACAATTTTGAAGGTACAAAGTTGTTGGAAACACAGACGGACACGGACGTAAATATGAATGTTTTTTATAAAGATGCAGATTTTAAAGTATTCCCAACAACTTATTTGGCAATGAAATACTCAGATGATGAGGGAGAAACCTGGTCTGATTTACAGATTGTAAGTACCTTTAAGCCAGAGGAATCAAAATTTCTCGTATTGGGACCAGGTGTAGGCAAACAGATAGCAAATGGAGAACATGCCGGAAGATTGATTGTTCCATTGTATTCGAAATCATCTGCAGAACTGGGATTTATGTATAGTGATGACCATGGAGATAACTGGACATACGTAGAAGCAGACCAGAATACAGGTGGGGCAACCGCAGAAGCACAGATCGTAGAAATGCCGGATGGTTCCTTGAAAACTTATCTGCGTACAGGATCAGGATATATTGCACAAGTGATGAGTACAGATGGAGGAGAAACCTGGAGTGAGCGAGTTCCACTAACAGAAATTGCAACAACAGGGTATGGAACGCAGTTGTCAGTGATTAATTATTCAAAGCCTGTTGATGGAAAGCCTGCTATCTTACTATCAGCACCAAATGCGACCAATGGCAGAAAAAATGGAAAGATATGGATTGGTTTGATCAGCGAAACAGGAAATTCCGGAAAAGATAAGTATTCTGTAGATTGGAAATATTGCTATTCTGTGGATACCCCTCAAATGGGCTACTCTTATTCCTGTCTGACAGAGCTTCCGGATGGCGAGATTGGGCTTTTATATGAAAAATATGATTCCTGGTCAAGAAATGAATTGCATCTGAAAAATATATTGAAATATGAGAGGTTTAATATTGATGAACTGAAAGTTCAACCATAAGATGTAATATTCCTGATAATTAAAGAAAATAGGCGGTATATACCGTGACCGCTTATTTTCATAAAGAGGAAATGAATGATACGGAAGTTAAATCCAAGGAGGAAAAGAGATGTATCAGAAAGTGGCAAATCTGAAGGGAAAATTGATTGTATCATGCCAGGCATTGCCGAATGAACCACTACATTCTTCTTTTATCATGGGAAGAATGGCACTGGCAGCAAAGGAAGGCGGAGCGAGAGGAATCCGTGCGAATTCAAAAGAAGATATTAAAGAGATTCGGTCAAAAGTGGATCTTCCAATCATTGGTATTGTAAAGAGGGATTATGAAGACAGTGCAGTTTATATTACTCCAACAATGAAGGAAATAGAAGAATTGATGGAAGTGAAACCGGATATTATTGCAATGGATGCAACCATATCCAAACGTCCGAGCAATCAGACTTTGGATGAATTCTTCCACGAAGTGAAAGAAAAATATCCTAATCAGCTTTGGATGGCGGACTGTTCTACCATAGAAGAAGCCCTTCATGCAGATGATCTTGGCTTTGATTTTATTGGAACCACTCTAGTCGGTTATACGGAGCAGAGTAAGGGAGATAAAATAGAGAAGAATGATTTTGAAATTCTGAGAGAAATTATTGCAGGAGTCAAACACAAGGTAATTGCTGAAGGAAATATCAATACACCCCAAAAGGCAAGGCATGTCATTGAACTTGGTGCGTACAGCGTTGTAGTTGGTTCGATTATCACAAGACCACAGTTAATCACAAAATCATTTGTAGAGGAAATGGAACGCTAGGGGAGAAAACAAAATGAATGGCTTTTATGAAGCAAAGGAGCAAAACGATGAGAAATCTTGAGAAATATAAAGGTGTGATTCCGGCATTTTATGCTTGCTATGACAAAGAAGGAAACATTAGTCCAGAAGGTGTACAGGGACTGACAAAATATTTTGTAAAAAAAGGGGTAAAAGGTGTCTATGTAAACGGTTCTTCCGGAGAATGTATTTATCAGAGTGTGGAAGACCGTAAGATTGTACTTGAGAATGTTATGAAAGTAGCGGAAGGTAAACTTACAGTTATTGCCCATGTGGCCTGCAATAACACGAAGGACAGTCAGGAGCTTGCCAGACATGCAGAAGGGCTGGGGGTAGATGCAATCGCTGCAATTCCTCCCATCTATTTTCACTTACCGGAATATGCTATTGCACAGTATTGGAATGCCATTAGTGCAGCGGCACCGAACACAGACTTTGTAATTTATAACATACCTCAGCTTGCTGGTGTTGCACTTACACAGAATTTATTTGCAGAGATGAGGAAAAATCCCAACGTCATTGGTGTCAAGAATTCCTCTATGCCGGTACAGGATATCCAAATGTTTAAGCAGGCTGCAGGAGCTGAGTACATTATTTTTAATGGTCCTGATGAGCAGTTTATGAGCGGACGTGTTATCGGGGCAGAGGGTGCAATTGGGGGAACCTATGGTGCTATGCCTGAATTATACTTAAAGTTGGATGAGTGTATAAATGCAGGAAAGATGACAGAGGCAAGAAAAATCCAGTATGCTTGTAATGAGATAATTTACAAAATGTGTTCAGCGCATGGAAATATGTATGCAGTTATTAAAGCAATTCTAAAGATTAATGAAGGACTGGAACTTGGTGCAGTAAGAGAGCCTCTTCCAGCATTGGTAGATGAGGACATGGAGATTGTAAAAGAAGCTGCACAGATGATCTGTGATGCGAAGAAGAAATTTCTATAATGATAATACGTAGACAAGATTCCATGTAGGGATACTTGTTAGTAGTGATGCCCGGCTCAGCTTAAAAGCCGGGTGTTGCTTTTTAAGTTGAAAAGAGTTTGATTTAAGATGCAGATGGGATTAAATAAGAAAGTAAATGAGGGTATGAAATGAAGAAGTATATAAGTATTGACATTGGGGGGACGGCAATTAAGTATGGCATCATTTGTGAAAATGCGGAAATTATTTTGAAAGAAACTTTGAGAACAGAAGCGTGGAAGGGTGGACCTGCAATTCTGAAGAAAGTTATAGGGATTGTGGAGCATCTGATTGAACAAACCAAGGGAAAGATTTCGGGGATCTGTATTTCTACTGCAGGAATGGTAGATACAGAAAGAGGTTCTATTTTTTATTCAGCACCACTGATCCCTGATTATGCAGGTACGGAATTTAAAAAGACATTAGAGGATAAATTTCATATACCATGTGAAGTGGAAAATGATGTAAACTGTGCAGGGCTTGCAGAATATAGTTCAGGTGCAGCAAAAGGGTGCAAGGTGGTTTTGATGCTGACCATAGGTACGGGTATTGGTGGCTGTATCGTGTTAGATGGGAAGGTGTTTCATGGTTTTAGTAACAGTGCATGTGAAGTTGGGTATATGCACATGGATGACAGTGATTTTCAGACGTTGGGGGCAGCCAGCATTTTAAGTAAAAAAGTATCCCAGTGGAAGGGAGAGCCTGAAGAAAAGTGGGATGGATACCGTATTTTTGAGGAAGCAAAAAAGGGAGACATGATTTGTAATCGTGCCATTGATCAAATGATAGAGATTCTTGGAAAAGGAATTGCTAATATTTGCTATGTGATCAATCCAGAGGTTGTTGTGCTTGGTGGGGGCATCATGGCCCAGGAAGAGTTTCTGCGAGGTAAAATTCAAAATTCTGTCAAAAAGTATCTTATATCCAGTATTGAGGAATGTACTAAAATAGTATTCGCAAAGCACCAAAATGATGCAGGAATACTTGGAGCGTTTTATCATTTCTGTGGAGTAAACAAAAAATTATAGATACAGGAATGTCATTGGGCACTAACCGTCAACAGCTTACATATCCAAATAAGGAAAGTGTAAGCTGTTGATTTTTTCTTATTTGATGATCATCTTTGTATCCCAATTTTTATCTAATACAAGCTCTTATCGTTTCCTGCATTCCTCCGCTTTATCCTCATTCCAGACAAGTTTTCCGGTCTGTACTGCTTCTTCATACCGACTGATCTTGTATTCCAGGCGTTTT